>Ga0209515_10003377_pt1 | contig 23010 bp, 17 predicted proteins | sample Subgroupgradi54m_FD_187454 | JGI IMG/M metagenome (GOLD analysis project Ga0209515, IMG submission 187454) | Subsurface groundwater microbial communities from S. Glens Falls, New York, USA - GMW60B uncontaminated upgradient, 5.4 m (SPAdes)... ... | reverse complement strand
AAAGGAACCAGACTTAGGTCTTTGACTGAGGATATCATTCCCAAACCGCTTATTCATGTACACAATAAGCTCTTACTGGATCATGTCATTGACCATACCATAACGTATGGTTGTCGTGATATTATTATTTGTACTGGCCATCTTGGGCATAAAATACAAGAACACATTGATAAAAATCACTATCGTGCTGCAATTACGATATCAAATGAGGACAAACCTTTAGGTACAGCCGGAGCCCTCCATCTGATTAAGGATTTGTTGGAAGATGAGTTTTTTATTTTATATGGAGACATCTTTACAACGATTAATTTGAAAAAAATGTTTCAGTACCACAAGAAAAAAAAAGCTGATGTAACAATTGCTGTTCATACATCAGACCACCCGCAAGATAGTACCGTAGTAAAAATTGATGAGCGAGGAAAATTTATAGAGATGATTGAAAAACCTGGGGATGATTGGGAAAAATATGGTAATCTAACACAAACATCTCTTTACATAGTGAAAAAAGACGTATTAAATTTTATTCCGGAGGGACAGGTTTCGGATTTAGCAAAAGATGTGTTTCCTAGGATGCTGAAGAAAAATAAAAGGTTGTTTGGTTATATTACAAGCGAGTACGCAAAAGATGTTGGGACACCAGAGCGGTATAACAAAGTTTTGGGTTTATTACAACAATGATTATTTCAAAAACACCATTTCGTATCAGTTTTGTCGGCGGCGGAAGTGATATTGCCTCGTTTTATAAGACAACACCTGGTGCTGTGGTATCAACGACTATTAACAAATATTTATATGTCACGCTCAATAAACGATTTGATGGTAAGATTCGTCTTAGCTATTCTGAATCAGAACTCGTTGATAAGGTGTCTCATTTAAAACATAAAATAGCTAAAGAAACACTTAAATTTTTTAAGATTCATCGTGGTGTTGAGATTACTTCAACAGGGGACATCCCTTCAGGAACGGGACTTGGCAGTTCTGGAGCATACACTGTCGGGCTACTTAATGTTTTATCAACCCATACGGGCTCACCCTTTACCAAAGAACAACTTGCCTACTACGCGTCTGTTATGGAAATAGAGCGAGTGGGGCGTCCTATTGGTAAGCAAGATCAATGTGCGTCAGCGTATGGAAATCTGAATTTTATCCAATTTAATCCTGATGAATCAGTCGTTGTCGAGCCAATCACCTTATCTTCCCCAAAAAGAAAACAATTAGAAGAAAATCTTTTGCTTTTCTATACAGGTAAGAGAGAATTTGCAGAAAAAGTTTTGGCACAACAAAATAAAAAGGTAGAAAAAATGATTGATAAACAAAAAAGTATGTCTCAAATGGTAACAATTGCCAAAAATTTGAAAGATGAACTTAATCGCGGGAAAATACAAGCCTTTGGGGAATTGTTACATGAGAACTGGTTACTCAAGAAAAAACTAACCGGTGGCATTTCCAGTCCACAAATTGATGAGTGGTATGAAACCGCTCGTAAAAAAGGGGCAATTGGTGGAAAGATCTGCGGTGCGGGAGGGAGAGGATTTCTTCTCTTATATGCTCCTATTCAGGATCACAGAAAAATTGCTCGAGCTCTCTCAGATTTACAAAAAGTCGACTTTGCTTTTGAAAAAAAAGGGAGTACAATAATCTACAATCAGTAACAACGATTCATGAAACAAAACAAGTCCTCAATAAAAGCATTTATTCAAGAATATATCAATGAAGTAAAGACTGCACTCGATACGCTTGATACTGATCAGATTAATCAGGCAATTGCTATGATACTCAAAGCTTATGAAAAAGGCTCTCGTGTTTTTATTATTGGCAATGGTGGCAGTGCTTCTACAGCAACCCATATGGCATGTGATCTTGGTAAAGGAACGCTTTCAAGATTTTATGACAACAAAGAAAAAAGACTTCGTGTTATGTCTCTTTCCGATAACATCGCACTCCTGACAGCCTACGCCAATGACTTGTCCTTTGATCACGCCTTTGTACAGCAACTCAGAAATCTTGTTGAAAAACAAGATCTGGTTATCGTGCTTTCGGGTAGTGGTAATAGTAAAAATTTGGTAAAAGCGATTAAGTATGCAAAAGAGTATGGTGCGAAAACAATTGGCATCCTGGGATTTAAAACTGGGGGCAAACTTGCTGAGTTGGTCGATTGTGCCATTATCGTTCAAAGTAATCATTACGGACCAATCGAGGATGTCCATCTCGTTATGAATCATCTGCTGGCGTCATGTTTTGCGAAAATAAAAAGAGAGTATGAGAGTGACAAGAAAGTAAAAAACAAAGCAGTTCCTTATCCGAATCGTTTTATTGTGAATGACAAAAAGCCTACCGTCGTTCTCTAGGTCCTCCTGGTTTCCCTTCTACACCAATCAAGTTTCGACCTTCTTTGGATCCAAATAAAGCGCCTCCTAAGTCTCGCCACCCAGTAAAAACTTCTAGGGCGCCAGCAGCTCTTAAGCGTTTAATAACCGCCGGTTGATCTATCGTTGGGATACCAAGAGCAACTGAACCTGCTTCTCTTGCAGCTATGACACCATTATGTGAATCTTCAAAAACTAATTGATTTCTAGGATCAATTTTCATTCTTTCAGCTGTTTTTATATAGACTTCTGGATCCGGTTTGACTGCATCAACATCTTCTTTAAGTACAATAGCATCTGGTAGAAACAGTTGATCCAGACCTGATTTTTCAAGAATAATTTTTGCATCTTCTGTATCCGTTAGTGAACCAATTGAGATAGGGATACCATAGTTTTGTAATTGGTAATAAAATTCTCGGAAACCATCTCGAAGTGGAATTGTATCAAGGTCATGAAGATTTGTGCGGTACAGTGATTGCTTTGTTTCTAGCATTTTCCGTAGTGTTTGGTTTTCTGTTTCTGTTGGTACTTCTTTCCATTTTTCTTGCTGACGGGCAAGTGCCAGGATATTTTCCATAACAGCTCTGTCAGGTCCGCCAATCAAATGGGGAACAAGTTCTGTAAATGTACGAGGGTCATCTAAATCAAGCATGACACCTAAAGATGCTGCCGTTGCTACATGTGCTGCCCAATGATAAGGTTCAAGATCAACAATTGTTCCTTCCAAATCAAAAGCAACTCCAAAAATAGAACGATCGTCAATTGATAAAATATTAGTCATAAATTTTAGGATTCAACTTGACAATACAGCTGCACGCGTAACTGTTTCTAAAGTTTGATGTATTTGCCCATTACTTACAAGTAACGTTTGAGGAGTGACCAAACTTATATGAGCTCCTGCTTCTCCTGCAATAACTAGTCCTGCTACAACATCATGGGGTTGTGTCTTTGTATGAAGAAATGCGTCATCAGTTCCTCCTGCAACATAACATAATTCTAACGCAGAGCTTTCACGTATTCTTGGTTTCAGCTTGTTAACTTTATCAGATTTTCCTATACCAATGATAATATTGGCTAGGACATCTGGGGCAATGTTCACATTAAAACTCATAACAAACCTATCTTTGGATTCAGCACCAGATACACCTAGTGGAATTATCTTGCCTGATTTTTCCATAAATGCACCCTTATTCTTAGCGCCATAATAAAGTGTACCATGATCCGGGGCATAGACCACGCCGATAAGTCCTTCACCCGCACTCCTTCGGAGTCCAATAGACACACTCCAATCAGGGCTATCTACCTCTTCTTTTCCAAGTCCACGGGAATAGTTGTTTGTACCATCTATTTCATCAATTATCCATTCAAATTCAGGTAGGCGACTATCCGATGAAGTACGACCCGCTTTTTCTAATTCTTCTGTATGGATACCGTGAGTAGGAAAGCGTTCTCTTATGCGGTTTACGATAAACTTTGTATTGTCTAACTCAGCATCAGTAACTAAGCCTTGTTGTAGATCCCGGGAAATGACTTGTGCTGAGCGTCGATTAGCAACCGTTCTGTCACCTGCTAGACGGGCAAGGTCTATTGCAAATTCTAGAAATTCTTGCATTTCAGCATCTTTAAGATGTGATATCTCAGGGCGCATACCTTGTCTGTCAAATACTTCACGAGACATAAATATAGAATTATAGGGTTGTTTTTGATGCATGTCAAATGTGCTGAGCTTTGCTATAATGGTTTGGTGATCAATATTGATGATTATTTGTCCTTTGCAATTGATATTGCTCGGCATGCAGGTAAGATTCTTATGTCCTCATATGGAAAATCACGATTGCTGCAGGTTGTTGATAAAGACGAAAAAGGGCTTGTTACAAAAACAGATTTAGATAGTGATGCTTATATCAAAAAACGAATTACAGAAGCTTATCCAACGCATGCATTGTTAACAGAAGAGTCAGGGGCAACAGGAGAGAATGCATTGCAATGGGTTGTCGATGGATTGGATGGAACAAACAATCATAGACGAGGTGACCCAAACTTTTCTGTTTCTCTTGGACTCCGGATGTATGGTAAAGGCATTCTTGGCGTCGTCTATGCTCCTGTTTTAGGCTGTTTGTATTACGCAGCAAAAGATAAAGGAGCATTTGTCGAAGAGAAAGGAATAAAAAGACATCTGCAGGTATCAGAAAAGGAATCGTTAGATATGTTCACCATGAGTTTTGCGGTAGGAATAGATTTCGCAAATCCAGAAAAATATGATCGGGTGGTTGCTGCGATACGAAAAACACAAGGCATCCGTCATTTTAGAAGAAGAATGCTTGAGAGCACTGCGTTAGAATTATGTTATGTTGCAAGTGGCAAGACTGATGCTCATTTCAATAACTTCGCAAAACCATGGGATATTGCAGCAGGTGTTGTTATTGTACGCGAAGCAGGTGGGAAGATAACAATGTTAGAAGATGAAATTCTGCTTGCGAGCAATGGAGTAATTCATAATGAACTGATAAAACAGGCTCGTTCTATAGGCTGAAAATCATGAAGAAAGTTATTTTTCTCGACCGGGATGGGGTGATTAATAAGAAAGCTCCAAGAGGAGATTATGTGAGAGATTGGAGTAAATTTGAATTTCTTCCCGGAGCGATTGAAGGATTAAAATTCCTCACGAAAAACGACTATGAAATTTTTATCATCACGAATCAACCGGGAATTGGGCGAGGGATGATGACGAAAGATGCTGTTGAAAAGATACACGCGAATTTCTTAGATCATTGTAAAAAAGAAGGAATTACAATTAAAAAAATTTATTATTGCCCGCATTCATGGGAGGAGAATTGTCAATGTCGCAAACCAAAACCAGGGATGCTTTTGCAAGCGGCAGCTGAGTATCAGTTTGATATAACGAAAGTAACTTTCATTGGTGATGACCCGCGGGATAAAGAAGCAGGAGATGCCGCGGGGTGTCGGACAATCCTTATGAAATCAGATGGAAATCTTCTCAAAATTGTCCAGTCGCTTCTTCAGTAATTTTGTTATAATACATCGAAATACGTATCTTATGTCTTTATTCAAAAGTAAAAAGTTACTCTCCTTTTTTGTTTTTCTTTTTTTTCTCACGATAGTTTTTATTATTTTTCGTTCTCTCTTCTCCTCGTATTTTGAAGCAGATGAATGGTTTCACTTTACTTATTATTTTCCTCTCACGAAAAAACCTGATGGACTATGGACTGCTCTTATTTCAACTTTTATAAATTCTGGAGCATTGTCTGGCGGACAACACGTTGTGCCGATTGCATCAGTTATTTATTTTTTGAATACAAAATTTTTTGGTTTACAGTATGTTCCGTATGCTTTTATGTCGCTTTTATTTCATGCTATCAATAGTTTTTTTGTTTTTCTTCTGATAAAAATCTCGCTTAAAAAAACAAAAAAAAATCTTTTTTTTGCAATTATTGGTGGAATATTTTTTGCACTTTCTCCAGCGTCTATTCATACCTGGACGGGGGCAGCACCTTTTTATGGTCAAAATCTTCTGTCAGTAACTTTTTTTCTCCTGTGTCTTATTTATTTCAAATTAGCATTTATCAATAAAACAAAAAAATGTATCTATTTTTCTGTTATTTTTCTTTTCCTTTCTGTTTTTACAAAAGAAACATCTGCTTTTCTCTTTCTCCTCTTACCTTTACTCGTGTTTTTTGAAAAAAAAGTATTTCCTTTTAAGTTTTTAATAAAAACATTTGTAATTACTCTTACCATGTTCGCTTTTATTCGGTTTGTTCTCCCTCAAATTCCATCAGGTTTTGAAAATGTAATCAATGCTATCGTTGATAAAGAAATAAAGACTGCCTATAACGCTACAAATATTCCTAAACCATCAGTTGATGCAGGAGTGGTTGATTTATCAATATATAAAAATTTGCCCGCAGAAGTAGCTTTTCGATCGATAACTTTTCCAGTAAGAATGATGGGGACTCTTTTTCTTCCTCGAGAAACTACCTTTTCAATAGTAAAATTAGTAGCTCCAATTATTGTTCCTATTCCTCCGGGAGGAGATGCTAGTGGACAACAGGGATTCATTTATGGCTCAGGTAACTATGCAGTTATTTACTTAGTAAGCATTGGTCTTTTTATTTTTTGTATGATAAAAATTAAAAATTTTATCAAAAATAAACAAGATGAAGATGCCCGTGTGCTTGCTCTTGGTGTTGCGATCGTTGTCTTATCAGCGCTTCCACTTGTAGCAATTATTTTTTCATTTCCCAGATGGGGATACGATTTTTATTTCGATTCACGTTTTTATTACAATCCAAATGTAGGCGCTGCTCTTATCTTTCCATTCCTGCTTTTTTCAGTAGCAAAACTTATTTCCAAATTGTTGCGAATAAAATTGATTAAATGGACAGCGATAGCATTATTCAGTGCTTGGTTTATTTATAATTATTATATTCTTTCATTAACAATCAATTATTTTATCAACAGATATTCCTCAGACAGGCGGGAGGTTGCAACGCAACTCACAACACTTCTTCCGCGCCTTCATGAGAAAACAGTTTTTTATTTTGAAACGGATAGTAAAAGCGCTTATGGTCCTGTGCTTCCTTTTCAAACAAGTGTCCCTCAAGCGCTTACTCTTATTTATTATGACAAGAGCCCACTCCCTGATAGTTTTTTTAACAAAACAATTCTTGATGCGAAACCAGAAGGATATCAATACGTTGATGGCCGAGGATTTGGTTATTATATTTCGAAGAAGTCTCTTTCTGAAGCATTACTACAAAAGAAGTTTACGGTCGATGACATCTATTCTTTTTATTATGAGGCAGAAAAAGTAAAACTTCATGATACGACTTTCCTAACAAGAGCTGAGATAAAAAAATATCTCACAGACAGAAAAACCGTTGCGGATTGGAAATTATTTGAAGCGTCACCATCCGCGACACAAACAGTAAGATTTCTTTACCCATCTGACACAGAAGTAGTCGATATGCCTATCGCAACAACTGAAGCAAAAATTGCGAAAGATTTACAAATTCATAATCCGCAATTTACCGCGTCATTAAAAATTATTCACATTGCGCCAGCCCTTGATAGCAACGAAATGCTGGGAATTTTTGGAAAGGTAAACAATGCAGCATTACCAATCACAAAGAAAGTAGTTTCCGACACCTATCATTTTAATAATGCTTTTGTTACAACGATAGATGCAACTAACTACTATATGATGACATTTGATGACCTGTTAGTTGTGACAACACTACCTCTCGTCGATGATTCGTCTCTTGCACTCTTGGAAAAAGTCTTGGGGTCAATCAGCGTGACAAAATAGCTATTGAGTTTTATAAGTCTATATATTATTATCGTAGTTAACTAACAATACATGATACAAAAGAAACGAAAGAAGATTTTTGAGGAAGACTACTTTGAAGGATATTATCAAGGCATCGGTGATTTTAGCTTAGAAAGAGATAAGGAACTCAGAAATTGGTTTAACGGAATGCTTGCATACATTAATCGTTACTACCCCATTAAAAACGGTCGTGGCAAAAAGCTTATTGAATTTGGATCTGCAACGGGAGCAGCAGCAAATCTTCTTGCCGATTATGGTTTTCGTGTCTCTGCGACTGATTTTTCAAACTACGCGGTCAATCTTGCTCAGAAACATTATCCCGATATCACGTTTACCGTTCATGATATACAAAAACAATTTATCAAAGAAACAGATTTTGATGTAGCGGTAGCATTTGATGTGATCGAGCATGTAAAACATCCCGAAGAAGCACTGAGTAGTATCTATAAAATTCTTAAAAAAGGTGGTACCATCATTTTGACAACACCTAATGATTACAAGCATATATCAAATGATCCAACACATATCAATGTAAAAAAGCCAGAGGCGTGGCGAAAAATCCTGAAACAAGTAGGATTTAAAAATATTAAAATTCAGCAAGTAACCTTTATTCCCTATCTGTATCGATTCCATTGGCGACTTAATTATCCATTGCCTCTTACTACAGCATCTCCTTATCTTATTTCGCCGGTTGTTATTGTTGCACGCAAAGAATCATGAAAAAAAGAATTATTTTCGACGTACTCATTATTGTGATTTTGGGGCTTCTTCCGCTCTTGTGGTTCAAAAATGGAACAGTGCTTTTGGGACACGATGCAGGCATGGCGCTTGATCCAGTTGTGCATTTTTTGGATCGCATTTATGTTTGGTCGCAACGGTTTAGCATTGGAACTGATCAAAATGGCGCGCTCTTAGGAGCGTTTTTTATTCACAGCTTTGAGGCATTTCTTGCATGGATAGGCCTTGATCTTCGTACAGGACAACTCATTCAGTTTGTTTTTTGGTTTACGACGCCAGGTCTTGCGATGTATTTTTTTGCGTATAAGCTGTTTCCTCACAAAAGATATCTTCCGATTATTGCCTCAGTTATTTATATGCTCAATTTTTATTTGCTTCAGGGGTGGTTTATTGCCGAACGAACAAAATTTTCTATCTATACAGCATTTCCTCTCGTTTTATATTTTTTGATTGCTTATTTAACAGGAAAGATAGGGTATCTCAAAACAATCGTGTTAACGGGGATTGTGCTTGGAATCTTCAACGGAGGAGGTAGTTTCCCACTCTACGGAGGACTTGCGTTTGGGATGCTCTGTGTTTTTGTCTACATCAATGGAATAAATCTTAGTCTTAAGACGCTACGAAAATCTTTTTTCTATTTAATCGGAGTCGCTTTTTTTTATATTCTTCTTAACGCATATTGGATCATCCCTTACTTTTTTTATGTATCCGGATTCTATAGTCGAGATCTTGCCAATGCCGGAGGAACAGAAGGTGCACTAACATGGGCAAAGTATCTTTCTTCACACACAACCTTCATTAATCTTTTTAGAGGACAGGGAATACCAGATTGGTATCTTAATCCCTATCATGCTTATTCTCAAGCATTTTTAGGAAATCCAATGCTTATCATTGTTTCGTTCTTTTTTCCGATACTGGCATTTGCTTCAGTACTCGTTCTCAAAACAAGAAGAGATGCATATTTTATTTATCTTTTTATTCTTATTTGTCTTATTGGGATGATTTTTTCTTCAGGTCCCGAATCTCAATTTGGTTTTATTTTTGAGTTTATGGTGAATCATGTTCCTGGTTTTGCAATGTTTCGATCTGCCTTTTTCAAATTCAACTATATGGTGTGGTTTTCTTATGGATTACTTATTGGTTTTACACTTGACAGTATCTTATCAAATATTGAACTGAAATATTTCAAAAAATATTCTTTTGTTTTTTCTACGGTAGCAATCGTGTTATTGCTAGCTGGTTATGTTTTGTATCATTATCCTGTGTTAAATGGTTCATTTCTTGATTATTCTCATGAGCCTGGCAAAGAACTCACCACAAGAGTTACGATACCACAATATATCCTTGCATTTGGTAAGTGGGTCAATCAGCAGGATCCCAATGTACGATTTCTTGTTATGCCACAATTGGGGGATACCTCGTATGTTAGCTACACCTGGCATTATTGGAGTATTGCGCCACTAACAAGTTTACTTGCACGGAATTCATTTGTTCATAATACTGCGCTTGCTCCGGAGCCTGAAAGAATATTGATGAATGAAATGTACGCGGCATTTCTTAGAGGAGACATGGAGAGTTTTTCTGATTTCACTGAGGTTTTTGCGGTTGATAAAATTCTCGTCCAGAAGGATTATGATTGGAAAAATCCTACATGGGGTACGGTAAATCCGGAAATACATGAAGCAATGCTCAAATCCCATCCAGAGCTTTTTGTTCATGAAAAAACGTTTGGTAAGTGGGAAGTATATAAAATCATGAAAAGGACACAGTCTTTACGAATAAACTCCAGCACAAAGTTAACTGTTTTACAGGGCAAGTTAGGTAAGGTTGTTTCATTTCCATACTTTGATCCGAAATCTCCACTCTTCATGAGTGATGTTGAACAAAAAAATACCGAATATTATGCACAGAATGCAACTGATCTGTATCTGGCTCCTGAATGTATTCAATGCGATTTGGAATATAAAGAAGGAACATTTAAATACTACAATCCCAAACTACTTCCTGGATCAATTTTTTATCCCATTGTTACGTTGAGAGAGAAAAAAACGAAAGCTTCATCGAAAGATTTTACGTCTCTTCTCACGTATTATATAGCAACATCAAACAGAAGAATTATTGAAACGAAATGGATGGTTGACTCACGAAGAAGAATCGATAAAATCCTTCCCAATATCGAGCGGTACAAAGATACGCTTCACGAATTTGCGCTTTTTCTTGCAAAAGATGAGTGGGATCAAAGCGCTCTTTCTGAAAATAAGTCCGCACAAATGGTGATGAATCATATTACGCAACAAGTTAGTCTTATTGATTCTGTCTACAAAGATGGGATACTCGATGTCTATCATCGTCAAGCACTTGCTGGAGCATATGATGAAATTCTTGAAATTGAAAGACTCGCAAAAAAGAAAATGTGGGTTACCGAAGATATGACGAATAAAAAATATATTTATGATCTTCCGCTTACCGGGGATTACGAATTGTATGTTAAGAAAGGAAGCCTTACCAATACAGGAAGTGATCCAAAAGAGACAACGATTACCTTTAAAGATTCGCCAATTGTCATGAAACCAGTACAAACAATTGGTGATTGGCTATCTTTTGGGAGTGTTCACCTGGGAAATAAAAAAACATTTATTGCCTTAAAAGACGGAACGCTTGTTAATATGCTTGACTCAATCTCCCCTCTCTTTCCTGATGGAAAAGATGGGATCATACAAGAAAAAAATAATTTTGTCTTTACTACGGATTCGTTAAATAAATGTTTTTATTATCAGTTTCATGGTTTAGAATTTTTAAATACTCAATACGTTGTGTCATTTAGCTATAGAAATTTTTCAGACAAGAATACACTGAGCTTCTTTAATCAATCTGAGGGAGACCCAGTATTGAAATACAGCATAAAAGATTCTTCATTAGCCAGTTTTAGATATTTTTCAAAATTCACCAAATTGATTACACCAAAAGATGGCAACATACGACTTAACTTTTGCAATGGATTCTTATCATTAAACGAGATGGGTAACTTTACAAAGCAACTTGATAACGATCTTTTGCCAGAAGGCAAGACATTGATTCAAATTCAAGATATTACATTTCATAAAGTCGCCTATCCCAATATCGTTCTTTATAAAAAACAAAAAGAGAGTGCTAATGGAGATGCCGTTGAAAATTTTGCAAAAAAAGATCCTGTCACCTATACGGTAAATCTTAAAAGTGTAAACAAACCAACATCGCTTATGATGCGTGAAAGTTACGGAAAGTATTGGAGAGTATGTGATGAGAAAAATAAATGTCTTTCATTTGATGATAAATCTCATTTCTCAAATGCAGGGTTTGCTAATGCATGGTTCTTGAAAGATGCGGGTCTTGGTGATCGATTGACGCTTTATTATTATCCACAACGATGGTATATTCTTGGAACAATCTTAACTTTTGTAGGAATTGCTGGTATTATTATTGGATGGCTATGTATACGTATTGTAAAAAGAAAATAATAACATTAACGAACAGGCTTCTTGTTTTTGTACGAAAAAATCTCGTACAAATTACTATTATTGGTGGTGTCTTTATTTTTCTTCAACTCATCAAGACGTTTCCTTATATCAACATAATCCCAAGCTATCAATTCTTGGTAATTGGTTTTACTCTTTTTTTGTCCGTAATACTTTTTGGTGTAATCATTGCAAATAGAAATATCATTATTGGTGTGATAATTCTTTTTGCAATAGCTGCTATTACGACAATTCTTGAACTTGAAGCGATAAGTGAACTTATTGGGTTTATCATTTTTATGTTGTTATTAATAACGCTTAGACAAGTAATCATAGATAGGAAAGCATTTAAACAAGAAACAAATGAATGATGGATATGATAACTATTCTTGGGGGAGACGCGAGATTTTTTTGGCCAGAAAACATGCCGTTTCTGATCCATCTTCCTTATGCCTGGGATTCGAGTCTCAATACGGGTATTGGCATCTCTCAAGTTAATACGCTTTGGATAACAAGCTATCTTAATTTGACCGCTTCATTTTCTTTTCTTGGTCTTTCGTGGCCGATGATTCAGTTGCTCTTTTGGCTTCTTCCGGCACTGGTCATTTCTTTTCTTTCGTCCTTTTTCCTGTATAGAAAATGTATTACTACAAATAATCTTTATGCAGTTCTTGCCGGAATAATCTATACAACCAATACCTATTTTTTATCGATATTTTTTGGAGGACAAGTGGGAGTTTCTTTTGGTTATGCATTCATTCCTCTTGTCTTTTTATCCTTTATTACGTTAGTAAAACAAAAAAAGATTTATGTCTCTGTGTTAACTGGTTTTGTGCTTGCGTTGCAGGTGTTATTTGATCCAAGAATAACCGCTTTGACGGTTGTAAGTTTACTCTTCTTTTATTTTTTTAGTTCGAACTTTCTTAAAAAAGATCTTTTATATCTAGCGATTATTCCCTTTGCAATTATATTTCTCTTGCATGCGTATTGGTTTCTTCCGCTTCTTTTGTATAAATCAACGATTATTCCGCAAGGGTTCGATTCTTTATCCGGAGTAACATTTTTGAGCTTTGCGCTTTTAGAAAATAGTCTTTCTCTTTTGCATCCAAATTGGCCGGAGAATATTTTTGGCAAGGTTACATTTATGAAGCCTGAGTTTTTGAGTATTCCACTATTGGCATATAGCAGTTTACTTTTTATCAAAAAGTCAGAGAGCAAAAATCAAAAAGTTATTTTATTTTTTGCATTACTTGGTTTGATTAGCATTTTTTTTGCAAAAGGTACGAATGAGCCATTTGGTGGGAGTTTTCTCTGGCTTATTACTACCATTCCAGGATTTTCAATGTTTCGTGATTCCACAAAATTTTATGCGTTGATTGCGCTTTCTTATAGTATTCTTATTCCCTACAGCGTCTCTAGCATTGCAGCATTATGGAAAAAACGATTTCCAAAGTATGGTTTCGCGATTATTTTTTTACTATTTTGGTTATTTAGTTTGCGATTGTTCGTTACTACTCCTGCAATGACGAGGCCCATACATCATGTTCCAGAAAGCTATGTCCAGTTGAAAAATTTTCTTGTGTCACAAAAACAATTTTCGAGAACTCTCTGGATACCAGCATGGCAACGATATGGTTTTTTCTCAGATGTCCATCCGGCAATTGGTCGGGGAGAATTGTTTAAGGAAGCAAGCGCATCAGGGATGATACGAGAACTAAAAAAAGCAAAAACGCTTGCCCTTCTACAAGACTTGGGAGTTGCCTATCTGGTCGTTCCGGAAGATTCAGAAGGAGAATTATTTCTGAGTGACAGAAAATATGATGACAAAACATATCAGAAAACAATTTCCGATATTGAGAAAATTCCGAATATAACAAAGGTCAAAACGTTTGGGAAAATTATTGTCTTTGCAGCACCCAATCCCCGTGATCGATTTTGGAGTCCTTCGAAGACACTGAAGATACAGTATACTTTTCTCAATCCAACTGAATATAAAGTCACTATTCAGAACGCAAAAAAGGGAGATGTTTTAGTTTTTTCAGAAAGTTTTGCTAAGCATTGGATAGCAAAGAATGAAAAGTTCAACATTAAAAGTACACAATTTGAAAATAAGGTAAACAGTTTTATCTTACCAACGAATGGAAATTATACAGTAGAAGTTTTCTATCAGCCACAAATGATGGTTAATTTTGGATTATTGATTAGTTGCATAACTTTTACGGGGATTATTTTTTACTTAATACGATTTAAGAAAAGCTGAGAAGACTCGTTCGAGTTTATCCAGATGCTCTTTACCCATTCCATGGTGACAGCCAACAATAAGTCCTCGTTCCATGATCTCATTGGTTACCGGGCACTTATTGCTTGCGATTCTATGAGGGATTTTTGTAAATCCAGGCTGCTTTAAAATGTTCCCGGTAAAAACAGGACGGGTTTGGATATTGTTTTTTTCAAGATAGGTAACGATTTCAAGTCTGGTAAAGGGAGCGTTTTTCTTAATTGTCAAAGGGAATGCAAGCCACTGCGTGTCAGCTTTTGGATCTTGGATTGGTAAGACAAAAAGATTTTCATATTGTTTGAAAAAGTTACGAAGATAGGAAAAATTATGTACTCGAGTTTTCCTAAACGTATCAAGCTTATCAAGCTGTACATTTGCGAAAGCAGCAGTTATTTCAGCTGGAAGAAAGTTATAGCCAACTTCAGAAAAAACAAATTTCGCATCATAAGGAATTCTCCCCAATTTTTTTGCAAAACGCATTGTAATATCCTCAGACTCTTGAAATATAGAAGAATTTCTTCCCCAGCCACGAAGCACTTTTGCACGAGTGTGCCATTTTGGATTATTGACGAGAATCATGCCACCATTACCGGCAGCAGTGATAATATGCGATCCAAAGAAACTTGTTGTCGTGATATCAGAGTATGTCCCCGTTGGTTTGCCGTTATATTGTGCTCCATAAGTATCGCATGAGTCTTCGACAAAAAACAATTTATATTTCTTCGCAATTTTTCGAAGTTTTTCCATATCCGGAACGTTACCAAGAAGCAGGGGGATCATAATTGCTTTGGTTTTTGCTGTTACTAACTTTTCGATTTGTTCGACATTGATTTGATATGTTCCGGGATCGACATCTGCGAAGACAGGAACGAGCCCTTTTTGTAGGAGAGGAGAAATGGTTGTTGAGAAGGTGAGAAGAGGAGTAATAACCTCTGAGCCTTTTGGTAGATTCAGTAATTCAAAAGCAAGAAGGTTAGCTGATGATCCTGAATTGACCATGACAGCATACTTTTTCCCAAAATATTTTGTTGATCGTTCCTCAAATTCATAGGTCTCACGACCTGTATTTGTTCGATGTTCGTTTAAGACGGCTAAGACTCTCTTGTTTTCCTGCTCATCGTGGACGGCAAGTGCATAGGGGACTCGTAAGTTTGTGTTGTCAGATTTTTGCATAGATTATTCAAGAATTATAACATATCTTTTATTAATAGTTAAAGCGGAAAGTTTGAGGTATAATTATGCTATTGAAACCACAAGATATCTTATTTTTAATCGTTTTGGCAGTTATGGTGTGGAAGAAAAATCCTAAGTATTTTGTTTGGGGAGGTTTACTCTGTTTACTGTTTGCAATACCACTTTTTCATTTCTGGATCTTTTTTACCGCAGAGCGATTTGTCTGGTATGCGACTGTTTTTTTCTTCAGTGCAGTAGGCTTTTTGTTCTATAAGAACCGTTAGTGATCGTGTATACTCAACACATGAGGGCTATTATTTTTTTTGTCTTTTTTGTATCATTTTTCTTTTTTTTGTCTCCAGTTTCTGCGGAAAAGCATAAAAACGAATTGCTTCCTGTGATAACGATCATTAATCCGCTTCGTGGGAAAGAATTAGGCCATCAAAAAGATGATTTGCTCGCGAGTCTGAAAGCGCAATGGCAGGTGACAAAGGATGTAGGCGTTCCTGCAACATGGCTTTGGCAGTATACCGCTTTGGAAGATGAATCAATGGTTGCGTTCGCCAAGAGTAGTATGCCCAGTCAGGAATTTGGATTGTTGTTTGAAATCGATTCTCATTCTGCTCAAAAAGCTGGTGTCCGCTATCGAGGACAAGGACCTTCCTATTTTTCAGATGGGATCTTTCTTGCTTCCTATGATGTCGATGAGAGAAAAAAACTGATTGATACTTCATTTGCTTTATTTAAAAAGCAATTTGGCTATTATCCAAAAACAGTTGGTGCATGGTGGATAGGCGCAGATTCGTTAACGTACATGCAGAAGAAATATGGTATTGTCGCGGCGCTGAAAGCATCTGAGCAATATAATATGGATGTTTATTCTCTCTGGGGAGCTCCTTGGAATATTCCTTATGTTGCGTCTTCAAATCATGAAGGCATACCAGCAAATGCAAAGAATAATTCTCATGTTGTCATTATGCAGTGGGCGGATCGGGATCCAACCTATGGATATGCCGATGCTACGTTTAGTATACAGGACTTTGGTTTGCAGGGATATGATTTTCCTTATGTTGATTATCTCTTTTCGCTTTTTTTGCAAAAGCCTCTTGATGCTGTTGTTGTTGGGGTTGAGAATGGTGGAAACATAACAACATTTGAGGCGTGGTACAAAAGCTATATAGCGAAAGCAAAGGCATTGGAAGATAAAGGTAAAATAAACGTGCTTTTGGTCTCAGACTTCGCGAAAAAGTTTTTAGCCCAGAAGAAAACATTTGCAAATAATGCAGATACTCGTTATTTTCTTTCCAAGTCGTATCAATCGGACGATCAATCATTTTGGTATAATGCTGAAAATTTTAGAGCGGGAATTCTTAAAATAAAAAATGAAATTTATCTTGTTGATCTGCGTGATTATTCAAAAAAGGTTCATGAAGATTTTTCTTTAGTGCCTAACTCTCAGGGACATTTGCGAATTACTACTCCTGTTATTGTTGATTCCATGCAGACGCCTTCCTCGAAAATACGTATCGCCAAAAGCGATCAACAGCTCAGACTTACAGAGAAGGGGGACTCTCTGACGATTTTTGCTGGTAAAAGAAAAATAGCAGCTGTTGATAAAACGTCACTTGCAATCTTCACTGACCAGAATGGAACGAAAACATTTACTTTTACTGAGAGATCATCAAGTATAAATATTTTTGGTATCGTTATTGGCATTTTCTCCTTGTATTTTTTACTTATGTGTCTGCATAAGAAAAATTTCAAAGATTCCGCGTCTCAGTTTGCTCTTTTACTCATTCCTCTTTTTCTTGCATATCCATTTTTGAGTCAAGGCATGTTTGGCGATCTCAATGTTGTTTTTGATAAAAAGATGTTGCTATTGTTTTCCTATCTCTCGATTCCTTCTTCTCTTTCAATCCTTCAATTCCTTCTTGCTGTTCAGATCGTGCCTTTTTTTATGTTGCTTATTATCCATTATCTTTTTGTTGTCAGATCATTTCATCGATGGAGTAGCTATTGTTATTATTTTTTTCTTATCGTTATGATTCTGCTTTATGCTCATGTGCCGTATTTCCCTTTGGATAAATCAACATCTCTTATCGCGTTTTTGGGATTATGTATCGGAGCAAGTGTTCTTATTGCGTTGAGTGTTGTTCATTATAAAAAAACAAAATCCAAAAAAGTATTGTTTGGATCCCTGATCGGCAGTGTTTTTATCTTGTCAATGGTGGTTGTTACACTTGTGTTCTCGAGGACGAGAATTGTTCTTACCCCATTTGAACTCGGCGCGCTGCAAGTGGTTAAGGATAAACAGAAAGATGTCATCGTTGTCTCACAAATAGATTATGATATTAAACCTATTTATAAAGCAGTGGAGCCAATGCTCTATAAGCAGTATCATTTTGCTGAAAAGCTGACACATACACATTGGAGCGTTGTGATGAGGCCTGAGAACGATGTTGTACAATTAAAAGATTATCAGCATAAACTTATTGTTATTCCTCGTTATTTGGGTGGAGATTTTTCAGATCATGAAATGAAAATAAATAATGTTAAAAAAATTTTTGATAATCGGCAGATAATGATTTTTGAAAAGCGATGAAAAAAATAATTAAAAAAAGAGGTGGTCTGATTCTAGCACTTTTTATATTGGCATGTTTTTATATTGTACTGTACAAAATATACATGCCAAGGATAAATGCTTTTGGGTGTTTTGACGATTGTAATAACTTCATGGGTGGATATTTCTTGCTGCATGGGAAACGGTTATTTTCTGAAATTTTTTTCAATCATAATCCGCTCATGGCATATCTTAGTTTCTTGGTGCAACTTGTGACACATCCACAGAATCTGTATGAGCTTATTCTTCGTCATAGACAAGCGCTCTTGTTATTTAGTTTTCTTTGTAATCTCATTTTACTCATCCGTTTTGGTCCTCCTGCACTTGCATTTGCTCTTTTTTATGAACTAACGAAATTTTATCTTTTTGGTGATAGATTTCTGGCTGAAGCATTTATTGTCTATCCTCTTGTCTATCTCGTGGGACTGGTTTTGTTTAAACTCAAAAATAAACAGATTACGTTATTGGATTATCTCGCATCAGGAGTGCTTGTCTGGTTTATCGTTTTTATGCGAGAACCATATGTGCCTGCTGCATTATTGGTATTTATGTATTTGTTATGGAATAAGAAAAACGTACAAAAATCCATCATTTCACTTGGAATATTTATTGTGTTGAGTCTTACAACCATCCTCCTTCATGATCTAAAAGAATTTTATTTTAATGTGGTAACGGTGAATCTTGTTCTGGTCTCATCTGGTCCCTACCTCAAAATATTTTCTTACCCAATACAGATATTTTTTGGTGGAGAGTGGGGATATTTTCGGTATCTTCTTGTTTCCTTCAATACGCTTTTTGTCATAAGTTCACTATATCTGCTTAGCAAAAAACAATGGAAAGTTGTCTTTTTTACTTGGGTAATCCTTGGATTGGCAAATGTTCGGTATGTCGAGCCGGGCAAGGCATTCTATAGCGCGTTTCATTTACTCTGTTGGTATGGGATCTTTCTTTTTATATCGTTTACGTTTGTTTCATATATTCATCAATATAGCAAAAAAGTTTCCTCCATACTTATGCTCGGTTACTTAGGCATTTTATTATTTCATATCTTTTCTCCATTATCGTTTTTGCAATCGAAGCCAGATCCTCATCTCGAACTTATTACGAATTATGGGAGCCCAATACAGGTTGGTATCGTGATTAATAGTCTCTCCACTCCTGCCAATACACTCTTTCTTGATGGTTTTGATGATATTATCTATTGGCAAGCGCAAAGGGTTTCTTCCTATAAATATTCTTGGTATACATCGCTTATGCCAAATTATCAAAAATATACTGATGAAAGAATCACTATGTTTAGAAAATCTCCCCCTGATTTTTATTATGGTTCATGTCCGAAAGAAATATATCCTATCAAGCTCCTTCCTGCTTTTATAAAAAATGATTACGTAAGGTTATATGCAGACAATAAGCCAACATGTTTGTGGATTAAGAAAACAAAACTCGCATCTATCAGTGCCCAGCAATGGAAAAAAGCAAAAGAAAACTATTATTATTTGCCAAACATGGTAAAATGATAGGTATGGTGAGTATCGTTGTCCCGATTTTTAATGAGGAAGAGAGCATTCGTGCCTTCTTTGCTGAACTGACTAAGGTTTTGCCTTCTTTAGCTCACGAATATGAGATTATCTTTGTTGATGATGGTTCAACGGATAATTCTCTTGAGCTTCTTACCGCACTTTCTCAAAAAAATAAAAACGTTCGCGTTTTTTCTTTTCGTCGCAATCTTGGCAAATCAGAAGCGTTAACGTTTGGTTTTATCAAGGCAAAAGGTGAATATATTGTTACATTAGATGCAGATTTGCAGGATCAACCATCAGAGATTGGGAAGTTACTAACAAAAGCAAAAGAGGGAACAGAAGTAGTTTGCGGCTTTCGAAAAGACAGAAAAGATACATCACGAATGGTTGTCATATCAAAATTGTTCAACAAACTCATGAATTATTTTTTTGGTTTGGAGATTCACGATTATAACTGCGGATTAAAAGTCTACACGAGAGATGCGGCAAAAAGCTTGCGTCTGTATGGTGGTCTGCATCGGTTTATTCCTCTTCTTGCCTCTCAGCAAGGATTTATTGTTGATGAAGTTGCTGTGCATCATGAACCACGGAAGTTTGGTAAGTCAAAATATGGTTTTTCCAAAACATGGAAAGATCTTCCTGATATGTTTACGATATTGTTTCTCGCGAAGTACAGTAAGCGACCCTTACATTTTTTTGGCATTATTGGCATCATCTTTTTTCTTATTGGGTTTCTTTTTCTCAGTTATTTAACCTTTATCCATTATGCGTTTGGTGAATCTGTTGGGACAAGGCCAATTCTTTTTGTTGGTATTATGTTTATCGTTAGTGGATTTCAGATTTTTTTCACTGGTTTTTTGGCAGATCTGATGATCAATATTGCCCATGCACCCAGATTGCAAGATTCAGAAAATTCCCACTTCCCACTTAAATATCCTCGTGAGAAGGAGTTAGTGTGAACAGCAGGACGATTGCCTTACTTGCAGTGTTGTTGGTTGGAGTTTTAAATAGTGCTACTGCTGGAATTACCAAGAAAGGTCTTGAAGAAATTCCACCGTTCAGCTTTGCTTTTTTTCGATTCTTTATTGCATTTCTTTGTATTTCACCATTTTTTGTGCGTAACAACGGTTATAAACCCTCTATGCTGAAAGAGATTGCTCCTATCTCTCTTTTTGCAACAATTAATATAACATTTTTTATCTTAGGGGTATATCTAACGACAGCAAACATCGGTTCAGTTATTTATGCTGTTGTCCCATTATTGGCAGGGACTATCCTTTATCTTTTTTTCAAAGAGGGATTAGCACGGCAAAAAGTAATAGGAATTGTTATCGGATTTCTTGGTGTTCTTGTTATCACAGGTCTTCCTCTCTTGGAAAAAGGTAATCCTTTTTCAGGAAATTTGTTAGGTAATCTTTTGCTTACGATTGCTGTTGTTTCATGGTCCTTTTATATTGTATATTCAAAGAAACTCCACAAGAAATATTCACCTTTTATGATAATAGGTAATTTTATTTTCGTCACAACAATTATTCTTGTGCCCTTTGTTATTTGGGATACGATACAACATTTTGGTTGGTGGCAAAACCTTACGTGGTGGGGAGTGTTTTCATTATTGTATGTTGGTGTTGTTATTACGATTGCTAGTTACATGCTCTACCAGTATGCGATCAAACATGGTGGATCAGTATTCTCGGCAACATCATTTTACGTAACTCCGGTAATGGCATTTATCATCAACTATTTTTTGCTCGGAGAGAAATTAACGCCAGGGTTTATTGTTGGCAGCTTATTTGCTCTTGTCGGAACTGCTCTTGTCATGCGAAAGTAAAGTATACTAGTATAGAAGTATGAAGATTGGTATAGACATCTCACAACTTGCTTTTCCAAGAACTGGTGTCGCAAATTATTTGGCGCAACTGGTTGAGCACTTAGTAAAGATAGATGAGACGAATGAGTATATTTTATTTTACTCTTCTCTGCGAAGGAATTTTCAATTTTCAATTTTTAATTTTCAATCAAATAAAAATGTTTCAATTAAAAGATTTAAGTTTCCTCCGACGTTTTTAGATTTGCTGTGGAATAGATTACATATTGTGCCGATTGAGTGGTTTATTGGTGATGTGGATATTTTTATTTCTTCTGATTGGACAGAGCCGCCGACGAGAAAAGCAAAAAAGGCGACGATATTGTATGATTTGATTGTCTATACATTTCCTGAAGAAACAGATCGCAAGATTGTCACAACGCAAAAAAGACGATTGCAGTGGGTCAAGAAAGAGAGTACTATGGTTTTTTGTATTTCAGAATCGACAAAGAAAGATGCGATTGAAGTACTTGGGATTGAAGAAAAGAAGTTAGCTGTTATATATCCAGGAATATAAAGAATATGATAATAGGCATTGATGGAAATGAGGCAAATGTTGAGAAAAGAGTGGGGATCAGTGAGTATGCTTTTCAGCTTTTGCGGCAGTTTGCAGAATTCAAAAAGCAGGATGTGGAGTTCAGAATTTATTTGAAAGATACGCCAAGAGAAGACTTACCTCGTGAACAAAAAGGTTGGAGCTATCGGGTTTTGAAACCTGGTAAGCTGTGGACGCAGTGGCGGCTGCCCCTTGATTTGTATGTGCACCAACCCAAACCTGATGTGTTCTTTAGTCCTACGCATTATGCACCACGTTTTTCTCCTGTGCCGACGGTTGTCTCTGTTATGGATCTTTCGTATCTTTACTTCCCAGAAATGTTTACCAAGTCAGATCTTCTCCAACTTCGTAACTGGACTGCCTATTCAGTAAGAAAAGCAAAAAAGGTCTTGACGATAAGTAACTCAAGTAGAGATGATATAATCAAAGAGTATGCATTATCTGAAAGCAAGGTGTTTACAACATATCTGGGGATAAAAGAGCCGGTGTCTCTGGAGCCGCATGTATATAGTATGAATGAACTTAAGGCAAAATATCAGATTTCGGATAATTATATTCTTTTTGTTGGGACGCTGCAGCCGCGAAAAAATATCACACGTTTAATCGAAGCGTTTTCAAAAATAGCGTCAAGCAAAGAAAATCTAGAGCTTATCATCGTTGGTAAAAAGGGATGGTTATATGAAGAGATTTTAGAAAAGCCAAAGGAGTTGGGAATAGAAGATAAGGTGAAATTTTTGGATAATGTGGGAGACGATGAGCTTGTGTTGTTTTACAAACACGCATTGTGTTATGTATTGCCGAGTCTGTACGAAGGGTTTGGTTTGCCAGTTCTTGAGGCAATGCAACACAATTGTCCTGTGATAACAAGCAATGTCTCGAGTCTTCCTGAGGCAGGTGGCGATGCAGCTCTCTACGTGGACCCAGAAGATGTCGATGATATTGCTGAAAAGATAAAAAAACTTATCAACGATGAGTCATTAAGAAAGGAATTAATTGCAAAAGGGAAAGAACAAGTGAAAAAGTTTAGTTGGGAAAAAACGGCAAAGGAGAC
>Ga0209515_10003376_pt1 | contig 23011 bp, 33 predicted proteins | sample Subgroupgradi54m_FD_187454 | JGI IMG/M metagenome (GOLD analysis project Ga0209515, IMG submission 187454) | Subsurface groundwater microbial communities from S. Glens Falls, New York, USA - GMW60B uncontaminated upgradient, 5.4 m (SPAdes)... ... | reverse complement strand
ACTTACGCCAAACATCTCCTCGCCGAAGGCGGTGATTCCGAGAAGCGGAAGTTTCTATCTAATCTTAGGAGTATGCTGATTTATAAGAATAAAGAATTGACGGTCGTGGAGAAGTAGTACTCATCAATACGTTTTTATCTCGCCGGTCTCGGCATCCTGCCCGACAACCTCGGCCCTCCTCATATCCGTTCCCGGCAGATAATCATCGAGCGAGTGGAATGGCTTCAACCGATTCGCGGAATATTCGAGGGTCTTGAAAAGATAGCCGAAGAATGTGCCCGTATATCGATATCTGCGAATGCATCCCTCTATTGCGCCATCAATCTCGCTCTCTACTCCCCGCCAACGGCGCATGAAGAAATACCGGTCGATCCATTCATCGACACCGTATCGAAGGTGGCCAACCAGCTCTTTCATCGCGAGAACGTTCCCTTTTTGCGCGACTCGCACAAGGGCGATGGTAATTCTGTCTCGCAATCGCCGCTCTTTTTCATTCGAGGCTGTGATAAATACATAGAGCTTGTCATGATATTTACCCAGAACCTTTTCAATCTCAGCTGCATTCTCGTATTCCTTTCTCGGCCTGCGTCGGTAGCGCATCCAGCGGTGCTGGTACCTGCGGCCCAGGGCAACAGTTACCCTATCTCAATCAATCTGGCCGATTTCCGTTCTAACGTTCTTAAAAATGAACCGATACGCCGAGGGGACATGTTGCACAATCCACACACTGCTAAATTCCGCTGGATTTTTATCACGGAGCGTCTGATTAAGAATCCTGATGCATTGCTTAAAATTCATTGTTCACTCTAGTGTGAGCCTTGTGGGTCGCAAAACGACCTCATACAACTGGAACACACCGATAGCGAATTGTCAATGCGGAGGCGGAAGGATTCGAACCTTCGATCCCGTTTCCGGGATAACATCTTAGCAGGATGCTGCCTTAAGCCGCTCGGCCACGCCTCCTCCGTGTTTTCCACGATATCCGAAATCTATTTTTTTATCAATCCGTCCGGGGCCATAATTAGCGTACCACTGATGTAGTATAATAAAACCATGGCTACCAAGAAACAATTGGGACAATTTTTTACCGTGAATTCTGATGCGGTTTTGGCGAATCTAGGTAAATACGTGAAAGGGAAAAACATTGTGGATCCTTTTGTGGGGAGTGGAGAATTGTTGCGATGGGCGAAACAGAAAAGCGCGAAATCCGTACAGGGCTTCGATATTGATCAGCAATGGGTGAAAGGAAAAATAATACGACAGCGAGACAGCATCAATAATCCAGGAACGTATAATTTTGTACTTACCAACCCGCCTTATTTGAATATCAATAAGGCTGATTCAGAAACAAAGAAGAAATTCTTCTTCGATAAGCGATTCGAAGATTTATATCACTATTCTCTTAATGCCATCCTTAAAAGCGACGAAGGGATCGTGATCGTGCCGGTGAATTTTCTATCTGCCGAGAACTCTAAAAAAATCAGAGCTCTCTTTTTTGCGAAATTCACAATTCCGGAGATGAATTATTTCAAATATCAAGTGTTTCCTGATACGACCTACAACGTAATCGCGTTTTATTATCGGAAGAAAAAGAATGTATGGGCAAATGAGTGTGCGGTTAAAACTCATATATATCCAAATAATGAGATTGTAGATATTAAAATTGAGCAGGCATTCGATTGGTCCATTGGCGGCGCAGATCTCCACGCTCTCGAGATGCAGGGAAATGTTTTGGGAGTGCGACGCCTTATGGAAAGCGATATTCGATCGGGTACAAGAAATATAAAAGCGGCATTTAATCATGTAAAGGATAAAAAAGACATCGCAATTTCGGAGGACTTATACCAAACGATTCGTAGCAATATTTTGCTTCTGAAAGCTATTGATAGTGGCTCCGAAGAAGGTAAATTGGCGTTGGATAACATCAGAAATTATGGTGTAGAATGTTTGGTGAGTAAAGAATCATCGCGGCATATGATTTACCTTCTTTTCGAGAATCAACATGTGTCCATTGAAGAACAAGAGCAGATTAAAGACCTTTTCAATAAAGAAATAGAACGACTACGAAAAAAACACCTTTCGCTTTTCCTCACAAACTATCGCGACAAAGATCGTAAGCGGATTTCCTTTGATTTTGCTTATAAACTTATTAATCATATTTATTTCACAAAAATTCATCGCCTACCAGTTGGAACATTATTCACATCTCATGCAGAATCAGTGGGTTAAAAAGAGCATAGCGCTCGTTGGCGGGCACGGATATTTGGATAAGCTTTTGAGGATATATCCGGTAAATCTCTCGATTCGAAATATTTCGAAGAAAGAGCAAGAGAAAATTGCGGTGGCGTTTAATGCGCATGACTACAAAAAACTTATCCTACAGCTTTTAAAATTTCCGAAGTTTCCCATCGACGATCCGTATGTCGGATTTTTCCGAAAAGATCGCACAGCGCTTGAGCGGAATCCTGAAACTGTCCGACGCCTCGGGCGTGCGCTTTCAGATTTAGGATTGCAAGGCATTGAGATAGGACTTTCAAAGCCAGCTGCGCCTTCTCGGAAAATGGGGCCATATTTTCAAAAATGGTCCCATGAATTGGGATACCCTATACTTCCCGAAGGGAAATTTTTGAAGGTAAAAAAGACAGCGATTCTTGCGGGAGGGGATGCCGCGCTAGAAAATTTTGCTCGCGAGTATTTGGGATATCGACGCAAAAAGGGATTAGATTTGGTGATGAAGAAAAATGGAAAATATATTATCGCGGAAGCAAAATTTATCACGACAAGCGGTGGGACTCAAGATAAAAGTTTTCGAGAAGGAATTGATTTTTTAAAAAAGAAAAGCAAACATGCAACACATATTGTGATTTTCGATGGCGTCATATGGGCTGTATCGGGAAGAGGGCTCTATGCGAGCCTCACAAAACTCACATCGAGTCAAACGGCACTCAGCGCACTTTTATTGCCGGATTTTATCAAACATTTCTAATTTTGAAATATAGTGAGCGTTTCAACGGAAGATTTGGTAAAATAACCTTATGCAAAAAATAATTACCCATCTCTGGTTCGACAAGGAAGCAAAGGAAGCCACGACGTTCTATGTGTCTCTCTTTCCGGACTCGAAAGTGAAAAGCGTGAGAACAATCACCGGCACGCCGTCCGGCGATTGCGATATGGTTACCTTTACGCTTTCCGGCCATGATTTTATGGCCATCAGCGCAGGGCCGTATTTCAAACTCAATCCGTCCATATCATTGTTTGTGGTGTTTGATGCCGAAGTAGACATTGAAGCGGTATGGAATAAATTGATCGAGGGCGGCAAGGCGCTTATGCCCTACAATACCTATCCATGGGCGCATAAATATGGTTGGTTGCAGGACAAGTATGGGCTTTCATGGCAACTCTCGTGGAGCGAACATCACCAAATGGGGCAAAAGATCACCCCGCTCTTGATGTTCACCGGGAACGTGGCGGGCAAAACAAAAGAAGCGATAGAGATCTATACGAGCATTTTCCCCGACTCCAAAACAGAGATGGTAGTGCCGTACGAAAAAGGAGAAGGAGACACGGAAGGATTCATCAAACATTCCCGGTTCACGCTTCTGGGCCAGAATTTTATGGCGATGGACAGCTCAAAGCAGCATGATTTTAGTTTCAATGAAGCAATATCGTTCGTCGTTCAGTGCGACACGCAGGAAGAGATCGACCGGTACTGGGGCAAATTATCCGCGGTTCCCGCATCGGAACAATGCGGCTGGCTGAAGGACAAGTATGGCGTGTCGTGGCAGATCGTTCCGACCGTCATGAATGAGATGATGGCAAGCGGGGACAAAGAAAAGATCGCGCGCGTGACGCAAGCGTTTCTTAAAATGAAAAAGTTTGATATTGAGACTTTGAAGCGGGCATACGAGAGACGATAAATAAAAAAACGGTCGAAATCAATAACCAGAAGAAATACTAGACCCCATGTTTATTATTCGTGAAATATTTACGGCAAAACCCGGGCAGGCGTCCAAACTGTCAAAATTATTCAAAAAGGGATTCGCGAACACCCCGAACGCGCGTGTCATGACTGATATGACGGGGAACTACAATACCGTTGTGATGGAGATGCAGGTGAATAATTTAGCGGAATGGGAAAGGCAAATGCAGGAATATAAATCGGGGAAACCGGATCCGAATATGGATCCCAAAGTCGCGGAGGAGATGTCGCGGTACACGGAAATGTACCTGACCGGCAGGCGGGAGATTTTCCAGATCGTGGAATAAGGGAATGGAAAAGTGAAAAGTTGGGAGCGCCTGGCGGAGCTGGTTGAAGAGTAGTAATAAAATATTAACGTACTTAAAACAACTATGAAAAAATTTACCTGTAAAGAAATAATGAACGGTGAGGGTGGATGCGATAAGGTGTTTGCGGGAGAAACGAGCATGGAAGTCGCGAGCCAGTGCGGTAAACATATTGCCACTACGACTGACGAAAAGCACAAATCAATGCGCGATATGATGACGACCAGTCATACCGAGGAAGAGAAGAAAAAGTGGTTTGCATGGTTTCAAGGGGAGTGGGACAAGAAAAAAGACGAGGCCTAGTTTTCGTTAGGTCGAAAAACATTTACATTGAAACATACTAATAAATCAACCTAAACATATGAACCGAGTCGTACATTTCGAGATCCACGCGAAAGACATGGACACATTGCAAAAATTTTATCAGGATTGCTTTGGCTGGGAAGTGCAGGTGATGGGCAAGGAATATGGCGGCTATAGAGTACTTATGAGCGGCTCGAAAGAGGACGTGGGCGTTAACGGCGGCATGGTGCTGCGCAAGGGTGATTTGCCAAAAGACGGCGCGCCGGTTAACGCCTATGTTTGTATTATTGGAGTCAAAAATATAGACGAGATACTGAGAAAAGTAGACGCCGCCGGAGGCACGGTAGCCACAGAAAAAATGGATGTCCCTGACGTAGGCCTTTTGGCGTATCGCAAAGACCCGGAAGGAAATATTTTTGGCATCTTAGAACCAAGCCCGGATATGCAGCCTAAATAGATTTTGTCATTCTGACCGAAGTGGAGGCGGGAGCGGAGAGAGAAGAGGGATAGCGAGCGGAAGGAGCCGGCTCCAGAGGGGATTTTCTGGCCACTTGCCCATTGGAAACAGCGACTTCTCGCGGGGCTTGCGGCTTTCGAGCCAATGGGATACTATAAGTAAAAGTCCACAATAACCAATAATAACCAAAAAATATATGGCGAATAGCGCGTTTATGAAGCCAATGAATGTGAGCCCCGAGTTGGCTGCGGTCGTGGGGAAGGGGCCGATGCCCCGGTCGGAAGTCGTTAAAAAACTCTGGATGTATATCAAGGGTGATGCGTACGAAGATGAGAACGGGAAGAAGGGGAGCAGCTTAAGAAAAGGCCCAAGTTTGCAGGACCCGAAGAATAAGCGCAATATCAATGCCGACGGCGCCCTCAAGGCGGTGTTCGGAGGCAAAGCGACGGTCAATATGTTCGAGATGACGAAGTTGGTCTCGAAACATCTTTCCTAATTTCATCCTATTGATATTGGGAAAAAACGAGACGGCTGTATGTCGCCTCGTTTTTGGTTTATGATGAGGCGAAAGAAAGATTTGTGAACGAAATCGTCCCTACGGTCAGCTTTACCTTTTTCGCACTCTCCATACCGTATTCCAAAAAACTTTAAGTTAAGAGATGGAAGAAATATGATATGATGAAATAAAACTATGCCTATGCCAAAAAGCTGGGAAGAAAAAGTTAAAGAATACTGCGAAAAATATAACATCCCTGTTTTGTATTTGGCAGAAACTTTATATGAACCAAAAGTAGTGCCAATGATTAGAGGTAAAGCGTTTGAGTTTTCTGTGATGATGGCTTTGTAAGAAATTTTGCCAAAAGATGAGTGGCAAGTTGATAAACCCATGATGAATGCCCAGATTGGCTTTCACGATATTGACGTGCGTGTGCTTCACAAACCAACCAAAAAGATTGTTAGGGTTGAGTGTAAACTTGCCAAAAAGGGCGGGTATAGATTATTTACTGACGGACATAGTGGAATAAGAGTTAAGTGTATGCGGAGTCGTACTCTTGGCCCGGCGAAAGTAAAAGAATTGGCTCCAAAATTTGATATCACAGAAAAAGTTTTAGCGGTTCACAATGATCAATATTTGCCAGCAGATTTTGATATAGTCATATCGTCAATTGGTAATGCTTTCTATACAACCGACAAAAAGACGGGATATTTTGAATGGAATCCGCCATCGGCAGGCGAAGATTTTTTACGCAAAATAGGTGCTTCCGGAAAAAGGAGTTTTCAGGACTTTGCCTTTAGGACGCTATTTGTTGCAAAAACATCAGATCTTCAAATCGGTAATAATAGAGTTGTCTGTACTCGTGCGAAGTGTAAAAACAAAAAAGCCTTCAGTTTCATTCCCAATTACCCGGTTATCAGTTTCGACAAAAAGACTAACCAGCCAAAAAATGGATGGGTCTCGATTGAGAAATCTCTAGGCCTCTTTAAGGATTTTGTACGCAAATGATTGCGCCGGAAAAAGAGGTACTCGTCTTTCGGAGTTATAATTTACAATAAATAGCTCGTGGCCCTTATAACGACTACCCTTTTTGTCCGTGCCGTTTTTTTGGTCATCCGTTCGATTTATTGTATAGTTCCATTCTTTTTCATGCATTGCGTGCGCCCAATCATATAGCTCTCTCACTTCTGGGCTATCATCATAGGTGAGTAAAAATTTGAACCTATTTTTATGTTTCTTGAGAATTTTGCTCAAGCGAAAATGATCATCTTTTACAAAAGAATGGGTATAAAACTTTTCTTGATCCGCGTTGAAATATGGTGGGTCTATAAATAGAAAAGAGTTGTCGGGGGCCTCTTTTATAATTTTTTCAAAATCAAAAGAAGTCAGCTTCACTCCCTGTAATTTTGCAGATGTTCTCAAAATATTTCTTGGCCAATTTTCGGGTCTCATGCTATATTTTTCTCCGTATCCCCAATAACAATTTTGCATGTTCATAATTCCAGAATAGGAGGTTCGATTTATGTAAAACCATCGAACGGCACGATCTAGTTTAGTTTTGGGTTTATATTCGTTTTTGTAATACCCATGCCTTTCTTTTGTAGCTTGCTCATCTTTCAACCTTTCAATCATCTACTTGGGATAGTCACGAATAATCGTTAGACAATTTATAAGGTTATTATCAATATCGTTGAGACAATTTCCATCTACTTTTTCTTTAGCAAAGAAAACAGAAGCACCGCCAGCAAATGGCTCGATATAGTAAGTATGCTGGGGAATATGCTCGTTGATGAGTTTACGAGCATAAAATTTTCCTCCGGCGTATCGAAATGGTGAATTGATTTCTTGGCTCATAATTATTAATGGTTTCTTTATTTTAACATTTATCAAATTTCTTTTTTAAGTACCCCCACGACCTTGCCTTGTATTTCTACATTTGTCTCATAAAAAGGTTTCATTGTTTTGTTCACCGGAACGAGCTTGATTCGATTTTTCTCTTGGTAAATTTTTTTGAGTGTTATTTCGTTTTTATCCGGAAGATACGCAACGGCTTTTTCTCCATCATAAACTGTTTGCTGTTCGCGGACAATTACAATATCGCCATTAGAAATTCCCTCATCAATCATGCTCGTGCCCAAAATTTTTAATGCGTAATAATTCCCGCTTCTTTTTAACATACTGCGTGGAATTTCTATCGGTTCGGGATTCCGGATTGGCTCGATAGGACTACCAGCGGCAATGAATCCCATTAATGGAATTTCAACAGTATCTCTTTTTCGGTCATTAAATACCTGGATGGAACGTCTTTTGCCTTTTTCTGTTGTTAGTAGATTTTTCTTTTGTAAATACGATACATGTTGATGAATGGTTGGTATAGCAACTTTAAAATAGCGAGCAATTTCTCCAAGGGAAGGGGAATACCTTTTTTCTCTTTGAAATTTTGAAATAAAATCCAAAACTTCAGCCTGTTTTTGTGAGGGCTTTTTTATCCCCACGCTTACATTTGACTTTTTAGCCATACCTAAACTATAATACCTTAACATGGGGTGGCAAATCGAGTTATCCCCAGATAGAAAGGGCGAAATTATAAAAAATCATAAGTTAATCAAAAAATGAGCATAAATGAAATTTCTAGAGATAGCGAAAAAAATCCTGATTTTTCAACCCAGAATGGTTTTGAGAAAATAAATAAGATCGTCAAGAAATAGACTTAAATAAATTATAAAAATCAGAGCGACGGCGCGCCCGGGCGCGAAAGCGGAAGGTGTGGAGAAAGCGGGAACAGGAGAAAAAGCGAATTTATTTTCGCCGCACGGTTCGACATGAGATGCCACACTTCGTTGTGCGTGTGAAAGAACCGGCGAAGGAAGGAAAAGCAAATGAATCGATCCGGAAAGCGCTCGCGCGGCATTTCAACGCCGCGGTTTCCCGCGTCCGCCTTATTTCCGGCACCGCATCCCGGGAAAAAATATTTGAGATTATATGATCTTGCGGAGCGTTTTATGCGGATGCGATATTTTTCGCATGCCGCGCGGAAATGAAACCTGTTATACTGTTCCACATGGACGCGCCCATTCTTACCGTTGCGGAATATATTGAGATACTGAATGACGGACTGAAAGACTATCCGGCGAAGATTTTGGGCGAGGTAAGCCAGGTAAGTAAGCCCGTCTCGGGGCATGTGTATTTTACGCTCAAAGACGCGAGCGGGACCTCCGTCATGCGATGTGTGATTTGGCGGTCGAGCTATGCCGTCTGCGGCGTGGACTTACAAGAAGGTCTGCAGATTATCGCGAACGGCGCTCCGAATATCTACGCGCCGCGCGGCGAACTTTCGTTCGTTGCGCGGACGGTGGAATTTGCCGGAGAAGGGGAACTTAAAAAAGCGTATGACGCGCTCAAAGCAAAACTTGATGTCGAAGGGCTCTTCCGCGAGGAACGGAAGCGGCCGATTCCGAAATTCCCCCGGACGATTGGCGTCATCACCTCGCGCGGCGGGGAAGTCATCCACGATTTTCTGATGAACATCGGCAAGCATGGATTCACAATTCAATTTGTGCATTCGGGCGTCGAGGGGCAGGAGTCAGCTCTTCCACTTGTGGAGGCAGTGCGGACATTGAAGCGCGCAAAAATGGACGTACTTGTTCTCATGCGTGGCGGGGGATCTTTCGAGTCGCTCCAGGGGTTCAACAACGAAATGCTCGTGCGGGAGATCAGTGATTTTCCGGCGCCGGTCATTGCGGCGATCGGGCACCACCGCGACGCGCCGCTTGTCGCTCTTGCGGCAGACGCCGCGGTATCCACACCGACCGCCGCCGCGCATCTCTTGAACCAACCGTGGGACGAGCTCGCGCTTTTCATCGCGAAAGCCGAGCGGCGCGTGATTGATTCCTATGCGGATGTTTTAGCGGGATGGGTTTCCGAATTTGAAAACGCCGCAAGCGCTATCCCCGATGGTTTTATGGGAATACTCAATGCCGTTCGGCACGCTCTGGACCTTCTCGCAAAAACGATTACCGTAAACGATCCGCGCCGCCAGTTCCGGCTCGGGTTCAGCATCGCGCGGAGCAAAGGAAAAATCGTGCGAAAAACGGACGATGCAAAACCGGGAGCAATTTTAGAAACGGAGGTGAGTGATGGTAGAATAGTTTCGGAGGTAAAGAGAAGAGAATAATAAATACGGAATTATGCTTGCCCGCCGAAACCTTAGTGAAGGCGGGAATTATGAATTATGAATAAGACAACTCCGGAGAAATCGAAAAAATCGGATTTGAAAACGCGCCTCGCGCGGCTCACGGAAATCGCGCGGTGGTTCGATGACCGCGAAGATGCGGATATTGAAGACGGGCTGGAGAAAGTGAAGGAAGCGGCGGGGATCATCACGGAGACGAAGAAGCGCCTCGCGGAAATCGAGAACGAATTCGAGGAAATTAAAAAAGATTTAGAGAAAGAATAATTTCTTTAAAAGAATGGATACGGAGAGAGAAAAATTTCCGCGCCGGATCGCGGTTTTCGCGGGAGGCATTCTTATTCTATGTGCCGCGCTTTATTTTCTTGCGTTCGGGGCTCGCGACCGGTCGGCCAAGCCGGAACTTTTCGTGGTTGGCCTCACTGCCGCGCCGGCAGACGCGATAGCGAGAATAAAAACACAGGGATTCATCCGCGCATCGTGGGCGTTCAATCTCGCGCTTTCGTTTTCCGGCGGCGCGTCGAAGATCCGGCCCGGGGGATATGATCTTTCCCGTGCGATGAACGCGTGGGAGATCGCGCGGGTCTTGGCGCGCGGGCCGCGTTCGGAATGGGTCGTCATCCCCGAGGGGCTTCGCAAAGAGCAAATCGCGGACATTCTCGCGGAGCGGCTCGGCTGGACGGATGCGGAAAAAGAATCGTGGATTACAAAAGACACCGTTCCCGATTCGGCGCACGCGGAAGGCGTGTATTTTCCCGAGACCTATCTCATTCCGAAAGACGATCCGCCGGCCGCGGCCGCGAAGCGCCTTCGCGCGCAGTTTGAAGAGAAATTCGCGCCGTACGCGCCGGAAGCCCTCACGCAAGACATCAAGTGGGACACGCTTTTGAAGATGGCATCAATCATACAGCGCGAAGCGGCGGGGAAGGACGATATGCCACTTGTTTCGGGAATTCTCTGGAACCGGCTTCTCGTCGGGATGCCGCTTCAGGCCGACGCGACGCTCCAGTACGCGCGCGGGAAAACCGAGAAGGGCTGGTGGGCGCCCGTAAAATCCGGAGACAAAAAAATCAATTCGCCCTACAACACCTATCTCCGCGCGGGCCTTCCGCCGCATCCGATTTCAAATCCGGGAATCGAGGCGATCACGGCGGCGCTCCGTCCGGCGAAAACGAAATGCCTCTATTATCTTCACGATCACTTGGAAACGATCCACTGCGCCGCAACGTACGCGGAACATGAGAGGAACATCAAACAGTATTTGCGGTGATGCAGAAAATAAAATAATGCGAATGCAACGAATGGCCGTGACGAATGTTGCGAATGCCGCCGGAATACAAAATTTCATTCATATCATTCGTTATATGATTTGTAGTGTTCGAATTATACTCATGAAGGTTAAAAGCGATTTTTGCGTTTGTAAAAAGACGCGTTTTTATGCTACAATATGAGTGCCGTTCGTGCGGCTTATTTCATTATACGAACTCTTATTCGCGATTACTCCATGAAAAAAACCAAAGAAAAACCGAATAAAACCGCGAACGGCAGTTCCTACACCGCCAAGGACATTTACGTTTTGGAGGGGCTCGATCCGGTGCGGAAGCGGCCCGGGATGTATATCGGTTCCACGGGAACGGACGGTCTCCATCACTTGATTTGGGAAGTATTCGACAACTCGCTCGATGAAGCGATGGCGGGCCACGCGAAAAATATTACCGTCGAGCTTTTGCCCAAAAACCAGGTTGCCGTGACGGACGACGGCCGCGGCATTCCGGTCGAGACCCACAAGCAGACCAAAAAGTCCGCGCTTGAGACGGTGATGACGACCTTGCACGCCGGCGGCAAGTTCGGCGGCGAGTCGTACAAGGTTTCGGCGGGGCTCCACGGCGTGGGCGTCTCAGTCGTGAACGCGCTTTCCGAATGGCTCCGCGCCGAAGTGTCCCGCGACGGCGGGCTCTATGTGCAGGAGTACATGCGCGGCGTCCCCAAAGCGAAAGTGAAAAAAATCGGATCATCTCATGCGACCGGCACGAAAGTGATATTTTCCCCCGATCCCCAGATTTTTTCAGAGATCGAATTCAACGAAAAAAGGATTTTGGATCATCTGCGCCAGCAGGCGTACCTTACGCCGGGTGTGCGGATCAACGTGCTTGACCGCAGGAATATTCCCGAAAAATTCTACGGATTCTATTTCGAGGGTGGCATCAAGTCGTTTGTGAAGCATCTGGCGAGCGATGAAAAGCCCCTGCAGGAGGAAATTTTTTACGCGAAGCGCGAGCAGAACGACATGGAAGTCGAAGTCGGTTTTTTATACGTTGACGACATTGAAGTCCGCGAGATGAGCTTTGCGAATAACGTCTACACGCCCGACGGCGGGATGCACTTGACGGGCTTCCGGTCCGCGCTCACGCGGTCAATCAACGGTTACGGGCGCGCGGAAGGATATCTCAAAGAGAAAGACGAGAACGTTACAAGCGAGGACACGCGCGAGGGGCTGGTCGCCATCGTTTCGATCAAAATAAAAAATAACGTTCTGCAGTTCGAGGGGCAGACGAAGGCGCGGTTGGGTAATCCCGAAGCGCGGACGGCGACGGAGGCGGTCGTGAACGACGCGCTCAAAGAATTTTTAGAAAAGCATCCGCCCGAGGCGCGGCGAATTATGGAGAAGGTCCTGCTTGCCGTGAGGGCGCGCTTGGCGGCAAAAGCGGCGAAAGACACCGTGCTTCGGAAAGGCGCTTTGGAGGGCGCGGCGCTTCCGGGAAAGCTCGCCGATTGCAGTTCGCGCTCGCCGGAGGAATCGGAATTATTTATTGTCGAAGGCGACAGTGCCGGTGGCAGCGCAAAAAGCGGCCGCGACCGGCGCATTCAGGCGATCCTGCCGGTCAAGGGGAAAATTTTGAATGTTGAGAAAGCGCGTATCGACAAGATGCTTGCGAATGCCGAAATTCGGTCCGTAGTCGTGGCGCTCGGGACGGCCATTTCCGAAAATTTCGATCTCGCCAAACTCCGATACCACAAAATAGTCATTATGAGCGATGCGGACGTTGACGGCGCGCACATCCGCACACTTTTCCTTACGCTCTTCTACCGCTATTTTCTGCCGGTTATCGAGGGCGGTTTTCTCTACATTGCCCAGCCGCCCCTCTACCGCGTCCAGTCCGGCAAGGCATTCCAGTATGCCTTTAGCGATGCGGAAAAAGATAAAGTGGTGGCAGAATTCGCAAAAATAAAAGCGGAGAAAAAGGGGAAAGCGGAAAAGACAAAAGGAGCGGAAACCGAAACGGCGGGAGAAGAGATTGTTGAAGGCGCGGAGGGCGCGGAGGGTGGGGAACAGACCAGGGGCGTAAACATTCAAAGATATAAAGGACTCGGGGAAATGAATCCGGACCAGTTATGGGAGACGACGATGAATCCGGAAAATAGGATTTTGAAACAGGTGGCGATCGGGGATGCGGCGAAGGCCGACCGACTGTTTAATATCCTGATGGGCGACCAGGTGGAGCCGCGGAAGCAGTTCATACAGGCCCACGCCGCCGCGGTGCAGAACCTTGACATATAACCTTTTATGCGCTTGACTGTAAACGGCTATATACAAATTACAAATAAGGGGGTGTTATGTCGCTACTGCGCAAGCCGTTTCATGAAACGATTGTGAAAGCAATTCGTGATGTCCGGACAGTCGACGAGCTCGGTTGTTTAGGTCAACTCCTGAATTTCACAAAAGTTCCCAAGAACCACGATGAGATTATTCGAGTATGGAAAGATTCCATGCGGCGATTAATTCCTCACCTTGAGGATTCTGGCGTGATTGATAGCCTTCTCGAACAAAAAGAAGAAGCCGAGCGGGAGACAATGGGCAAAGCTCAAGCCGAAGATAACAAAGTAATGGTTCTTAGTTATCCCTACGGACGTCATTAGCATCAGTGGCGCACGACCTTCGGGTACGGCGCCTTTTTCATTTTTAAGAGGGAAATCGGAACAGCTTGATTTTTTAAGTGGGTTTTGGTAAATTAGATTGAACGGAAATGCTCGAAAAACTCAAGAAATTCATAGCGGAATCGCGGCAGGAACTGCGCCACATCAACTGGCCGACGCGCGCGGAAGCAATCCGGCTCACGAGCGTGGTTATCATCCTCTCGCTCGTCCTCGCCGCGCTTTTGGGAGCGTTTGATTATCTGTTTGCGTATCTATTGCGGGTGTTTATATTAAAAGCATGAAAAATATAATGCGAATACCGCGAATGACGTAACGAATGCAACGAATGGTTCAGTAAAACTCACCATAAATATTCGCAGCATTCGCAAAAAAATTCGTAGAATTCGCATTATGCTCCTATGATCCGTCAAACCCATCAAAAAGAAAAAGTTGAAAAAAGCGGCCTCCGCGAGTGGTACGCCGTGCACACCTATGCGGGCTATGAGGAAGCCGTTGCGCGCTACTTAAAACAGCGCGTTGAATCTTTGTCCATGGAAGACAAGATTTTTCAGGTGATCGTGCCGAAGGAGAAAAAGATTCAGGTCAAAAGCGGCCGGCGGCATACGATTGAGGAGAAGATTTATCCGGGCTATGTGCTCGTGGACATGATTCTGACGGAGGACTCGTGGTACGTGGTACGGAACACGCCGCGGGTCACGGGATTCGTGGGATCCGACACGACGACGCCGACGCCGCTCTCGAAAGAAGAAATCGAATCGCTCCTCTCGCGGATGGGGAAGGAAGAGACGCGGTTCAATGTTGACGTGCGGGTGGGCGACCTCGTGAAGATCACGGACGGCCCGTTTAAGGACTACGACGGCAAAATTGCGGAGATTGACGAAGAAAAAGGGCGCGTGAAGGTGCTGGTGCCCATCTTCGGCCGTGACACGGCGGTGGACTTGGACTCGTTGCAGGTACGGAAAGTATAAATATAATTCGAATGATACGAATGACGTAACGAATGCAACGAATATTCGCAGCATTCGCAAAAAAATTCGTAGCATTCGCATTATGCTCCTATGGCAAAGGAAATAAAAACAACCATCAAACTCCAGCTCGAGGCGGGGAAGGCGAATCCGGCGCCGCCGGTCGGGACCGCGCTGGGGCCGCACGGCGTAAACATCGCCGAGTTCTGCAAGCAGTTTAATGAGGCGACAAAAGAGATGACTGGCGATGTGGTGCCCGCCGAAATCACGGTTTTTGTTGACCGTAGTTTTACGTTTAAACTCAAAACCTCGCCGGTCGCATCGCTCCTCAAAAAAGCCGCGGGCGTCGAAAAAGGCGCGGCGAATCCGCTAAAAGATAAAGTGGGCAAAGTCACGAAAGCCGACATCCGTAAAATCGCCGAAAAGAAAATGCCGGACTTAAATACGGATAATCTCGAAGCCGCCGAGCGAATCGTTGAGGGCACGGCGAGGTCAATGGGGATTGAGATTAAATAACTTTTGGGTACCGGGAAATATTTGTGGTATATTAGCAATATGGAGATAGATATTCAGCAGAAAAAAATTGAAAAAATGATGGAGCAAGTCGCTCTGCGGGTATTCAAGAAAATGCTTCGGAGCCGGAAAGTTTCGGAATTAATTCGCCTTGCGTATGAGGGCGGCAGTTTTGATTTTCTTAAAAACGAACCGGATTTGTATTCGTCCCCGAAGCATATCAATTGACGAGCCGTCATTTTTGGCATATACTCGAGTCATGCCGAAGAGGAAACAAGTAGCGCGAATAGACCATGGGAAGCACCAATTACCGCTTATTGCTGAACGAGGGAGCGATGGATTTTACGTTATCGAATGTCCTCTTTTTGAGGGATGCTACACGCAGGGGAAGACGATTGACGAGGCGCTTCGGAATATCCGCGAGGTTATCGGCCTCATTCTCGAAGAAAAACGGAACAAAGAGATTTTAAGGAACTACGAACCGAGAGAATTAAGCTTGCACACGATTACTGTTTAAGCAATGCAGTTACCGATACTTGGGAGCCGGGAAGTTATTCGTGCGTTGGAAAAAATCGGGTATCGTGCGGTTCGGCAGCGCGGGAGCCATATTCGCCTCGCATGCCCGGGTCGGAAATCGGTTACCGTCCCCGATTATAGAATGATCGACCGATCTTTACTACAAAAGATTTTGCGCGATGCCGAACTAACCTCGGAAGAGTTTCTAGGTCTTTTATGAATAACTATTTTCCAACGATCGGCCTTGAGATCCATGCGGAATTGAAGACGCGGACGAAGATGTTCTGCGATTCGGTAAACGATCCGGACGAGAAAGAACCGAATAAAAATACCTGCCCGGTCTGTTTGGGGCATCCGGGAACATTGCCGACGATAAACAAAAAAGCCGTCGAGGCCGTGATCAGGGTTGGGCTTGCCTTGAACGGCAAGATAAATCCCATCACAAAATTCGACCGCAAGAATTATTTCTATCCCGACTTGCCGAAGGGATATCAAATTTCGCAGTATGACCAACCGTTAGTGGTCGGGGGAAAATTATTGGGAGTTGATCTCACGCGGATTCATCTCGAAGAGGACGCCGGTAAACTTGGGCATGCCATAAAAGGCTCTCCAGCTCATGGCTCAAAACAAGAACATTTCTCTATGGTTGATTTTAATCGCGCGGGCGTGCCGCTCATGGAGCTCGTGACGGAGCCGGATATGCACGGCGCGGACGAGGCGGTCGCCTTCGCGAAAGAATTTCAGCTTATCTTGCGCTATCTCGGCGTCTCCGACGCGGATTTGGAGCGCGGGCAGATGCGGTTTGATTTGAATATTTCGGTAAGTGACACGGATGCGCTCGGCGCAAAAGTGGAAGTGAAAAATCTAAATTCGTTCGCGGCGCTTCGCGGCGCGATCGAATACGAAATAAAACGGCAAACGGAAATTTTAGAGAGCGGCGAAAAAATAACACAGGAAACGCGGGGCTGGGACGACGCGAAAGAAATATCCGTAAGCCAGCGCTCAAAAGAAGAAGCGCACGATTACCGCTATTTTCCCGAGCCGGACTTGCCGCCTATCGAAACGAGCATTTTTGATATTGAAAAAATGCGCGCCGAGCTTCCCGAATTGCCGGCGCAGAAGCGCGAGCGGTTTCAAAAAGAATTTCGACTATCAGAAAAACAGGCAGACCTACTCGTTCAAGATAAGCCCATTGGCGATTTCTTCGAGGCGGCGGTGAGCGAACTTGCCCTTCGAGAAACCTCAGGGCAAGCCGAACAGGAAAATCCGGAATTGTCCCTTCCTAAAAAATCTTCCGAGGAATTGCTTTTCAACTATCTGACGAGCGATCTAGCGGGACTTATGGGCGAGACGGGCATCAGTTTCGGTGAACTAAAGATTAGTCCCGAACGCCTCGCGCATCTTGTAGATCTGATCGCGTCGAGCAAGATTATGAGCCGGCAAGCGAAAGACATTTTGCGGAAGATGTTTGAAACGGGTGACGACCCCGAATATATTTTGAACGTCGAGGGATTGCATACGGTCTCCGACGAAGGCGAGCTTGCGCATGTGATTCAGGAAATTATCGCCGAAAATCCCGCAGCCGTTGCGGACTACCGGAAAGGCAAAACCGCGAGCATGCAGTTTTTGATCGGCAAGGCAATGGGAAAACTGAAGGGGCGAGGGAATCCCGAGGCGCTCAAAGAAATTTTTAAAAAAACACTTACCTTATAAATCGTCGTAAGCCGGTGCAACGGTATTTACTAAACCTTTTCGCGATCGCGAAAAGGTTTAGTGAATTGGCTTTTTGTTATTGTAGAAAATCTTCGACTAATTTTTTTGCTTCTTTTTCGTTTTGAATCCAGCGGATTTCCTTGTCTTTCCGGAACCAGGTCATCTGGCGCTTGGCGTAGTGCCACGTGTTTTTCTTGATTGCCGCGACTGCTTCATCGCGCGTCAATTTCCCATTCGCATAATCAATGACTTCGCGGTAGCTGATGGCGTCGAAGGCGGGGTAGCGGTCGCCGTATTTTTTTATCAATGTTTTGATTTCAGAAAAGAGGCCGCCGCGGATCATTCCGTCAACTCTTTTCTCGATCTGTTCGCGGAGCGCATCGTGCGGTAGGGCAACGCCGATCTTCAATGCGTTAAAAAGTTTCGGGCCTTTTTTCCGTTGCGCCGAAAACGACCGTTGGGTCGTTAGGGCGATTTCCAAAGCGCGGACGACGCGCCGGGAATTTTTACCGTCAACGATGTAGGCCGCTTCAGGGTCCCTTTCGACAAGCTCGCGGTAGAGAGATTCCAGGCCTTCCTTTTCTATTCTTTTTTCTATCTCTTCACGAAGTTTCGCGTTTGGTTTCACGTCAGGAATTTCCCAATTATCAATCACAACCTGCACATAGAGCCCCGTGCCGCCGACCATGATCGGCATTTTTTTCCGCTTCAAAATGCCGCGGATCGCGGCCAAGGCGTCGCGTTTGTATTCCGCGAGCGTGTACGGCTCGTCGGGATTTTTGATGTCAATAAGATAATGTGGAATTCGACTAGTCACTAGCCACTTGCCACTAGCCACTAGTCGCGGTTTGGCGGTGCCGATGTCCATCCCGCGGTAAATCTGCCGCGAATCGGCGGAGACGATTTCGGCGCCGCGGATGCCATATTTCTTCCGGGCGACCGAAGACCCCAGCCATCGCGCAATCCTAATAGCCAAGGCCGATTTCCCGCTCGCGGTGGGGCCGACAACGGCAATTAATTTTGGTTTTTTACACACATTTGACATTGTATTACGTATGGTATATAATTCAAAATAGATCATCAATTCTTACATAAGGAAGGTGCGCAATGAGTGTAATGAGCAAAGTTGGCACAGTAGTCGCTTTTCTATTTCGGCGCAAGACCATACCAATTTCTCATCAAGAGTTTACGGAGCCGGAGATAGCGGCGCAACCGGACGAACATAAACCCAAAGTTTCGGAAAACGGCGGGTCTGGCCGGACAAGAAAGAAACAAAAGAATCCTGAGATTCCACAAATGAAGTTTCCTTCTCGTCCGTCGCTCGGAATGGAAGTTTTTTATCGGAGAACCACAAAGAAGTTTTTAGGCCCGGGGAGGGCAAGGGTTGCGGAAATTGTTCACAAAAACGGCGGGGCAAAAGCGACTCTCCGCCCTCAGCACCAGAATGACAAGACAGTGTTCTTCCGCGAATTACTAGAACTTCGATGCGTCCCTCCTGAGGAAGCTGTCGGAGATCGGTCATGAAAATAGCTGCTGTTTGCATCCTCGCTATTCTCGTTGCCGTCCTCTTTACCCTCCAGACCGAGGACGGGCTCATTCCTAAAAACAGAAAGCGATAGCTTGTTTCAAGCTCCGGCTCGCGCCTGCCGGGGCTTTTTTATATTGTTTTTTTCTCTATCTCCTCTTTTATTTTTGAAACAAGTTTTTCCAGCGCGATTTCTCCTTGTTGGCCTTGTTTGTAATGCCGCACATTCACCGTTCCATTTTTTTCTTCTTTTTCGCCGACGACGAGTACGTACGGAATTTTTTGCATTTCCGCTTCGCGGATGCGCTTGCCGAGCGTTTCATTCGTCTCTCGAATCTCGGCTCGAATGTTCTTCTCTCGAATACGCTCTAATGCTTTTAACCCGTATGCAGAGAATTTTTCGCCGACCGGAAAAATCGCAACCTGCACCGGCGCGAGCCACAGCGGAAACGCGCCGGCGTAACGTTCTATAAGGAGTGCCATGATGCGCTCGATTGCGCCGATGGAAGATCGGTGTACAACGAACGCGCGCTTCGGCTCGCCGTCCGTGCCGATGTAGGTAAGATCGAACCGGTCGGGCATGCAGAAATCGTACTGCACGGTGAACGCCGTGTCCTCCTTGCCGTTCGCGTTTTTCATTTGCACATCAATTTTCGGTCCGTAAAAAGCGGCTTCGTTCTTTGCCTCAGTAAATTTTTTTCCGCGCTTTTTGAGAAGTTTCCGTAAAAGGTCTTCGCCTTTTTCCCACGCCGCATCGTTTTTATAATATTTTTCCGTATTACTGCGGTCGCCGAGGGAAAGGCGATACCAATAATCGTCCCCGTGCATAAGCCCGAAAACCCCCGTTATGTATTCGATAAGATCGAGCGCCTTGCCAACCTCTTCGGCAGCCTGCTCCTCGCTCGCGCAAATAATGTGCGCATCAGCAAGACAGAACGTGCGAGTGCGTTGCAGGCCCATAAGCTCGCCGGATTGTTCATAGCGGTACAATTTCACGAGTTCGGCGATGCGCATCGGAAGCTCGCGGTAGCTCACCGGTCGCCGCAAATACAGTTCAAAGTGGTGCGGACAGCTCATCGGCCGGAGCATGAATTCTTCATCGTCAATCTTAATTGGCGCGAACATAGAATCCTTAAAATGTGGATAGTGGCCGGATTTGCGGTACAGATCAAGTTTCGCTATGTCGGGTGTGACGACATGGTTGTACCCGCGCTTCGTTTCCTCGTCAATAATAAACCGTTCGAGCTCGCGCCTGATTGCCGCGCCTTTTGGAGTAAAGAGGGGTAGTCCCTTACCGACGGCGTCGGAAAAGGTGAAAAGGTCGAGCTCTACTCCCAGCGTTTTATGATCGCGTTTTTCGGTTTCCTCATTCGGTTTCAGATTTTTTTCTTTTACGGGTCCCTTTTTTGACATAGGGTAATTCTATACAGAAAACCTGTATTTTTGTAGCCCCATTGACAAAATTATAGAAGTAGTGCTACAATCCAACCAGAGCAGGATGAAACAGGCCTGCAAATTCACAAACGAAAGGTAGGAATTGCCCATGAAAAACCGTGGGATATCCGTAACCCCGGAACAAGTTGGGGAAGTAATGCCGCCTATCTTGGCGGAAGTGCTGGCATTGCCGTCTCAGAGAATGCAGTACTGGATCGGTCGTAAGACCGAACTCGCTCGAGAAATTCGAAAAGTTTTAGTCGGCGAAGAGATAATCGCCAACAATGAGCCAACCGATATCCGCGGCGAGTGGAAAGAATTCTATCGCGAAGAATTAAGCATGGATGTGGACCTCGCGGACGTAAAAATTCCCGACGATCCCGGTGGGTTCGATCGTGTGATCGTTGTTGCCAAAAATCTCACGATCGCGCAAATCGTCGCGACGTGCCGGAAACACTTCAAGGTCTGGCCGTATCGCGATGATCTGGGCGAAGCCGTCACCGAAAACGAACGCACGCCAGTCAGCTCGTATGCCATCCGCGTACGGGATCGCGACGAAGCCGATGAAGAACTGAAAAATCTCTCTGCGAACAAAATCAGGGCAATGAATCTGAAAACAGAAACACTCCTTGAGCGGTCCGTGCATGAGCTCAAGTATTTCAAAGAGACCGGAAAGCATCTCGACGTGGATAACTTGACGCTCTGCGCGGGTTCGCGCTTTGACGATGGCGGCGTGCCGGGCGTGCGCTGGAGCTATGGCAGCGTCAGGCTCTGGGTGAGTTGGTGCGGCACCGACGATCGGTTTAACGACTTGCGCCCTCGAGCAGTTTCCGTTTAACCTTTCAACTTTTTTCTTTAACCCTTAACGAAAGGAGGTAGCCCAAACCCTCAACGCATTGCGTTGAGGGTTTAATTTTTTATATAATAAAATTGGCTAATACAACTGGCTCCGCTTGGCGGGGTATCAGTTTGCCAAAACGAAGGAAACTGCTTATCTGATTTTAGTGAGGGTTCCTACTAACGGGGTGTCTCAAAACGAAAGCCAGTTGAGCCTGGATAACGCAGACAATTTTAAATAAAGATTGTCGGTGCTTCAGATGAAATCAGATAAATAACGGGTTCGCGCAATGACGATGGCAACGTGCCGAACGTGAACTGGAACTCTGACAACGACAAGCTCAAGGTGAATTGGTACAACACCGACAATCGGAATGACAACTTGCGCCCTCGAGAAGTTTCAGGAAAAGCTCCGTTACGGAGCTTTTCTTTATCCAAGATATTTTATCCAGCCGTTTATCATTTTCGAGATTTCCTGAAGCTGCTGTTCGATGTCGAGATATATATTCGGTTGGATGATGTTTATTTCATTCTCGGTCCTTACAAGACGTTTCAAAATTTCGGTTTTAATTCTTGCGGTGGCAAGTAGCGGTTTCTTATTATCCCTTACTTCGTTATGTTAAGCGAAGACGGGAAAATACTTAGAGAAACAATCTGGAAGATAGATGTCTTTTTGCGTGATGCGCTCAAACTCGCGCTTCATGAACGGAAAATTATTATAAGAAAGTTTTCACGGGGAATCGATTTTTTAGGATATGTGATTTTGCCGCACTACCGCGTTGTGCGGACGAAAACGAAACGGCGGATATTAAAAAAGCTGAATGAAAGAAGAATGGCTTTTAAGCGAGGCAACATAAGCGATAATTCATTCAATCAGTCGCTTCAGTCATATCTCGGTGTGCTTACACACTGTCAAGGATTCAAAATTGAGAAAAAACTGCGGCTGATATATGATGGATGAATATGATAGATATAAAACTCCTTCGCGAGGAGTCGGAAAAAGTGAAAGCCGGTATCGCCGCGAAGGGCGTTGATCCGGAAATTGTTGACGAGTTTTTGTCTCTCGACGATGCGTGGCGGAAAGCGACGCAGGAAGTAGAAGGATTGCGCGGAGAACAGAAGAAAGCAAGCGAGGCGCGGGATCAGGAAACGGGAAAGAAACTCAAAGACGCCGTAAGAATTCTCGAAGAAAAATTGAAAACCCTCGAAAGCGAGCGCGGGGGGATTTTGGATCGGATTCCCAATCTGCCGTTCGACGACGTGCCGCGCGGGAAAAGCGAAACAGAAAACAAAGTGCTTCGCGAAGCCGGTAAAAAGCGGGAATTTGATTTTCCCCCGCAGGATTATCTTGCTATCGCGGAGAACTTGGATCTGATTGATATGCAAAAAGCCGCCGAAGTGGCCGGCGCCCGGTTCAGCTATCTGAAAGGCGATCTCGTGCTTCTCGAGTTTGCCCTGGTTCAGCTCGCGCTCGACACCTTAATCCCCGAAGGATTTATTCCGGTCATTCCGCCGGCCATGATCCGGCCGGAGATCTACCGCGGCATGGGGCGTTTGGCGGGCGATCAAAAAGAAGAGCGATATTATCTGCCGAAGGACGATTTGTATCTTGTGGGTTCGAGCGAGCACACCACCGGACCCTTGCATATGAACGAGACGTTTGAGGAAAAAAATCTGCCGCGACGCTACGTCGCTTTTTCAACCTGTTTCCGGCGCGAAGCGGGAAGTTATGGCAAGGACACGAAAGGGATTTTGCGCGTGCACCAGTTCGACAAGGTGGAAATGTATTCTTTCACAAAACCGGAGGACTCAGAGCGAGAGCATGCATTCATTCTTTCACTTC
>Ga0209515_10003375_pt1 | contig 23018 bp, 21 predicted proteins | sample Subgroupgradi54m_FD_187454 | JGI IMG/M metagenome (GOLD analysis project Ga0209515, IMG submission 187454) | Subsurface groundwater microbial communities from S. Glens Falls, New York, USA - GMW60B uncontaminated upgradient, 5.4 m (SPAdes)... ... | reverse complement strand
GCCGATGTTCACAAGTGTCGCGGTCGTGGTGCCGATGTTGAGGGTGCCCGCGGCGAGAACGTCGATACTGTAGGCGGCGGGAATTTTGGTGTTGCCCAAGATGGAGAGGTTAGCTCCCGTATTGCCGATGTTCACAAGTGTCGCGGTCGTGGTGCCGATGTTGAGGGTACCGGCAGAAGCGACATCAAGACTTTGAGCCGCAGGGACCGTCATGGTTCCAGACATAACGAGGTTCGTACCTATAGAGGTCGCGAGGGCGTAAGGAGCGGCAACCGAGACTCCGAGAGCCACGAGGGCCACAATGGTCGGATACCTACGCACATTCGAAAACATTTTTGGAAACATATAATAAGTGACTAAATGAATTTATAATGACAACCACAAAGGAGAGACTACGCCCCCTTATGAAAGCATAGTAACCTATGCTCCCTGCCTCCAGTTATAGTAAACACCTCTGCTGGGGATAACCTTTGAAAGTCTGACTTTCAATATTTACCACGGCTCGAGCATGAGTGAGGCGAATTCTTCCCCTCGCGAGGCCATATGGAGTTCGAGTAGCTCTTTCGCCTCCTGTTTGAAGGCGTCGCCGGGGCCAACGATGGTTGCCACGAGGCCGTCCGGGTCATCCATGATGGGCGTATGCGCTCCCGCGACCTGCCCGCCCAAGCTCGAGAACGGGTATGCCAACGCCCACCGCCACGCCTCATCGAAGTTGGCAAGTGCCCTTCGGAGACCGCCCGGGTACATCTCGAGTGTGTTCTTAACGAGGATATAAAAGGCGAGATAGTTGAAATGGGCATCCCCGGATACGGTCCGGGCATGATACGACCCCTGGAACAGGCTACCCTTCTCGCTGTATTTCCGGTTGAAGCACATCGACATACTCCCGCAGAGACGCTGCATGAATTTGGTGGTACCGCCCTCCCCAATCTCCTGGAGCAGTAGATGGAAATGGTTCGAAAGGAGCGTCAAAGCCAAGATACGCACGAGTGGCTGGCGCTCGGGCCAGTGCGCTGGACGCTCGTACAGGGGTACACGCGACGTGGCACGATGCCAATACTCATCGGCGTGCGTGTCATTCAAATAGAATAGCGACCGGAGGAATCGTCTGCGATCGTTTTCGTCACGAATGATTTCTCCTCCGCGCCCGCCACGTTGAATAACGTGGATGACCGACCCGACACCGAATGGCTCAATACGCATCCTTATCATCATAACTCGGTTGGGTTGGGAAGGTTAGACCTTCCCAACTCTTGCCTGTGGAGAATATGGAGAGAATATGGGAAGGTTAGACCTTCCCAAAAATAGAAATGCAAACAGCCCCCTCTTTCGAGGGGGCTGTTTGATACTAGCCCTAATCGCTAGCCGGAGTCCAAGTTGGTTGGGAAGGTCTAACCTTCCCAACTCTTGCCTTTGGACTTGTGCTTAAGAGTTCAGGTCAGCGTGGTTCTACTTGGCGTAGGTAACCGCCGTTGAGGTGAAGTTCTTGAGCAGATAGCCGTTGGTCCAGTCACCAGTAGTGACTGAGTGACCTACGACAGAGCGATCAGACCACTCGAAGTTGCCTGCAGAGGTAGTCAAGCTAGTGCCATGATTCCCTGTCATCTGCTCGTTCGCTATAGCCGACGCATCGGTCTTGACCGAGATGTTCGTGCTGTAGGTAGTGCCGTTGGTGATGGTGCCGTAGAGCGCGTAGGTCTTGGTCACACCTGCGGCCACCTGGGAGAACTTGGCTACTGTCGCGTTCTGTCCTAGGTCAATCGTGATCTGTGTTGCCGTCGTCGAGGCAGACGTGCTGTTGCTATCGAGCAGGTTGATGCCTGTCGAGTCGTCAGTCAGATACACGGCCGTTATCGTCGAGGTCGTCGTAGCCACCGTGAAGGTGATCTTCGACCAATCGATTGCGCCTGCCGCGTCAGCCGTTAGGCTGAACTTGTAGAACGGAACGCCCGTTGCATAGGTCTGCACTCCAAGATTCGCGAACGTCGGGACCGACTTGCGCACGTAGTGCGTGCCGCCGGAGGCGATGTTCGTGTTGTTGGCGTTGAACTTAGTCAACGTGCTACCCGCGCTGTTGGCGGCGACGAAGAGGTTACTGCCGTTGCCGTCGTCAAGGGTCGCGATGATAGCCGCGCTCGAGGTTGCGCCTGAAGCTATCGTCGGCGTACCGACGAAGACATTGAGATCCGCGTCACTATTTGTCGGGACGTACATCGTGAGACCTGTGAAGGTCGCCGTGGCAGATCCCTGCGTTGCCGAAACCGCCAAGGCCGTGGTGCTCGTCTGGGTCACGCCATTGACGTCCTTGTAGGAGAGCGTCACGTCCGTGACCGATGTTGCGGCGTTGTTCGGGATCAAGATCGCGAGATTCTGCACGGTGAAGGCAGAGTTCGCGGCCGAGAAGTTGAACTGACCGACCTTCACCGAGCTTGCACCTGCAAGCACGATGTTAGAGCCAGGATCACCTGCGCCAGCGGCCACCGAGAGCGTGCCGCTTCCGAGCGTGATGGTCTGGAGCGCGGTCGCCGAAGGCGAGGCCGAGATACCGGTTATGTCGCCCGTACCGGCAGTGGAAGCACCCACTGTTGGAACAAGCGTGCCTGAATTCGCGCCCGAGAGGACGTTACCGTAGATGGAGAACGTCTTCGTCGAGGAAACTGGAATGCCAAGAGAGCCCGAGAACGAGTTGCTCGTCGAAGGCGTCGTGACAACCGTACCGTACGTCGTGCCCGTCGCGTCGTCCTTCAATGTCAGATTGGTGATTGTTGAAGCGACTGCGGCCGGGTAGGTGATGTAGATCGTGTTGACCGTTATCCCTTCCGTGGCGCCCGTCGAGAGCGTGAATGAGCCGAGCTTTGCGTTGTTCGCGCCTGCGATGACCGTCTGATTGCCATAGCCGGAGAACTTGTTCGCCGTGAGCGATGAGCTCGTCACCGTGATGGTGTTGCTGTTGGTCGCCGCCGCGGGGACATTCGTTGAGGTCAACGAATCCTGTCCCTGCGCGTTAGACGAACCGGCCTTGAGCGAGACGATAACCGTCCCACTGGTTGTCAGGTTCGTGCCGGCCGTATCTTGCGCATCCGCGTAGATGTCAACCTTCGCCGTCACTCCCGCAGGGAGGATGAGCGAAGAGCCGAGCGAGAAGTCAGTCGCGGCAGCCGTCAAGCTACCGATGTCCTTGGTCGAGCCGACCTGGACGCCGTTGAAGAAGACCTTGCCGTTGTTGAGTCCACCGACACCATCGAGGACACCAGTACTCTTGGTAGAGCTGGCGTAGACGTTGAGGTCGGAAACCTTCACATTCTCACCCGAGGCGAGGAAGTTGAAGGTGGCCCACTTGATATTCGTCGCGCCCACCGCCACGTTCTGGTTCGGCGAGGCCGGGTCAAGCGAGACGGAGACACCCGTCGTCGAGGTAACCGAGTTCATCGTGATGACGCCCGAAGAGACCGCCGCGAAGGTACTGCCAGCCGCCGTCGGAGTTACCGGCTGACCAAGCTGGCCGTCGACGAACATGCCATCAGCAGTGCGCTGCACCGAGAGCTGGAGGGTGCGGTTCGCGCCGCCGGCGATGTTCGCGAGGATCTTGATAATGTGGCTCTGCGTCGAGAGCACGACCGGTGCCGCCGAGAGGTCAAAGATGGCCGTGCGATCCGAGTTCAAGACTGGGAGCGCCGCGCCGACCATCTTACCATCGACATAGAGCCGGAGGTTCACTATCTTGCTCGAGTCAATCGAACCGAGGTTCGTGAACTTCATCGATGAGAGATTGACCGCGTTGGTAGCAACCGAAACGGTTTCTTGCCACACCGGGAAGTCGTTCTGCGGACTGATAGTCACAACCGACGGCGTTGCGGCCGCGGTCGTGTAATCAACCGTCGCCAAGGTCGCCGCTGAGACCGTCTGGTAGCCCGACCTTATCGGGAAGCTGACCGAAGAGTCGAGCGTGCCCGAGGAGCTGACCGCAACGAGAGCCGAGCCAATCTGCTGGCCGTTTGCCGTCGAGAGGATGTCGGAACGGACCGAGACCGTATATGTCCCGCCCGCCGGCACCGTGAAGAGTCCCGCCGCGTTGACGAACTTGAACTGGGTCGCGCTGATACCGACCGAATCAGTGAGACGCGTCACCCCCTGATAGAGGTAGATGTTGGTCAGTGATGAGTCGTTCGATGCGCCGATGCGGTTGAAGGTCAGATTCGTGACAGCGATTGGAGCCGAGGTTGGGTTCGCGAATGTGTATTCGCCGATATCACCGATGCCCTGGCCTTGCACGAGGACCGAACCGTTCGGGCTGGTCGGCGCGAGTCCGACTCCGAGGCCGTTACCCGTTGGAACTGGCGTACCAGGAGTTCCTGGTGTGCCTGGTGTGCCTGGTGTGCCGACTGCGAGGTTGAATGCCGCGCGGGACTTAGCACCGAAGTAGCCGGCCGCCGGAGAGACTCCCGCCGCCTTCTGCCACGCGATGACTGCCGTCTGCGTCTGACCACCGAAGTAGCCAGTCGCACCGGCCGGAAGCGAGTAGCCCCCAGCGATGAGAGCGTTCTGGAGGCAGGTTACCTGCGCTCCCGAGGAACCTGTGTGGAGGTCAATCGTGAAGGCGCAAGCAGATGCCATAGAACCCGTCGCACCACCAGTGGCAACTGGCGCGCTACCCGTGAGCGATGCCTGAACGTTTGCGATAGTCGCGGCGTCAGCCCCGAAGGACTGGAGGAGACCAATGATGGAACTTACCTGGCCACTTGTCAGAGCTGCCGCATACGCTGTAGGCGCAAGTGAGAGCATAGACGTCGCCATGGCAAGACCGGTCGCCACTGCCGCAACTTTTGCGATCGATTTGTTGGTTAACGTAGACATAACAATTGGTAATGATTTTTAAGACTCACAATAATAATTTCAGAGTGTGGTTGCACAGCGCACTTTCAATCACACTACCCCACCGCGCACGGTATCGACCTGCGCGCGATGGATTAGCTGGCTAGGTTGAGGTGATTCTAATAGGAATCACTTATTCTGTTATCAAAGTACCGCCCCGGTCGGGAGCATGCGCTCCCGTCCGGACTCCTCTAGTATACGGTCCGCAAGGAGCTTTGGTACGAGCATATGTGGATAAACAAGCCAGTAAGCAAGGATACGACAAAAAGGCCGTCGCCGGCCTCCTTGGATCCACCCTATACGCCTGTATTCACCACAAGCTAGAGGGTAGCAAAAACTGGCTCGGAAGTCAAAACAAATGGGGCCCGCCCGAAGCCGGTGTTCAAGCTAGGGAATACGTGCTCCAGCGACGCTCACCACTCCGTATCACCTGCCCAGACGCGATGAGCGCCTGCAGCTCTCGTTGGACGGTTTTCTCGGAAACTCCCACGATAATCATTGATATGTCCTTTATGGAGACTCTTTCTTTGGTGCGTATTAAGGACAGTATGCTTTCTTTCCTGTCGCTGTGTCCTTTATTAGTACCCCGTGTGTCCTTTATGCGGTTCGGTGATGGCGCTGGCGTAGTGGGCCTGCTTGAGCGTCCACTCCGAGCTGGATTTCCTTTCAAGAATTCGGCGAGTGTTGGGGAGTCGGCAAGCACAAGACGTGGCTCCTCGTACGCAGCGATATCACTAAGGAGTGCCCGAGCTTCACTAATGATGAGATCGGCATTCATAGGAGAAAGCAATCCACCCGTACGTGCCATCGATATAACACTCGAAAGCGCGAGTAGTTCACGCGAAAGTCGGTCTCGAAAGGAAGTCTGTACATCAGAGGCCGCGCCGATGAGCGCAACGGCTATCTCCTCCATTCGCCCCATTAAAGACACCGAGTTGGAGAATGCTGGGGCAATGAGGTGGAGAGCGCTCCCGAGACGTTCCGCTTTTTTGTATATGAAAGCCCTGCGTATGTCTTTATGAAATACATTAGAAAATATAGATTTATCTAGGACTATATCTTCGTTTCTCGTGTCTTTTTGTCTTATATAGCGTTCATGAGCTGGCACATTGTGACGTATAGAAATATTTTTGTTCTCCATACCTGTATACGACAGTATACGTCCTTGATATCGCTACGCAACCGTTTACGCAAGTCTTCGGTGCTATTCCCTAGCCGTCGCGGTGCTACAATGAGAAAACATGCGGAAAATTGAAGGAGTAGGGCGCAAGAATGGCTCCAAGCGCGGCCCCTCGCGTGACGAAGAGGTGCGTGAATATGACATGCTCGTGCGTGTCGCCTCGGCTGTTGTCCTCATCGGAGCAGGTCTCTTGCTTGCGCTCGCGGCGCTTGGGGCCGCGGGGCCGGTTGGCACTACGACATTTGGATTCGCCTACACCATTGTGGGTCTGGGCGCGTTCTTGTTGCCACTAGGGCTCATCATGATTGGGCTGTATGCGGGCTTCGGCTGGCCCTCTCTCGCACCTCTGACCGCAACAGGAGGAGTCTTGATGCTCTCCGGCGTGCTTGCCTTTGCAGGGCTCGTGCCCGGAGCGCTCTTTGGTGGAGCGGCCGGTACCTGGTTCGGGGCACTGCTCGAAGGATTCTTCGGCTTCTGGGGCGCGCTTGTGCTCCTGGTAATGGTAGTTGTTCTTGGCATCGTCATTACGACCGATATCGAGGCCCTAGTAGCGGCGCTCATACGCGCCTGGGACACACTTATGACACGAAGACGAGCTCGTTTGCTTGAGAATGATGAGCCAGAAGACCCCACTCTCCTATCCTCCGAGACTGATGACTCCGGAGGGGGAGCCTACCCAGAAGAGTCTGGGGTGGAAGCCCCACGCGAACAAGCCCTCGATGAACCGATTGTTACTATGTTCGGCCAGGGCGAACGACCGCACTCTGCAAGCAATGTCATAGCGAACTTCGATAGAGCGTACGACCCACCGCCGCTCTCTATCTTGAGCGAGGATCGTGGTCGGCCGGGCGTGGGTGATATCAAGGCAAACGCCAATATCATCAAGCGCACCTTCCAGAACTTCGGCATCGATCTTGAGATGGATGAGATATCAATCGGCCCCACCGTGACCCGCTATGCCGTTAAGCCGGCTGAAGGTGTCCGTCTCTCAAAAATCGTTTCGCTCGCGAACAATCTCGAGCTTGCGCTCGCAGCACATCCAGTCCGTATCGAGGCGCCTATCCCCGGCAAGTCATTGGTTGGAATTGAAGTCCCAAATGCGGTCAAGGCGATGGTTGGGTTGGGGGGCATACTAGGGTGCCCTGAGTGGCACGAGAGTACGAAACCACTTTTGGCTGCGCTTGGCCGCGACATTAGCGGCTCGCCACACTATGTAAATATTGCGAAGACTCCGCACGTCCTGGTCGCCGGCGCGACCGGCTCGGGCAAGTCGGTTGGTATTCATACGCTTATCACCTCCCTCCTCTACCGCAATGGCCCGAACCAACTCCGCTTCATTCTTATTGACCCGAAGCGAGTCGAGTTGACCCTCTATAACGGTATCCCTCATTTGCTCACTCCCGTCATCACCGATCCGAAACGCACTATCCTTGCCCTCAAGTGGGCGGGTAAGGAGATGGAGCGGCGATATGACATTCTTGAGACTGAACGGGTACGCGATATCGATTCCTATCATGCCTCAGTCTACGAGCCGGCGAAGAAAAAGGGGTACGCGGGAGATATGCCCGAGGCCATGCCTTTCATTGTCATCGTTATCGACGAACTTGCTGATATTATGCACAGCTACCCGCGCGAGCTTGAGGCCAGCATCGTGCGGCTCGCACAGATGTCGCGAGCCGTCGGTATTCATTTGGTACTCTCGACTCAACGCCCTTCGGTCAACGTCATCACCGGCCTCATCAAGGCGAATATCCCGACGCGATTGGCGTTCCAGGTCGCTTCACAGATAGACTCCCGCACCATTCTCGACGCTTCTGGCGCCGAGACCCTACTCGGAGCTGGCGATATGCTCTATCTCTCAGGCGACATGAGTAAGCCGGTGCGGCTCCAGACGGCTTTCATCAGCGAAACCGAAGTGAAAAAGGTAGCGGGCTATATAAAGAGCCATAATGCGGGGACACTCGCCGCCATCGAGCTCGGTGGCGCCGGAGGGCCCCCAGAAGCGTCGGATGCCATCATGCTCGCTGGCGGCGCCTTTGATGATGATGACGAAATTGACGACGATTTGTATGAAGATGCGCGGCGCACGGTAGAGGAGATCGGGCGTGCGTCCACCTCATACCTCCAACGCAAGCTTAAGATTGGGTACTCGCGCGCCGCGCGCCTCATGGATGTGCTTGAAGCGAGGGGTGTCATCGGGGGGGCCGACGGCAGCAAGCCACGCGAAGTCTTGTCGAAACAACAGCACGCACCCGAGACATCCGAGACGGATGAGGCCGATCTGTTTCTCTAATGCGGTTCTTGCTTGCTGGAGCGCTCGTGATACTTGCCGCCTACGGCCTCATTGAGGCGCGCCCACTTCTTATGGGGCCCTCTCTCACTGTGGATGCTCCTGTGGATGGAGCGCGCTATGGGGACGGTGTGGTACCGATTGCGGGTACTGCCGAGCGCGACGTCTCGCTTTTGCTCGATGGCGCCCCCCTTCTTCCCGACCAAACTGGCCATTTCAAGGTATCGCTGGCCTTCCCCTCTGGAAGTTCTATACTGACCTTCGTCGCCACCGACAGATTTGGCCGGAGCGTCACGAAAACGAGAACAATTTACGTACCATAATCCTGCTTCCCTATGCCCGCATTCAAGAAGAAAGTGCCCAAGGCCCTCAAAGAAGTCGGTGCGAGCGCCTCTGGCAAAGACGAAAAACAGCGCTCGATAGAACAGGCCTTGAAGGAGATTCGGACTAAATTCGGCGATGAGGCAATCACTGTGTTTGGTGCGGGGAAGGTACAGAAGATTCCCTCTATCTCGACCGGCTCGATAGGTCTCGACGCGGCACTCGGCGTGGGCGGCTTGCCGTGCGGACGCATCATCGAGATCTTCGGCCCAGAGTCCTCCGGCAAGACCACGCTCGCTCTCCATGTAATTGCAGAGGCGCAGAGGGCAGGCGGTATCGCCGCGTTCGTCGACGCTGAGCATGCGCTCGATCCGGAATATGCGCGGCGCATCGGGGTCAAGCTCACCGAGCTCCTCATCAGCCAACCGGATAATGGCGAACAGGCGCTCGACATCGTCGAATCTCTCGTTCGGAGCGGGAACGTCGATATTATCGTCATCGACTCGGTCGCCGCCTTGACGCCGAAGGACGAGATCGAGGGCGAGATGGGCCAACAGCACGTGGGCAAGCAGGCCCGCCTCATGAGCCAGGCTTTGCGGAAGCTCACCGCGATTGTTGCCCGCTCGAAGACCATTGTCGTCTTCATCAATCAGATACGCATGCAGATAGGTGTCATGTTCGGCAATCCGGAGACCACGCCCGGCGGCAAGGCGCTCAAGTTCTATACGAGCGTACGGCTCGACATCCGCCGAATCGCCTCCATCAAGAAGGGCGAAGAGGTCGTGGGCGGGCGCGTGCGGGTCAAGGTGGTCAAGAACAAGGTCGCCGCGCCCTTCAAGACGACCGAGTTCGACCTCCTCTATAACGAAGGCATCAGCCGCGAAGGCGAGCTCATCGCTCTCGGCGAGAAGTTCGGTCTCATTGAGAAGGCGGGTGCCACCTACAAATTCAACGGTGAGAAACTAGCCGTCGGCTACGACGCAACCCGCGTATACCTACGAGAGAACAAAGACGTCGCCAAAGACCTCCTTAAGCAAATTAAGGAGAAACTTGCAGAGAGCTAGGCCCGAACAGGGGTGAGGAGACTGGTGAGGTTCTTGGCGGTCTCACGGGCCAGGTAAACGATGGCGGCGAGGGTCGTGAGGGCAAGGACCTGAACGAGAAGGCGCGTATTCTCGAACGCGGCTATATAGAAACGACCGATCGCAAGCACATTGTCCGAGTGCGGGGCATTCTGGAAGACATGCGCGACCCACACTTCCCTACCGATGCCCAAAAGTGCGATGACGAGCGCAACGAGGGCGAGCGCTTCCATAGAGAAAAGCGGGCGCGCAAGGCGGATGATGCGCACGCGCCGCATCACGACACGCTCGATATTCGATGGATTAGACATGGTTTTGTTCATCATATGCTTTCTTAAAAAGTTTCTTTGCGCGGTGAACGCGGGTCTTGACGGCCGGGATAGAGAGCCGCTCGGCTACGGCAATCTCCTCCTGGGTCTTACCCTCAATAAACTGTAACCGCAATATGCGCGCCGCGGTTTCAGGGAGTTCCGCGAGGGCGGCAAGCACTTCGTTCCTGATGGAGAGATCTTCGAGGAACTCCGCCTTCGCGTCGGGCAATGATTCGTAATGCTCCGGCTCGAGCTCCACCCGCTCGCTCCACGCACGCTTCTTTGCCTGATATCTGGTATAGGCGACCCTGTTGAGGACCGTGTACGCCCACGAGGCGAAGGTCGCTCCCTCCTGCGCCTGATACCGGTCAGCGTAGAGATAGATCTTCGTGAAGGCATCTTGGACGACCTCCTCGGCATCTTCGGGGCTCCCGAGTATCGTGCGTGCCCGGCGCAAGAAGGGCGCTTCGTAGCGGCGCACGAGGACGGCGAAGAACGCGGGCTCTTTGCGAGCACGAGTGAGCACCTCGACGTCCGAGAGCGAGCTGAGATCCTCGATACCGCTTGAAAAGCTCATTATGTCTGCTAGCATACAGGAATCGCCCAACAGGGCTACTTTGTTATAACCGCCCATGGCTACGCTGAGTTACAACGAGATATTGCCCAAGACCATCATCCTCTACAGCGGCGAGCCGTATGAGGTGCTCTCTTCGCATATCTTCCGCATGCAACAGAGGAAGCCGGTCAATCAGACCAAGCTCCGGCACTTGGTCTCCGGCAAGGTGCTTGAGATCTCATTCCACCAGAATGAGACTATGCAGGAGGCTGACGTTGGCAAGATGGAAGCGCAATATCTCTACACCAATCGTGGCGAAAGTTGGTTTGCCGAAGTGGGTAACGCGAAGAACCGATTCGCCTTCCCCGAGGGGGTCGTCCACGACCGCGTGCAATGGCTCGCGCCCAATTCGACGGTCGAGGTCCTGACCCACGACGAGACGCCGCTCACTATCAAGATTCCCGTCAAAGCTGATTTAAAGGTCGCCGAGGCGCCACCGAACGTGCGGGGCGACACCGCGACCGGTGGTATGAAGCCGGTCAAGCTTGCCACCGGGGCCGTGGTGAACGTTCCACTCTTCATCAACACGGGCGACGTCGTCCGTATCAATACCGACACGGGCACCTACTCCGAGCGCGTCGAGAAAGCGTAAGTACTACGCCGCGACGTACGGGAGGAGCGCCATGTAGCGAGCGCGCTTGATGGCCTCGGTAATCTGGCGTTGCTTATTGGCGGGGATGCCCGTGCGCTTCTTAGCGAGAATCTTCGCGTGCGCGTTCGTGAATTGCTTCAAGTATGCGACATCTTTGTAGTCGATATATTTCTTAATCTCTATCTCTTCTCGCTCGGATTGGTATGCCATGGTATTTTTAAATGTTTATATTTTTAAATATTCAAAAGGGAATGTCTTCTGGGTTGATATCTTCGTCCGGGTACTGAATCTCTTGTGAATCGGTCGTGGCAGGAGGGGTCTTTGATGGGGAAGGATTCTCGCCGCCGCCACTTCCCCTCCCCTGTCCGCCATCACCGAACTGGAAGTTGTCGACAACAATCTCGGTGCGGTACTGCTTCACTCCGTCCTTGTCCCAGGAGCGGGTCTGTATGCGTCCCTCGACGAAGAGCGGGCGGCCTTTCTTCATGTACTGGGCGATGAGTTCGGCCGAGCGACCGAAGGCTACGATGTTGTGAAATTCGGTTGCCTCTTGCTTGGCTCCGTTCTTATCCTTATAGACACGATTGGTTGCGAGGCCGAAGGACGCGACCTGCGCCCCCGATGGGAGCGCGCGCAACTCTGGGTCGCGGGTCAGATTGCCATAGAGAAATGCTTTGTTGAGATACATGGTTTATGCAGCAGCAGAGAGAAGGGCGGCGTCGAGAGCTGCATCGTCTGTGGCCGCATCGATCTCTGGCTCGTTCTCTGGTATTTTTGCGGCGAGTTCAGCGCGTTCTTTAGCGGCACGCACAGTCTCTTTATCAGTCACCAAATCGATGAACCGAATGATGCGCCTATCAGCGCCCACCGCTGTGACAATTTCGCTATGCGCATCGACCAATGCTTCGTAGGCAATCCAGCTAAAAAAAGCCGAATCGAAGTCTCGCCGTGTTGCAGCCTCGGCATGTCCTTGTCGCGATATTGTATAGGCGAGAGGGATTTTTTCCGGCTCGCCCTCTGCGACAATCTCTCCCTTTCCCATAATGAGGGAACGGATACTCTGGTAGGCGCTTTTCACCTCCTCGGTTGGGAGTTCTGGGTCAAGGTGGAAACCGAGCTCGTAGACCCGAGCCTCGCCTGCTTCCTCGATATTTGTATCTTCGTGCTCTCCCCCTTTCGCCATAATGGGCTCAACCTACCATGCCCCGAGGCCGAATACAAGCCGCGGCTAGATGCCGAAAAGTTTTTGGCTATTCGCTAAGATCGCCTCTCGGAGTTTTTCCGATTCCTCGCCTCGTATCAGGGCGAGCTGTGCGACGACGTCCTCTACTGCAAATGGATCATTCCTCGCGCCGCGCGGGCGGTTCGTCGGCGGCACGTATGGCGCATCGGTCTCCGAGAGAAGCGAGTCGGGGGGCACTGTGCGGATAACATCGTCATAATCACGGGCAAAGGTGATGACAGCCGTGTAGGAGACGGTGAAGCCGAGCTCGACAAGTTCGCGCATCTCATCAACTCCGCCGACGAAAAAGTGGATGTCGCCGCGTAGCTTCGGGTGCGTTGCCTTAGCGACTTTGAGTATTGCAATCAGATCCTGGTACGCGTCCTGCCTGCCCTCCGTAGCCTTGGCGGAGGAGGGGGTGCCCTTACTGGGACGCGAGTGGATGATAAGCGGTTTATCAAGCTCGACTGCGAGTGCAATCTGGTCGAGCAATATAGTCTTCTGCTTTCGCTTCAGCTCATCGTCAACCGTTTGGGGACGATAGTAATCCAAACCGCACTCCCCTATCGCGACCACCTTTGGGCTTGCGGCAAGTGCTCGATATGCTGCCACATCGAACTGTTCGTTCGGTTCCCGATTTGGGTGGAGCCCCACCGAGGCGAAGAGATGCTCATGCCGCTCGGCAAGCGCAACCGCCTGTTTTGACGACTCGAGGTCGACCCCGACCACGATTCCTGCCACCCCGCGTTCGGCCATCTTGCCGATAAGCTCTTCCCTATCCGCGTCATACGCCCCAAATTGCACATGACAATGCGCGTCGAAATACTTGATTTCCATAGGGTTCAGGTGAGGCGAGGAAAGAGGTTGTCGGGGCGCTTGTTGTGGCGGACGGCATTATTCGTAAATCGAATGGTCGCCGACCGTATGTAGCCGCGCTTCGTTCTTGGATATCCACTCAAACATAATACGGTATTTGCGATCCACCGAGAAACCAAAGAATCCCTTATGTTTCCCGTGCAAGGCATGCACCTCTAGCCTGCGGTGATTACTCCTATTGCGAAAGAGGTCAATGCGCTCAAACGCGAGCTCTTGTAATTGCACCGGGAGCTTCTTCAGGCGTCGAAAGAATTCAGGCGTAAACCCAACGGTAACCATACTGCTAGAACATTTTTATCAACTCACGCGGATCGCCATACAGCACCTTCCCTTCTCTCGCATCTTGCAACGAGCGCTGGAGCGAAGCGAACGCCTCGTCCTCAACAAGGGAATCTATTCCCAGCCGTACCGCGTGCGCCTTGTTGGCCGCCCGTCCACTTTTGACGAGCTCCTTGATGAAGCGTTCCTGTTGGGGAGTTATGGGTACAGAAATAGTGGTCATATGATTTTATACTATCGGATATGAATATATCATATATCGCCTCGCGGTGAAATGCAAGCGGGTGAGCTACGTGAGGCGAGGAAAGAGGTTGTCGGGACGCTTGTTGGAGCGGACGGCTGAAGAGATGGTGGCGGCGGTGCGTGGCATCGCCGGCGTAAGGTAAGCGGCTATGCCGGCAAGCTCGCGGACGAGATGCTCGATGTCGGCACGTGCCGTCTCGCGCTCTACTGCGTCGCCGCTTTTGATACCAGCAAACGGCTTATGTTCCGTCATATAGGCGTCAGCGGCTCCTATCTTCGCGAAGATAGCATCCATCGCCTCGTTGAAATGGAAACTGTCTATCATCTGCGCGAACTCCGGGCTAATGTTCCCGTCCTCCGCTCCGAGCTCGACTGGGTGCGGCAGGTGCTCTTCAGCGAGCTTCATCACGCGCGCGACGAGATTCCCGAGGCCGTTGGTGAGGTGGACGGTATAGTGTTCGCGAATTCCTTTGAGCGTTATATCGGAGTCTTCAAATGGGCTTGTATGACGTAGAAGAGCGTATCGCAATGCATCAACACCAAGCTCATCGACGATATCGAAGGGATTGATGACATTGCCGAGCGACTTGCTCATCTTCTGTCCCTCACTCGTGAGGAATCCCTGGATAACAACCTGCTTCGAGTTCGGCAGGCCTGCCGACATGAGCATTGCCTGCCACATTGCGGATTGCTGACGCAGATTGTCCTTCCCTCCTATCTGGAGCGCGTTCGGTTGCTCGCGCGTACCCCAGAATTTCTCGAAATGCGCTTGGTCTTCGGGCCAGCCGAGGACGGAAATATAATTAACGAGCGCGTCGAACCAGACATACATCACGTGTTCTGGATCGTCAGGCACATCGATACCCCACGGCATCTTCGCTTTGAGCCGGGATATGCTGAAGTCTTGTAGACCACGCGCAACAAAGAGCTTTATCTCATTCTGTCGGAAGTCGGGGAGGATAAAGTCAGGTTGCCCGGCATAGAGGTCGAGGAGTGGTTGCTGATATTTTGAAAAACGAAAAAAATAATTCTCTTCGTCAATGAACTCTATATCGGCATTCGGGTGGAGCGGACAGTGGCCATTGACGAGTTCTGAATCGGTCTTTTCTAACTCGCAACCAACGCAATATTTTATTTGGTAAAGTTTTTTATAGATATCGTCATTCTTCGCACATATTCGCCAGAACTCTTGCGCAGCTGCTATGTGGTGCGGATCTGTCGTACGGATGAAGTGTAGGTCGGGGAGAAGATCAAGTTTTTCTTTAAGAGCTCTGAACCGTGCGGCATGTTCGTCAACATATGCCTGTGGCTCTACTCCCTGCTCCAGAGCGGCCTCCCAAAGTTTTTGTCCGTGTTCGTCAGTGCCCGTATTGAAGAACACGTCATCACCCTGGAGCGCATGCAGGCGGGCTACGACATCGGCCTTGATAATTTCAAGTGCGAAGCCGACATGTGGGTCGGCATTCACATACGGCAAGGTCGTCGTTATATAAAAAGATTTTTTCTCAGGCATGGCGGTGCTTACGCTTCTCAAAGTCGGAGAGGAGCTCGAGTGCCGCCGCCGCAACGGGGACCGAGAGGAGTATCCCGAGAAACCCAGCGAGGGTCCCACCCGCAATAAGAGCAACAATGACCAGAAGTGGCGGCACGCCGATGACCTTCTTCACGATGAGCGGATAGATGAGGTTGGTCTCAAACTGGTTCACCACGACGTAGAGTCCTACTACGATGAGAGCAAGCGGGAAACCGCCTGCGGAGTATGCGACGACGGCGGCTACCGCACCAGCGGTCAAGGAGCCGAAGATAGGGATAAGTTCGACGAGCGCCGTGAAGACGGCGAGGAGGAGCGCATACGGGATGCCGATAATCAGGAGACCGATATACACAAGCACGCCGACGATGACCGAGAGGAGTATCTGTCCCTGCATCCAGCGGCCGATTTTCTTCTGTGACCGCTTCCAGAGATCGATGGCGTAATCCTCGTGCGCAGCGGGAACGATGAGACGGAGGAAATCGTCGACGCCCGTGTCTTGGAGTGCGAAGTAAAACGACAGGACGATAACCAAGAGAAGTGAGAAGATGCCGCCAAAGAAGGTCGCAAAGAGCTGAACAACGCCGCCACCTGTCGAAGAGAACACATGCTGGAGTGATAGGATCGAATTTAAGACAGATTGCGCTTGATGCTGGCTACCGAGCAGGTCGGTCGCATTCGCAATGCCAGAGAATGATGCCGGCATGTTCAGGGTATCGAGGTATTGCGGGGCATCCGAGAGGAAACTGACAGCATCGGCAATAATGGGCGGAAAGAAGAAATAGATGAGCGAGAAGACTGAGCCGAGGACGAGTACGTACATCAGCAGAGTCGAGAAGAAGCGTGGGATGCGCCGTCGGATGAAAAACGCAATGCCCGGCTCTATGGCCGAGGCGATGACTATAGCGGTCACGACGAGGAGCGAGAGATCGCGCAAAAGCCACAGGACGTAGGCCCCACCGATGATGAATAGGGTCGTAATAACCGCGGAGGGCGCGATAGTGAAACGCATATCCTTGCCCATGCGGGCATCGTAGCATAAAGATCTTTCAGAGGGTTAGGCACTAGCAATCGGTCTGCGATTGAAGAGACATTCATATGCCACTGCAAAGCACGCCCCTGCCGCGAAATGGAAGTAGAACTCTTCTATCGGGACTGCAAAAATCGTAACTCCGGATAGTGCCGCCATATTCCATGTGTGCTCGATAAATCCGGGGAAGACACTATTGACTATCGCCAAGATGGCGACTGCCAGGATGCCAAAAAGCATGCCGTTTGCGAATACTGCCTTGGCATAGATTGGACGCAGTATCACGAGCGTCAAGGCAGTGGCAAGCATCCCGCACGTGGTTGTGTAAATGATGTTCGCATGCGTGCTCACCGTGAGTATGAGAAGAGTGGCGAGTCCTGTAGCTAAAGGCAGGATGCGGACGGACACTCCGGATCTGGTACGAGTTGCCGAGCGATAGATATATGTCTGATGTGAAACGACCTTATATAAGACGCTACCGATGCCCCCGTAGAAAAAGGCGCAGAGGAGAAAGTCTTCTATACCGATCGGAATTCGGTACAACGGGAATGCATACTCCGGCGCCCAGTACGTTCCCACATAGAGTAGTTGAGTGAGGCCCAGCAGGCTGGCGAGTCCGCTCATGACCAGCATTTGTGTGCGCAAGTCTTTTCGTAAGAAAAAACTGAAGAGCCAGATGAGGAATACTGCCCCCACCATCAAGAGGTAGACAAATCGGTACGAATCCATGCGGGTGTGGCTAGCTGACGCCTGTCTTCACTGTTCCAGACAGGTCGGAGATAGCGATACGTTCTTGCTCGCCCGTGTCGCGGTGGCGGAGCGTGACAGTGTCCTTGAGCTCTGCGGTCTCGCCAAGCGTGTCGAAGTCGATAGTGATGCAGAAGGGTGTGCCTATTTCGTCTTGGCGGCGATAGCGCTTGCCGATGTTGCCGTTGTCGTCGAAGGTAATCTGTGGAACTTCTTTCTTGAGCATTGCGTATACCTCACGCGCTTTCGCGACGAGTTCGGGCTTGTTCTTCAGCAAGGGCGCGACCATCGCTTTGACCGGCGCGATGCGCGGCGCAAGGGCGAGATAGGTCCTCCCTTCCCCGCCGAGCTCGTCTTCGCGATAAGCCTCCAGGAGCACAAAAAGTACGGCGCGATCGACACCACCCGAGCATTCAATATCCCACGGCAAGACTCTAGCACCGGTCTCTGGGTCAACGTATTCCATCGAGACACCTGAGTACTCTTGATGTCGACGTAAGTCCCAATCGCCTCGATGATGGATGCCCCATGCCTCCTTCCATCCCATTGGCGAATCGTATTCGATATCCCACGCATCTTTTGCATAATGGGCACGTTCGTCGGACGCATGTTGCCGTAGTCGCAAGTGGCTTGTGTCGAAGCCGAGGCTCGCATACCAATCGAATGCGAATTGTTTCCAGTATTCGAATTGCTTTGTGCCCTCCCCCTCATCCGGTCGGATATAGTATTGTAGTTCCATCTGCTCGAATTCGCGTTGGCGAAAGAGGAAGTCGCGCGGCGCAATCTCGTTGCGGAAGGCCTTCCCTATCTGGCCGATACCGAACGGGAGCTTCGGATGCATCGAGTCGAGTATGTTTTTGAAATTTACCTCAACGCCCTGCGTAATCTCGCCCCGCAGATATGCCGATGTCGCGCCCTCTGCCGAGGCGCCGAGTCGCGTTTCGACAAGAAGATTGAAAGCAGATGGGGCCGACCAATCGACCTTCTGACCTTGATGGCTCGCTTTGTGCTCAGAAAGGGATTCGGGTTGGTCCGCACGAAAGTGCTCATGGCAGACGCTACACTCAACGAGAGGGTCAGTGAACGACTCGAGATGTCCCGATGCCTCCCACACCCGTGAGGGCATGAGGATAGCCGTGCTCATGCCGTATACATCCTCTCGCTTTGCAATGAACTCATTCCAAAAGTGCTGCTTGATATTGTGACGCAGTTCGACGCCAAGCGGCCCATAATCGTATATGCCAGCTAAGCCGCCGTAGATCTCGGAACCCGGGAAGACGAAGCCGCGGCGTTTGCAGAGTGAGACTATTTTCTCCATCAGATTTGCATCAGCCATAGGTCCTGGATTATTGCACGATGGCCTGGCCTGGGCTATAGCCTGGGTCACCAATCGTTTCGGTCGTGACGGGGTCAGCCGACGACGTGATAGTAATGCCAGCGAAGCGATCATAGCCGGAGAAGGATGCGGCGGATGTAAGCCGCGGCGTGCCCCCCTTCTGGCTTAGTGAAGGCAGGAGCGTGACTTGGAATGACGCCTGGGCACTTGCGTTCTGGGACAAGTCACCGACGGACCACGTCACCAAGCGAGAGCTCGGATCGAAACTTATCGAACCTTGGCCACTCGTAGCGCCGGTATACGAGACATAGCTCGGGAGGGTTGCCGAGACAGTCGCGCCGGCTACGGAGTTCGTTGCGTTCCCAACCTGCCACGATATCGCATAGGAGGTAGCGGTATCGACCTTGGGCGGGATAGGTCCACTATTCGTAAAAGCACCTGACGTATGGAAGCTTACCGCCTTGAGGAGGATGGCCGTTGCCGCCTTCACCGTCTCTGTCGCTGACGCGGAAACCTGCTCGGGAACATTGGATTGTCCGGTACGCGTACCGGAGACGGATGTGGTAAAGGTGACGCTCGGGGAGCGCCCGAATGCAGAGGCGGGAACGGTGGAGAATGTGAAAGAGCCAATGCCGGTCGCTCTCGGAGCGAGCGAGGCAAACGCAACATCAGTGTCTTTGCTGAAGAGGATGGTATGGTCGCTCGAGCGGTAGTAGCCATCATTCGTCTTGATACTTGAATAATCGACCGCGCCACCTGAGAGAGCCACCGCGATAGTCGCATTGGTCACATTCGTCGAGAGTGTATTGGTATAAGAAAGTGTCACGTTCTCCTGTTCACCCGACGCGAGCGTGGCAGAAGAGAGTGATGCACCATTGAGAGAGAGGGTGGTTGCAATAAAGGGTGCCGTGATATTAATCGTCGCGTCCTGAGACATATAACTTACTGCTATATCGGTCGCGCTTGTGCTTTTTGCCGTACCGACGATGAAATGAAATACACGTTGTTCAGATGTCTGTCCATCGAGCATTCCTGTGAGCGTGATTGTTCGGCTGCTACCTGGAGCAAGGGTACCGAGTGAGAAATTTGAACCAGCGGGAGAAATGGACGATGAGAGAAGCGAGAAACCGAAGGGGAAGGTGCTCGCGATAACAGCATTGTCAATAGATACGGTCGCGTTATTCCTGACCTGGAGGGTAATGGTAAACGACTTACCAGCCACCGTCTCGGCGACACTCGCAACCGATATTGAGAGTGGTGTGGAGGAGATAACGAGTGGGTAGGTCGATTTTTTGACAAAGACAGCGTTACTCCCTTGAGCGCCATAGGACAGGGACACGGGGAGCGTAAGCGTTGCCCCAGCCGCGCCAAAGACGATTGCTTTTACCGCTTGCGTCACGGTCTCGCCGCTTGCTATGGTGCCGAGATTCTCGCTATAGACGGTGAGTGGGATAAGGACGTTCTCGGCGCTTCGCGAGCCCTCCGGGAAATCAATTTCGATGGTCGCATTGTGTATCTCAACCGGGTTGCGATTCGTAATCGCTATCGACAGCGGAACAATATCACCACCTGCAATGGTTGAAGGCCCTTCGAGAGAGAGGCTAATGTTGTTCACCGACACAGAGTTGCCGCCGTAATAAATGAGGTAGCCGGCGATACCAGCCGACAATACGAAAAAGGCTACCGCCCCTGCGAGGAAATAGGTTGCAAAGCGTACATGGTGGCGCGCGAGGTGCTCAATCTTGGTAGGCGACTCGGCACTAGCCCATACATGCGGTGCCGAGCGCTCAGCATTTGCCAAGAGAGGGCGTTCGGCCTTCGGCACATCCTCGATACCATAGAGACGCCGACGAGCTTCTTCAAGTGTGCTTAGCTCCTCTTCACTCTTTTCATCCTTGGGAGGCATCGATATCAGTATACCGCGCTAGAGGCCGGAGGCGGCGATACCACGATTAATTCGAGAAATATATCGTTCGCGCTCTCCTGCGGCGCGGGCAAGGTATTGGGGAGAAAATGATGTGCTTCCCAGTTCGTCTGCTCCATCGTCGAGACCAAGAGCGGCAAGCATACCTGCTACCACAATGAGCTCTGCACCCTCAAGAGACGTTGCATCACCATGGGCAAGAGAGCTGAAAAAACTCTGCATGAGTGGCATGAGTGCGACATCGGGTGTTTCACAGGGAGATAAGCGCAGCGCGAGACCGGCCACGCGTGCAGCACATCGACGGGCATCCGGCTCGCCGATGCGCCTGAACCAGTTTTCGACAAGAACCGCTCCGACCACACGCCACCCTTCTTTCCCGCGTACAAGGACAAGATCACTCTCAGCAAAGGTGACGAGCGAGGCGGCAAGCTTACCGCTCGGGCGCCGCACGCCCGCAGCTCGCGCCCAGAGAAGTCCAAGATCCTTGGTGAGGAGGGCAAGGAGGGCATGTGTCTCACCCGTGGGGGTCCGTGCGAGCACGACTCCACGTGTTTCGTATTTATGCCTCATCCTTCAAGTCCGTTCGGGGCAGGTCGTGCACCAGGTTGAAGCGTACAGGGCCAGTCGAGAGTAAGGCGATGTACTTCCCGTCCTGACTAACTTCAGCATGCGCCTTATCGCGCGGCGAAAGTCCTTCGCTCTTGCGTGTCTCGGCCACCGCTCGCGCCATCTCGCGCTCGTCGCCTTCTCGCACAAGCTCCGGTGTGAGTGTTGTATCGAGCTCGACTGTGGCGCGGTCGCCAACAACACGTTTCACATTCACCTCTTCCGCGAGAATCTGCGCGAGCCCATCTGGGAGATGATCAGGAATTGAGAGTTGTGTGAGCGGCTGACGCACCTTGATGTTCGCCTTCTGTCGTAGTTCATGTGCCTGCCCCGCGAGTAAGCGAACGCGGTCCATCGCCGTCAATAGCGAACCGTCGATACGCATTGGGAAGATACCGAGACGCCTCCGAGGCGCCGGCCAATTGGCCAAATGTACACTTTCGACATCCGCTGTCGCCCGTACCACTTGAAAGACTTGTTCGGCGGCAAAAGGAGCGAAGGGGGCAAGCAGTCGTGCGGAGACACCAAGCGTCTGTCGCAGCGTCGCAACTGCTGCGGTATCTCCCCCGCGTGCGCGCTCGCGCGAACGTCGTACATACCACTGCGAGAGGTCTTCGAGAAGCGCTATGACCGCTCGCACCGCCTCGTCGAGGCGGTACTCTTCCATGGCCTCGGTGACCTCCTTTGTCGCCTGTTCCTGCCGTGCCTCTATCCAACGGTCTAGTGCGGTCGGAGCACTCTGAACAGGTGGTATCCCCTTGATTAGTTCATAGAATTTTGTGCAGTTATCGAGCCACGAGAGTGCCTTGGCCGCCTCGCGTACCGTGCGCTCATCATAGTTCTTCGAGTCGCCGGCTCCCGTAACGCTGTACATCCAGAGGCGGAGCGCGTCGACACCCCACTTCTCTATCTCGACCCACGGGTCGACGACATTCCCCTTCGACTTGCTCATCTTCTGGCCCTCGGCGTCGAGCAAGTGCCCAAGTGAGATGACATTCTTATAAGGCGCGCCACGACCGGCCAAGACACCGACGGCAAGCAGGGTGTAGAACCAGCCGCGCGTCTGGTCGATGGCCTCGCTGATGAAGTCAGCCGGGTAGGCAATCTTCTTCAGGAATCGGTCAAGCGACTCGTCTCCGCGCTCCTTTGAGGATTGCGCAAACGGCATCGCGCCCGAGTCGAACCACACATCCATCACTTCAGGAACTCTCCGGAGCTCAGTTCCCTTCTCGCTCATCAACACGACCTCGTCGATGTACGGCCGGTGCAAGTCGAGTTCGTAATCGTCGTTGTGCGGTAGCAGCGTGAAAACAAACTCGCGAACTTCGGCCTCTCGCGCCCCGCTAATGACTTCATTAAGGATAGTGTCTGCCGCGTCCCCCCTTGCTCCAGAATTAAGAACAGCTGCAGACTCGAAGGTGACGCCGTGTGTCACTATGAGCACCGTCTCGCCCGACCGAGCATGCTCGATATCATAGATATATGAACCAAACCGACGTTTCGCGTCGAGATAGCTCTCACCTCCCGGCATCGAGTCCTCGTAGCGATGTGAGTGCTTCCATGCCCAGAAGCGGTCGTGTGCATCCGGCGTGCCCTTGCCGCTGAATTCTCCGAAGTTGAGCTCACGGAGACGTTCGTCATATATAATATCGCTTGCGGGCAAACCGAGCGCTTCAGCGACCATCTCGGCCGTTTGTTTCGTACGCAAGAGGGGTGAGGCGTAGAGCTGCGTGATGCCTGCCGCCTTCAGCTCCTTGATTCTCGCGTGTACTTGCGTGCGGCCCTTCGCTGTAAGTGCATTGGTCGTGTCCCCGTCGGAGTCGAAGTATCCCTGCGCATTACCTTCTGCTTCACCATGCCGCATCAGGAAATAGTGGTTCCCGCTTCGCTTCGTGTATTTCTTAAGCTCGTCAATGGAGCCGATGATGAGTCGCTCAACATTATCGACACTCTGCCAGAT
>Ga0209515_10003374_pt1 | contig 23021 bp, 17 predicted proteins | sample Subgroupgradi54m_FD_187454 | JGI IMG/M metagenome (GOLD analysis project Ga0209515, IMG submission 187454) | Subsurface groundwater microbial communities from S. Glens Falls, New York, USA - GMW60B uncontaminated upgradient, 5.4 m (SPAdes)... ... | reverse complement strand
TGGGCTTAACCGGCACCACCGCCATCAACGGTACTGGCAACACATTGAACAACGTCCTCACCGGCAACAGTGGAAACAACACGCTGACGGGCAATGCTGGCAACGACACATTAAATGGTGGAGCAGGCACCGATGTTCTAAACGGCGGTACCGGCAACGACACCTACCTCTTCAACCGAGGCTACGGCCAAGACACCGTCCAGGACAACGACAGCACCGCCGGCAACACCGACATCGCCCAAATCGGCGACACCCGCCTCGACATGGTTTTCAGCCAATCCGGCAACAACCTGCTGATCAAACTGCATGGCACCACCGACCAGCTCACGATCCAGAACTGGTTCGTTGGAAGCGCCAATCAAGTCGAGCAGATCAAATCAAGCGACGGTTCCACACTGCTCAACACGCAAGTTGCCAACCTCATCCAGGCGATGGCCACGTTCAGTGCCCAGCATGGCGGTATCAGCTGGGATCAAGCCATCGACCAAAACCCGAATGAAGTGCAGGCGATATTGGCGGCGAATTGGCAGGGATAAGAGTAGGGCAGTGTAAGATGCGCAACCCTGGGGTGCTTTAGCATCCCAGGGGGAATTATCAGGGAGTACGGGGCTCACGGACGAGCGGGGAGAGTAAGTCGTTATATAAGAAGTAGAGACGTACAAGAAGAAGAGGTCCGGGGTGTCTCCACATTCATCGAAGCCAGAACAACCCGAGTCGGGAATTGACTCCGGGCTGTCGTGTCTCGCCATGCTCGCGCGCTTCTATGGCATCGCCGTCAGCCCCGACCAACTCCGACACCAGTTCGCCGAGCCAGGCAAGCCCCTTGGCGAAACGGAATTACTCCTCGCCGCCAAACACCTCGGCCTCAAGGCTGGTTCCATCGACACCGACTGGTCGCGTCTTGCCGCGACACCGCTTCCCGCCATCGCGCTGCAAAAAGACGGCCGCTACGTCGTCATTGCCCGAGCCGATGACGAGAAGGTATTGGTGCAAGACCCCACCGAACCCCGTCCGCTATTGCTATCCCGCGCGGTATTCGAGGCGGCGTGGAGCGGCAAGCTCATTCTTTGCACCAAGCGGGCGAATCTGCGTCCGGAAGATCGCAAGTTCGATTTCACCTGGTTCATTCCGCCCATCGTCAAACACCGCAAGCTCCTGGGCGAGGTGTTGCTGGCATCGTTCTTTATTCAGCTCTTCGCGCTGCTGACGCCGCTCTTTTTCCAGGTCGTGATCGACAAGGTGCTGGTCCACAAGGGCCTCACCACGTTGCACGTGCTTGCCATCGGCATGCTCGTACTCACGTTCTTCGATGTCACCTTGAGCGGCCTTCGCACCTACGTCTTTTCGCACACCTCGCGACGCATCGATATCGCGCTGGGGGCGGCGATGTTCCGCCATCTTCTGCGCTTGCCGATTGCCTACTTCGAGGCGAGGCGCGTGGGCGATACCGTCGCCCGCGTCCGCGAACTTGAAACCGTCCGGCAGTTCCTGACGAGCTCAACCGTTACGCTCGTGATCGACCTTTTCTTCACGATCGTGTTCCTGGCCGTCATGTTCTTCTACAGCCCAGTGCTGACGTGTGTCGTGCTGGCAACAGTACCGTTCTATATCTTTATTTCGGTCGTGATCACCCCGATCTTCCGCGCCCGCCTGAACGAAAAATTCAGCCGCGGCGCCGAGAATCAGTCGTTCCTGGTCGAGTCCATCAATGGTATCCAGACGCTAAAGAGCATGGCGGTCGAGCCCGCCATGCAGCGGCGCTGGGACGAACAGCTTGCCGCCTATGTGCACGCAGGCTTTCGCACCAGCAATCTCGGTAACATCACCGGACAAGTCGCCGCCTTCATCAACAAGCTTACTACCATCCTCATTCTCTGGATCGGCGCCTATCTCGTGATGGGCAATGAACTGTCCATCGGCCAGTTGATTGCCTTCAATATGCTGGCCGGTCGGGTGAGCGGGCCGCTGATGAAGGTGGTCCAGCTTTGGCAGGACTTCCAGCAGGCGGGCATCTCGGTGCAGCGTCTGGGCGACATACTGAACGCGCCACCCGAGCCTACCTCCAGTGCCAGCAGTGCGTTGCCGGCGCTCGTCGGCCACGTGACCTTCGACAAGGTGGTCTTTCGCTATCGTCCGGATGGCACGGAAATATTGCGCAAACTCTCGCTCGATGTTCCCGCCGGCAAAGTCATCGGCATCGTCGGGCGCTCGGGCTCCGGCAAGAGCACGATCGCTAAATTGATCCAGCGCCTGTATGTCCCGGAGGCGGGACGCGTGCTGGTTGATGGCACCGACTTAGCACAGGTCGACCCCTCGTGGTTACGCCGCCAGATCGGCGTCGTGTTGCAGGAAAACTTCCTCTTTAATCGAAGCGCAAGAGACAACATTGCGCTGGCTGACCCGGGCATGCCGATGGAGCGCGTGATCGACGCCGCCAAACTCGCCGGTGCGCATGAGTTCATCCTGGAGTTGCCGCAGGGCTACGACACCGTCGTCGGTGAGCACGGCGCCACGCTCTCCGGCGGCCAGCGCCAGCGCATCGCGATTGCCAGAGCGCTGGTCACCAATCCGCGCATTCTTATTCTCGATGAAGCCACCAGCGCGCTCGATTACGAATCCGAGGCGATTGTTCAACGCAACCTGCAGGGCATCTGCCAAGGCCGGACGGTATTCATCGTGGCGCACCGTTTGAGCACCGTGCGCCAGGCGAACCGGATTCTCGTGATTGAAAAGGGTGAGATCGTCGAGCAGGGCTCGCATCAGGAGCTGATGCAGGTGAACGGCTACTACGCAAAGCTGAACCGCCACCAAGACGGCAGTATCGCCGTGGTACACAACGCATGAACGCACTGCGCTCGTTTATCGGTAACGCCCGGCGCCATGTCCAGATCTGGCGCATCAGTTGGGAAGAGGCTAAACGGGAAGCGCCCGTTCGCCGACTCCAGTCCAAAGAACTTGAGTTCCTTCCTGCGGTTGTCGAAGTGCAGGACACGCCGCCCTCGCCAGCCGGGCGGTTGATTGCCTGTCTCATCATCAGTCTGTTTACCATCGCCATCGCCTGGGCGACGTTCGGGAGAATAGACATTATTGCCGTCGCCCAAGGCAAGATTGTCCCCGGCGATCGTTCCAAGCTGGTTCAACCGCTCGAAAACGGCGTCGTGAAAGCGATCTACGTGCGCGACGGTCAGCGCGTGAAACGGGGCGAGCCGTTGATCGAACTCGACACCACCGCCGGTGCCGACCGCGAGCGTTATTCCAACGAATACCTTGCTGCGCTGACCGAGATCGCGCGTCTGCGCGCATTGCTGGCAGGTAAAGATGACTTCGACGCCCCCAAGGGCGCCGATCGCGCGTTCGTGCAAATCCAGCGTGACCGTCTGCAAAATCAGCTCGCGGAATTGCGCGCACTACAGGCGCAAGCCGAGGCATTTAAACAGATGCTCGCGAAACAATACGTTTCGCAGATGCAGTATCTGGACGTCGAACAAAAACGCGCCGCGAAAGCGCAAGAACATGCGGGCGCACTGGCGGAAGCCGAAACCCGCGCCCATTCGCTTTCCAAAGAACTCGCCAAGGCCCAAACCCGCTCGGCTCAACAATATTTAGCGGCACCGATCGATGGTGTCGTCCAACAGCTTGCCGTCCATACGGTGGGCGGTGTCGTCACGCCCGCGCAGCAATTGATGGTCATTGCCCCGCAAGAGGGCCACATGGAGATCGAGGCTTGGGTCGAGAACAAAGACATCGGCTTCGTGAATGAAAACCAGGAGGCGGAAATCAAAGTCGAATCCTTCCCGTTTACCCGCTACGGCACCGTGCCCGGCGTGGTCGTCAGCCTCTCGCGCGACGCCGTTCCCCTGGAAAAGCAAGGCTTCTTCTACGGCGCCCGCGTGAGCCTGACGCAGGCGACCATGCGCGTAGAAAACGGCAAGGAAGTTCCGCTCACACCCGGCATGAATGTCTCGGTAGAGATCAAGACCGGCCAACGCCGCGTGATCGAATATTTCCTGAGCCCGCTGATACAGGCGCTTAGTGATAGTGCACGAGAAAGATGATCGTCATCCGCTCGTCGCACGACTGTTATTTCGAACGCATGTCCCGTGGATGGAAACATGAGGCTCTCATTTTTGGTGCTCTGCTTTGTTTCGGAGTGTGTCTCGTTTCTTCCCCGGCGGGCGCCGAAGACTTGTTGTTCCATTACAAGCTCGCACGCGACGCCGACCCAAAGTTGCGCGGTGCCGAGGCCAACCGTAACGCCATTCGGGAGAGATTATCGCAAGCCCAGGCGGGCTTCTTTCCGAATATCGCCACCAGTGCGGCCCGCAACCGCAACGAACAGAAGGTGGTTACCGACAGCTTTGTTTTTTCCCAGCCTCCGGGTAAGGCGGCCTATTCGAGCAGCGAATATCGGTTGAATCTCTCTCAGCCTGTTTTCAACGCGGCGCTGTCGGCCGGTTGGCGCGTGGCCGATGCCGAGGCAGTAAAAGCAGAAGCCGAATATGGCGCTACCCAACAGGAGCTCATGCTGCGGGTAGCGCAAGCCTACTTCGAGGTGCTCCTGGCCCAAGAAACGCTCGCGCTCGTGCAGGCCGAAAAAGAGACCCTCACGCATCAGCTCGACAGCGCCCATGGGCGCCTGAAAGCAGGCCTTGCGCCCATCACCGAAGTGCACGATACCGAGGCGCGTTTTCAGACCGTGGTCGCGCAGGAAATCGACGCCCAGAATCAGATTGAGGACAAACGCGAAGCCCTGCACGAAATATCTGGCGAGATGCCCGGAACCTTGGCGACGCTTCGTGACACGACACTGCTGGTTCGCCCTGACCCGCCCGACATCCAACAATGGACCGACACCGCGCTGAACCAGAACCTGTCGTTACAGGCGGCCAAAGCGGCGGCGGAATCCGCGCGCCAGGCGGTGGCGCAAAACCGTGCCGCGCATTATCCGACGGTGAGTTTGGTGGGTAGTCGCACTCGTACCGACGCCGACGCCTCGATCCCCGGCCCCGGTGTACGCAGTGACGAGAGCGTTATCGGTCTGCAGCTGAACATCCCGCTCTTTCAGGGCGGGCTCGTCAATGCCCGCGTCAAGGAAGCGGCATACCGCTATGAGGCTTCTCAGCAGGATTTCGAAGCCAAGCGCCGGGCGATGGCACGCGCCACCCGCGCGGCGTTCCAGGACACGCTCGGCACCGCGGCGAAGATCGAAGCGCTACAGCAAACCGTTGTCGCGGCGCGTTCCAGTCTCACTGCTAAAACCGAGGGCTACGCGGTAGGGGTGTATAAAGCCGTGGACGTGCTCGACGCTACGCGCGATCTGTATCGGGCTCAACGCGATCTGGCTGAAGCGCGGCATCACTACGCGCTCAACACGCTACAGCTTAAGTTCTATGCCGGGACACTGGTTGACGACGATATGCTGGCGATTAATAGCTGGTTGCGTTGATCGGTGCGCGCTTGTAAAACTAATGTTATTCGTGTTCTGAAAAATTCTTTAGCGTGACCAAAGAGTGCCGGTTTTGCGGGCCGTGGTGGTGATTCGCAAAACGCGGCCCCTCTCATGATCGGCAACATAGAGTTCACCGTGTTCATCCTCGCCGAAGCTGCTGATCGCCGGTAAGGGGGCGTCGCCCTTGTTCGGTGGTCCGATGAGCGGTTTGTTGAGCGTGACCTTTGCGCCATCGTAGCGCAGTCCCCACAGGCGTTTCGTAACGAAATCCGCATACAGGTACACGCCGCACAAGGCTGGCATCTGCTGGCCGCGATACACGAAGCCGCCGGTAATGGAAAAGCCTTGTGGGTGGTGGTAGACGTGAATCGGCATGTCGAGCCCTGACTTGTCGCAACGCGGGTTGACGTCCGGCGTGCAAATTTCGCCTTCCATGATGTTCCAACCGTAATTGCCGCCCTTGCGGATGACGTCGATTTCTTCGACTTCGTTCTGGCCGACGTCGGCGACAAACAGCGCACCGTTGGCGCGATCGAAGGCGAAGCGCCATGGGTTGCGCATGCCGATCGACCAGATTTCGCCGCGCGCGTTCTTCGTTCCCACGAACGGGTTGTCTTTGGGAATGGCATAGCGCAGCGGTGACGCTTCGTGGTCGACGTCGATACGCAACAGCTTGCCCAACAGGCTGTTCCGATTCTGGCCATTGCCATGCGGGTCGTTGGCGGCGCCACCGTCTCCCATACCTATATAAAGGTAGCCGTCGGGCCCGAAGGCGAGCTGACCGCCATTGTGGTTGCTGTACGGCTGATCGATCTTGAGCAGGATCGTCTCGCTCGCCGGGTCGGCGCGATGGCGCTCGCGGCGATGGAAGCGCGAGATGCGGCTGTGCAGGGTGCCGATCGGTGAGGTGTAGTCGACGTAGAACAGACCGTTGTCGCGGTAGCGCGGATGAAACGCGATGCTGAAGAGGCCGAGTTCGCCGCGGCTGTCCTGCACGCGATCGCGGATATCGAGGAACGGATCGGGCAGGCGTTTCCCGTTTTCGATGATCCAGATCATGCCGCGTTGTTCGACGACAAACAGCCGCTCACTGCCATCGCCGGCAGTCGCGACATGCGTCGGCGAACTAAACCCGTCGGCGACCGGTTGCAGCGTGATTGCCGGAATCGGAGTTTGGGGACCGCTGTCCTTGCAGGGCGCGTCGTAGGCGTGGCCGGCGAGCGGGGTCAGGAAGGTCAACGAAACAGCCAGAAGCAGGTGCCGCATTGTTAATTCTCCTTGTCAGGCGAATCCATTGGACAAAGCGTGGCGCCAGCCATTTTAGGCGAGGGTACCGGTACACATAAGCCGATAAATCCCTTATTTCTGACGCGGTAGCCTTGTCATGACTGGGGCCTCCCAAGTACCATGCGCGTTCTCATTTCGCTCATTTTCTCGAATAATTTTATGTTTCACGGCAGCATGGTGGCGCTGGTTACCCCGATGGGCGAGGACGGCGCGCTCGATTGGGCGACGCTGCGCCAGCTCATCGATTGGCATATCGAGAACGGCACCGACGCGATTGTGGCCGTCGGCACCACGGGCGAGTCGCCCACGCTCGATGTCGATGAGCATATTGAAGTGATTCAAGTCGCGGTAAAGCAGGCGCGCGGTCGGGTGCCGATCATCGCCGGCACCGGCGCCAACGCTACCCGCGAGGCGATCGAACTCACGCGCAGTGCTGAAGCCGCGGGTGCCGATGCCTGCCTGCTCGTTACTCCTTATTACAACAAGCCGACTCAGGAAGGGTTGTATCTGCACTTCAAGGCCATCGCCGAGGCGGTGCCGATTCCGCAGATCCTTTATAACGTGCCGGGCCGGACCTGCTGTGACATCCTGCCGGAGACAGTAGAGCGCCTGTCGCACATCTCCAATATCGTCGGTATCAAGGAAGCGACCGGCAACGTGGAGCGCGGACGCGACATTCTGCGCCGTTGCGGTGAGCGGCTGGACGTGTATTCCGGTGACGATGCCACGGCCCTGGATCTGATCCTGGCCGGCGCCAAGGGCGATATTTCGGTAACGGCTAATGTGGCCCCGCGCCTGATGCACGAGATGTGCAAGCTCGGGCGCGAAGGCAAGGAATCCGAGGCGCGCGCGATCAACGATCGCCTGATGCCGCTTCACAAGAATCTGTTTTTGGAAGCCAACCCCATCCCCGTTAAGTGGGCGCTGAGAGAGATGGGTCTTATCAAAAGGGGTATCCGGCTCCCCCTGACGCCCTTGTCGGCACCGCATCACGAGACCGTTCGTGCAGCGTTGCGCAGTGCGGGCGCGATATCTTAGCTGGAAGGAGAACGAATGAAGTCCATTATCAAGTCCGTTGCTGTCAAAGCGTCCCTGTGTCTGATCGCGGGCATCCTCGTTACCGGATGCTCGACTATCGATGAGAAACGCAAGATCGATTACAAGTCGCAGCAAACCACGGCGCCGCTCGAGGTTCCGCCGGATCTTTCCGCTATTCCGGGCAACAGCCCCACGGCGGGCGCAGCGCCGTCCGTGACGACGTATTCGACTTTCGTTACCGACAAGAAGACCACCACGTCGCCCGTCGATCCGCAATCGCCGGTGTTGCCGGTGGCATCCGACATCAAAATCGAGCGCGACGGCCAGACGCGTTGGCTCGTGGTACAGCAAAGCCCCGAAGTCCTGTGGCCGCGCGTACGCGAGTTTGTGTCGACCGCGGGCTTGATTGTCGACCGTGAGAACCCGGTGACGGGTGTCGTCGAAACCGATTGGACTGAAAACCGCGCCAAAGTCGGCACCGGTAGCCAGATGATGCTCGCCAAATGGCTTGGCAGCCTCTACTCGACCGGCACGCGTGACAAGTTCCGCATTCGTCTCGAACGCGGTTCGGTTCCGGGCACGACGGAAGTTTATGTCACCCATCGCGGCATGGAAGAAGTGCTGGTGCAGAAGAGTTCCGGGGAGTCCGACGGCAGCACGCGGTGGCAGCCGCGCAAGTACGAGCCGGACACGGAAATTGAGATGATGAGACTGATGGTCGTCTATCTCGGTAAAACCGAAGTGCAGTCGAGGGCGATTGTGGCGCCGGGCGCAGCGGCAGCGCCGCCGGCGGAGCGCGCGCATCTCGAGCGCTACGGCGAACGTGTCGCGCTGAGCCTGGACGATGCAATTGACAGCGCCTGGCGCCGTGTCGGCCTGTCGCTCGATCGCACCGGGTTCACGGTCGAAGACCGCGATCGCTCGAAGGGAATTTACTACGTGCGTTACATCGATCCGGACAAGCCGGACGATCAGCCTGGATTTATTGCGCGCATGTTCGGTGCCGAAGCGAAGAAGGACACCGATCAGTATCAAATTCACCTGAAGCCGGCCGGAAACCAGACCGCGGTGACGGTAAAGAACAAGGACGGCGCGCCGGAATGGACCAAGACCGGTGAGCGCATCGTGACGCTGTTGTACGAACAGCTTAAGTGACGCGCGCCGCGGCTGTTTTTCGCTCGATGCGCCACGCAGTCGCGTGGCGGGCGAGCTGCTAAGACGGCGCACGGACCAGACGGATCCAGCATGGCAGGCAATCAACCCGATATCGCACCCGGTTCGAGCGCGGCACCGATGCTCTCGCTGCCGGGCACGTCGGCGCTGTCTGTGTTTCGGCGCGAACGGCTGCTGGCCGAGATGCAGCAGCGTGTGCCGCTGCTGACCTCAGTCGAGGCGATTTACTGGCACTTCGGTGAAGTGAAGTCCGAACTGACGTCGCAGGAATTGGCAGTTCTGAAACGGCTGTTGATCTACGGCCCGAAGATCGAGGACGACCGCACGGTCCCCAAAGGCGAGATTCTGCTCGTGGTTCCGCGCCTCGGCACCATTTCCCCTTGGTCCACCAAAGCTACCGATATCGCGCATTGCTGCGGGCTGACCAACGTGCGCCGCCTTGAGCGCGGCGTCGTCTGGCATTTCGCGAAGCGCGACGGCGTGCCGTTGTCGGCCATCGAGCGCGAGAGCCTGATGCCGCTCATCCACGATCGCATGACGGAAAACGTGTTGCCGGATCTGTTGCAGGCAGCCGAGCTGTTTCGCGAGACCACGCCGGCGCCGGTGAAGACGGTGGATATCCTCGGAGCTGGACGCGCGGCGTTGCTGCAGGCCAACCGCGAGCTGGGGCTGGCGCTGTCCGACGATGAAGTGGATTACCTACTGGAAAATTTCCAGCGCCTGCAACGCAACCCGACCGACGTCGAGCTCGTGATGTTCGCACAGGCGAACTCGGAACACTGCCGGCACAAAATATTTAACGCCGAGTGGATCATCGATCGCAAAAAACAGCCGCACTCGCTGTTCGGCATGATCCGCGAGACGCATGCCAAGGCGCCCAAGGGCACGTTGGTCGCCTACGTCGACAACGCCTCCGTCATCGAGGGCGCGCGTATCGGCCGCTTCTATCCCGATCCCTCGACACACGAATACCGTTACGTCGAGGACGACACGCACATCCTGATGAAGGTCGAGACGCACAACCATCCGACGGCGATCTCACCGTTTGCCGGCGCGGCGACCGGTTCGGGGGGTGAGATCCGCGACGAGGGCGCGACCGGTCGCGGCGCCAAACCGAAGGCGGGTATCACCGGTTTCACGGTGTCGAATCTGCGTATCCCCGGCGCGATCCAGCCGTGGGAACAGCAAGACCACGGCAAGCCCGAGCGCATCGTGAGCGCGCTGTCGATCATGCTCGATGGCCCGATCGGTGGTGCGGCGTTCAACAATGAATTCGGCCGGCCCAACCTGGGCGGTTACTTTCGGACGTTTGAAATGGAAGTCGACGGCGAGATCCGCGGCTACCACAAGCCGATCATGATCGCCGGCGGCCTCGGCAGTATTCGCGGCCAGCACGTGCGCAAGACTGACATTCCCGCCGGCAGTGCACTGGTGGTGCTCGGCGGTCCGGCGATGCTCATTGGTCTGGGCGGCGGTGCCGCCTCGAGCATGACGACCGGCACCTCGCACGAAGATCTCGATTTCGCCTCGGTGCAACGTTCCAACGCCGAGATGGAGCGCCGCTGCCAGGAAGTGATCGACCGCTGCTGGGCGCTCGGTGGCGACAATCCGATCCTGTCGATTCACGATGTCGGCGCCGGCGGCCTGTCAAACGCGTTGCCGGAACTGGTGCATGGCGCCAATCGTGGCGCGCGCTTCGAGCTGCGCGCCATCCCGAACGCGCAGCCCGGCATGTCGCCGATGGAAATCTGGTGCAACGAGGCGCAGGAGCGCTATGTGCTGGCGGTCGATCGCAGCAAACTTGGGGCATTCGAGCAGCTGTGCGAGCGTGAACGTTGCCCGCACGCGGTGATCGGCGAGGCCACCAATGAAGAGCGCTTGCTGCTGACCGACAGCCACTTCGCGCAACCGCCGGTGAGCGACGCCGCCGTCGCCGAGCGCATGCGCAAACCGATCGATCTCGATCTCTCGGTGGTGCTCGGCAAGGCGCCGCGCATGCTGCGCAGCGTCAAGCGCGTCAAGCACAAGCTGGCGAAGTTCAAGACCAAAAACATCGAGCTCAAAGACGCGGCGTATCGCGTGCTGCGTCATCCGGCGGTGGCGGACAAGACCTTCCTTATTACGATCGGCGATCGTTCGGTCGGCGGTATGACGTGCCGCGATCAGATGGTCGGCCCGTGGCAGGTCCCGGTGGCCGACGTCGCCGTGACCGCCAGCGGCTACGACGGCTATACCGGCGAAGCGATGGCCATCGGCGAGCGCACGCCGCTCGCGTTGATCAACGCCGCGGCCAGCGGCCGCATGGCGATTGGCGAGGCGCTGACCAATCTCGCGGCGGCGCGTATCCGCGCGCTGCCGAACGTGAAGCTGTCCGCCAACTGGATGGCCCCCGCGGGACACCCGGGCGAAGACGCCGCGCTTTACGACACCGTCAAAGCGGTGGCACTCGAACTGTGCCCGACGCTTGGGATTTCCATCCCGGTGGGCAAGGACTCGATGTCCATGAAGACGGTCTGGAACGACGCCGCGGGCGCGCCGCGCGAAGTGACCGCGCCGGTGTCGCTGATCGTGTCCGCGTTCGCGCCGGTGATCGACGTGCGCAAGACGCTCACGCCGCAATTGCGTACCGATCAGGGCGAGACCGATCTGATTCTGGTCGACCTCGGCAAAGGCCTGAACCGTCTCGGCGGCTCGATCTTGGCGCAGGTGTACGGCCAGCTCGGCAATGAGGCCCCCGACATCGACGACCCGCGTGTGCTGCGGCTGTACTTCCATGTGATTCAAGCGCTGAACGAACTTGGCTTTGCATTCGCCTACCACGATCGCTCGGACGGCGGCCTGTTCGCCACCTTATGCGAAATGGCGTTTGCCGGCCGCTGCGGCATCCGTGTCGACATCACCAGCCTCGGCAAGGACGCCATGGCCGCCTTGTTCAACGAAGAGCTGGGCGCGGTACTGCAAGTGCCACGCGGCCGTCGCGGCGGCATTCTCGGCGCGCTCAAGCAGGCGGGCCTGGCGCGTTATGCGCACGTGATCGGCACCGTGACGAATGACGATCTGATCACCATCGTGCATCGCGGCAAGGATATTTTCTACGACGCGCGCGCGAACCTGCATCGCGCCTGGTCCGAGACCAGCTTCCGCCTGCAAAGTTTGCGCGATAACCCGCAATGCGCGCGCGAGGAATACGACCGCATTCTCGATACCCGGGATCCGGGCCTTTCCGCCCAGCTCAGCTTCGACCAGAACGAAAAGATTGCCGCGCCCTTTATCGCCACGGGCGAGCGCCCGCGCATGGCCATCCTGCGCGAACAGGGCGTGAACGGCCAGATGGAAATGGCCGCCGCCTTCGATCGTTCCGGTTTCAGCGCGGTGGACGTGACGATGAGCGATATCATCGCCGGGCGCGTCTCGCTCAAGGACTTCCAGGGCTTTGCCGCGTGCGGCGGGTTCTCCTTCGGTGATGTGCTGGGCGCGGGTGAAGGCTGGGCCAAATCGATTCTCTACAACAGCCGTGCCCGTGACGATTTCTCGGCCTTCTTCGCACGATCGGACACGTTTGCGCTCGGCGTGTGCAACGGCTGCCAGATGATGTCCTCGCTGCATGACCTGATCCCGGGCGCAACGCAGTGGCCGCGCTTCGTGCGCAATCAATCCGAGCAATTCGAGGCGCGGGTGGCGATGGTGCAGGTGCCGCAGAATCCATCGATGTTCCTCGCCGGCATGCAGGGCTCGATGCTGCCGATCGCAGTGGCCCACGGCGAAGGCCGGGCCGAGTTCCGCAGCGAAGATGACATGCACGATGTCATTCTGCATAAGCTCGTGGCGCTGTGCTTTGTCGACAATCGTGGCAGCCTCACGCAAACCTATCCGTATAACCCGAACGGTTCGCCGCATGGCATCACCGGTCTGACGACGGCCGACGGGCGTTTCACGGTGCTCATGCCGCATCCGGAACGCGTGTTCCGCGGCGTCACCAATTCATGGCATCCGCAGACGTGGGGTGAAGACGGCCCGTGGATGCGCATGTTCCGCAACGCGCGTGTGTGGGTGGGTTAGTCGTGGCCAAGAAACCCGATGCCAAGGAACTTCTCAGCCTCAGTGATGCGGCGGGGCGTTATGGATTTTCCAGCGACTACTTCCGCCGCCTGGCGGAGAAAGGCCGTCTCGATGCGCGCAAGGTCGGCCGTCAGTGGCTGACGACGTCCGGCGCCGTCGAATCGTTCCTCGAAAGCCGCGAGCAGCGCGGCGTTTATAAAAAAACCATCAAGCGGTCGTAAATCCCGAGAGTCATCGCAACGTGTGTGCTGCGCTTTACTATAGCACGATATCGTGCTATTAATGATTCATGCACCTATCGACTGAGGCGGCGGCGTTCCGAGGCACTAAATCTGAAGAACATATGCTGCAAATTGCAGCATATGTTCTTAACGGTGCAGCATGCGCGCTGTAGACGCGGGCGCTGCTACCGACTGCAATAGAGAGATGGGAAAGGGGGCAAGGGAGAGGCTCGCACGCAAGCTGCGGCTGTTGCGACTGCTGCGCGGTTGGTCGCAAGAGGAATTGGCGAGCGCCAGCGGTCTGCATCGTACGTACATCAGCCGCATCGAACGTTGCGCCTCCAGCGTCACGCTCGATAACCTGGAACGGTTGGCGGACACGTTCGATATCTCGCTCCCGGAACTGTTAAGCGCCACGGACCCGGCGGATGTTGGCAAGCGTTTGCTTGCGACGTTAAACAAGCCAGGCAAAAAGAAAAGGAGTCGCTAGCATGCTGATTCTGACGCGAAAGGCGGGGCAGTCCTTAATCATCGGCCCCGGCGCTACACTCGATCCGTCTATCTCTGTCGGTGAGCTGTTCAGGCAGGGGCCGATCGAGGTCATGGTGTCATCAGTGAGCGGGGGCCGAGTGAGGCTCAATATCGTTGCCGATCGGCGTTTACTGATACTGCGCGAAGAGTTAATCCACGACGCGGCCTAGCCGCGTACGCCACGGGTTTTTGTGGGTGGAGGCTTCTACCGGCGGCTGTTTGTGGGTTGGGCCTCTACGGCCCAAGGCCGCCTCGGCTGGCCGTGCCGGGCCCTTGCTGGTATCCTTGCGGCCCGGTATTGGATCAGATGTCCATTTTCGCTGTAATTCTGCTTTATCGAACTTACCCCTTCGGTGACAAAATGCTGACGTAGTGGGTCAGCCAGACCGGCAATCCGGCCGCAAATGGGCGGCCAACCAGCCATACAGATAAAAATAATCCTTTTAACTTAAAGGGTTGTAGCTGTCCTGCGGTCTTTTTCCGTGGCACGGCTTGTGCTTGATTTACTGTGAACAAAACTGAGCTCGAACAACGATGAAACAGGGTCTAGCGCAAACAGTGGCTCGATTGGGTGTGGCGGTGGCGCTGTGCGCGCTTACCTGTGCCCCGGTGTGGGCCCAAGGCACGCCGCTGTACATCTATGAGCTTCCCGACGGCTCACGGATCGTCACCGACCATCCGCTGACGAATAAACAGTATCGCCTGGTACGCACGGGGGAAGCCGGTAAAGGTCTGGGCCAACTGGCCGCGGCGCGCACCCCCGAATTTTTCCGTACCGATCCGTCCGCTTATGACGCCATCATCATGGCCAAGGCTAAACAGCACCAGGTGGATTTCGCGTTGGTGAAGGCGATCATTCACGTGGAGTCATCGTTCAATCCGTACGCGGTGTCGGATCGCGGTGCCAAAGGTCTGATGCAGGTATTGCCGGAAACTGCCGAGCGCCACGGTATTCGCGATATCTACGATCCGGAGCAAAACATCGAGGCCGGCGTCCGGTTTCTGAAGCGGCTGTCGGTCATGTTCAACAACAAGAATTATCTGATCATCGCTGCTTACAACGCGGGCGAAAATGCGGTCATCCGCTATAACGGTATTCCGCCGTATCCGGAAACGGAGATGTTCGTGCGCAAGGTGTTGCAGGCCAAGCGCCAGTACAGCGCGCAGATGCTTGCTCGGTCGTAAGGAAGCCCTGAATAATTCATGCAGGGCGGGCAGTGTTGTTCTGCCCACGCATTTTTTTGAATCCGCGTGGGAAAAATACGTTGCCCACCCTACATTGATTGTGTCAGACCGCCCTAGTTAAGTTGTATCCGCGTTCCCCACGGCACTTCCGCTTTACCCTTCACCAGCCACAGTACCGGGTAGGAAGGTTCGTGTGCCGGAAATTCACCTTCCGCGTCGGTGAAGTACACCAACACGTTCGGCTGTTGTCCTTGCTGTTCCACCCACTCGAACACCGGCGCGAAGCGCGTGCCACCTCCGCCGTCAAAACGTTCCGGCAACGATAGCGGTTCCCACGCCTCGGCGGTCCACGGCCCGTCCTCCGATAACTCTTCATCACAGGCGTGCAGTTGCACGCACGCGCCGATCTGTCCTTTGATGGCGTCAATCTCCGAAATGAACTCGCGTATCTCTTCATCGGAAATCGAGCCGCTTGTATCGAGCGCCACCACCAGGTTCACCTGCGTGCTGCGCAGGCCAGGTAAGATCGCCGGCCCTTCGCGCCGGCTCGGATGCGAGAAGTCGTAATCGTCGCGTGCCGTAGCCGTGAGGTAACGCGCGAGCAGGGCGCGCCACGGTAGCGTCGGCTGCAGCAAGTCGTCTACCAGTCGCGCCATGTGGGCGCTCAGTTTGCCGGCCTGCATGGCGGTCTGTGCCGCGCCTGCGAGGCGCTGGCGCCATTGCAGATGCAGCTCCTCACGTTCGGGAGCGGAGAGCGGTGCCGGCGCCGGCGCGCCCGGGCTTGAGGGGTCATCGTTGGTGCCGGACGGCGAGGCCTTTTGATCGCGATCGTTACGGCCGGCACTTTCGACTACGTCGTCATAGAGATGCTGGTCGAGCGTCTGCTCTTCCGGCGCTTCTTTCAACATCGGATAAATCTCTTCTGCCGCCATGCCGCGAAAGCGTTGCGACATCAGTGCGCCCAGCGGCGGCGTCAGCCCGTCCGCGACCAGCAGCGGATTCACGGCGTAATCGCAGGCCACGTCCCAGCGCCGCTTGTTGCGATGATCGCGGCGTGCAAAGTGTGACAGCGCGCAATGCAGTGCCTCGTGCGCGAGGATGAACTTGGTCTGTTCGAAGCTGAGCTTCTCGATGTACGCGCGGTTGTAGTAAAACCCGCGCGCATCGGTGGCGGTGCTGTGACACCATTTCGGATCGGCCTCCACCAACGGCAGGCGCAGCACCAGCGCGCCGAGAAATGGTTTTTCCATAATCAGCGCCGCGCGGGCGGCGGTGAGTTTGGTTTCGACGTTGGTGGGGCTACCCATGGGCGACACGTATTCAGTTGGTGTTGACTCCCTCTCCCTCTGGGAGAGGGTTGGGGTGAGGGAGACTTATTACGGTAAGCATTTTTGTATGTCCCCTCATCCGGACCTTCTCCCGGAGGGAAAAGGGACCATGACTAAACGCGCTTGTTGGCGGCCGTGCGCTGAAAGTCGAACAGCATCACGTCCGCCACGCTCTTGGCCCAGGTGGCGAACTGCGGCGTCTTGAATAGCCGCTCGCCCACGGCGCGCTGCATGTCGGACACGAGCATCACGCCCATCTCGCGGTTGGGGAAGCCCTTGGCATAGTCGAGGATGTGGCCGAGCACCTTGGCGCCGTCGGTGCCGTCTTTCAGTCGAACCGCGCGCGCCACCAGCGCCGCGGCGACCGCGTACTGAAGATCCGTCTCCGTCGGAACCGTCGCCTTCTCGCCACGCACGATGGCATCGAGGTCGGGCAGGTTGCCGAGATTGTCGATGAACGCCTTCGCTTCGATGCCGGCCGCCGGGCCGACGCAGGCCTGCAAGGCGCCGATCAACAATTGCGGCTGATCGGAAAACTTCTGCAGCGCGCGGTGCGCAAACTCCCACGAGCGCGGGCTCGGAAAGGCCACCGGGTTTTGTCGGGGATCGAAGTCGAACAGCATCTCCGGCCGAAAACGCAGAAACGCGATGATGCGCTCATCCATCCCGTGCGCATGCGCCCACGCGACCCAATCATCGAGATGTGTTTCCACTTCGTAATGGGAGAAGCGATTCGCCAGCGGCGCCGGCATCGAGTATGTGACGCCGCGGTCGCCCTGACGATTGCCCGCCGCGAAAATCGCCCACCCGGCCGGCACGCGATATTCGCCGAGCCGACGATCAAGAATGAGCTGATAGGCCGCCGCCGAGACCGTCGGCGCCGCGGAGGTGATTTCATCCAGGAACAAAATGCCGGTGGCGCCGTGGCGCTTTTCATCCGGCAACATCGCCGGCACCGCCCATTCGACAACCTCGCCGGTGCGAAAAGGAATGCCACGCAAATCGGTCGGCTCCATCTGCGACAACCGTATATCGATGACCGGCACGTGATGGCTCGCCGCCACCTGTGCCACCATCTGCGACTTGCCCACCCCCGGCGGTCCCCACAGCATCACCGGCGTGTGATAACCGTTCTTTACGCCGCGGAATTCACGGTCGAGGATGGCGAGTATCAGTGCCGGACGCATGTGTGCTCCCAATGCTGTTCGTCTCGAGGAACCGAGATCAGTTCTGGAAAGCATAGTTCATTTAACCCTCGTCTCCTACCGGACAAGTTGCGCGGATCGGGTTGACCAAGAGGGGCGCCTGGTTTCTACTCGGCCATTGAATACAAAGAAGCAAGCGGCCTATCCTGGGTGAGGGCTTTGCGAAAAACACCGCACAACTTAACCGAACCGCAAATGATTTGGACCATAGCGACGAATCAGCCGCCGTCTTCAGTTACCGCACTTGGGCGGCCTATATTTAGTTAGGCGTTCAGTATCCGAAAACATGGAGGCAACGATTGTGAGCGCACCTTTCTTACTGGGTGTATTTGTGGGAATCCTAATCCTAGTTTTTGCAATAATAACGAGGAGCAGACGTCAGGGAAAAATTCCTCAGTCGTCATTACCAGGGTTTCCCGAAATCAGGTGCGCTAGATGTGGTAAAAAAATGGAAGAGGGCTTCGTTGCAATCGGGGGCATGAGTTGGCGACCATTCGATTCTTCACCGAGAAAATTCACGGGTTCCGGAGAAAAACTGAAAAATATTTTCAAAGATCAGTCTCTATTCATTTTTAACTCAGGGGTTCCAGAAAATAGAGCGCTACGGTGTAACGACTGTTTATTGGTACTGATCGACCACAACCAATTGTTCGTGTTCAGCAAGAAATGAAAACAATAGAACAACCGGTTCGAGGCGGACTGAACTTACCCCGAAAAAGCACGCGTAGGTTGGGGTGAGCAGCGCGAACCCCAACGATCAGGCGGCAGCGGTTGATACGGCAAGACTAAAACTGAAGGAGTTTTCTGAGAGAACGTGCGTTGGGGGTCGCTTCGCTCACCCCAACCTACATGAACTATGAGCCCGCTTCTGATGAGGTTCAGGGCGTACCGCTTAAGCCATTCCCCACCGCTTTCAGTTGTCGTTCCAGTTCTTCTTTTTCCTGAAGCTGTAGACGCCATAGCTGCGCGTAGGTACCGCCCGCGCGACTGACGAGTTCGCGGTGGGTGCCGCGTTCGACGATGCGGCCGTGGTCGAGGACGAGGATTTCGTCGGCGTCCATGATCGTCGAAAGCCGGTGCGCGATGACGAGCGTGGTGTGGCGCGTGGCAATTTCTGAAAGTTCGGCCTGGATAGCTTTTTCCGTCTTGGAGTCGAGCGCGGACGTGGCTTCGTCGAACACCAGGATCGGCGGGTGTTTGAGCAGCGTGCGGGCGATAGCGACGCGTTGCTTCTCGCCGCCGGAGAGTTTCAATCCGCGTTCGCCTACCGTGGTGTCGTATTTGTCCGGCAGTGATTCAACGAAGGTGTGAATGTGCGCGGCCTTGGCGGCGGTGATGACTTCTTCGTGTGTGGCGTCCGGGTTGCCGTAGGCGATGTTGTAGTAAATGGTGTCGTTGAACAGCACGGTGTCCTGCGGGACCATGCCGATCGTTTTGCGCAGGCTCTTTTGCGTGACGTCGCGGATGTCCTGGCCGTCGACCAGGATGCGGCCGTCGGTGACGTCGTAGAAGCGGAACACCAGGCGCGAGAGTGTGGATTTGCCGGCGCCGCTGGCGCCGACGACGGCGACCTTCTTTCCCGGTGGGACGTCGAAGCTCACGTCGTTCAGGATTTCGCGTTTTTTGTCGTAGCTGAATGAGACGTGCTCGAAACGGATGTGGCCGCGGCCGACGACGAGATCGGCGGCGCCGGGTTTATCTTCCACTTCTGCCGGTTCACCCAACAGCGTGAACATGCGCTCCATGTCGGCGAGCGAATGGCGGATTTCGCGGTAGACGAAGCCGAGAAAGTGCAGCGGCATGTAGAGTTGCAGCAGGAAGGCGTTGACCAGCACGAGATCGCCGAGGGTCATGGTGCCGTGGACGACGTGATGGCCGGCAAGCAGCATCAGAATGGTGACGCCGATCGCGATGATCGTCGCCTGGCCGGCGTTCAGCACCGACAGTGACGTCTGGTTGCGGATCGCGGCCTTTTCCCAGTGCGCCAGCATGTCGTCGTAGCGGCGTGCTTCGTAGTCTTCGTTGCCGAAATATTTCACCGTCTCGTAATTCAGCAGGCTGTCGATGGCGCGCGTGTTGGCCTTCGAGTCCATCTCGTTCATGGTGCGCCGGAAGATCATGCGCCACTCGGTGATCCAGAGTGTGAACACGACGTACACGGCGAGCGTGATGAGGGTAATGAGGCAGAACCAGATGTCGTACTTCACCAGCAATATTGTGGCGACGAGCACCATTTCCAGCAGCGTCGGCAGGATGTTGAACAGCATGAAGTTGAGCAGGAAGCGGATACCGTTGGTGCCGCGCTCGATGTCGCGCGACATGCCACCGGTCTGGCGATCGAGATGGAACTTGAGCGAGAGCCGGTGCAGGTGTTCGAACACCTGGAGCGCGATGTTGCGGATCGAGCGTTGCAACACCTTGGCAAAGATGACATCGCGCAGTTCGCCGAACAACGAGCTGCTGAGGCGCAGCACACCGTAAGCGGCGAACAGCGCAATCGGCAATACGAGCAGGGTTTGTGTCTGGCCGAGCGAATCGACGATCTGCTTCAGTATCAGCGGCACGCCGACGTTGGCGACTTTGGCGATCCCGAGCAGGCCGAGCGCGAGCGACACGCGCCCGCGGTATTGCCACAGGTAGGGCAGCAGGGTCTTGATGACTTTCCAGTCGTTGCGCCGCTTGGGCGGCGTGCCGTGATGTCGTATACGCATGGCGCGGAAATACTCTGGGGAATGACTGGTATTTTACCCGATCCTAAGGAGTGGCGCCGAAATGGAGTAGCGAAAGGTATCTGCGCGGTTCCGGCGGTATGACGAAGGGTTTCTTGGACACCACGACAAGATGAAAACCGAATTTAAATTCAGGATCCCCTCTCCCTCCGGGAGAGGGCCAGGGTGAGGGTGGTATTTGCGGGGAACAACTATTCCCTCGCTACAACCGTCTCGCGGAGGGAGGGGCGTTAGCATGCGAATATTTATTTTGTTATCGATTCTCAAAGCGGCGCCGAATAATTAGGCCGTTTGCATGGAGGGGCGCTCAAGCGGTCCGCGTATTAATTTGGGTGATCAGCCCGTCACTCACCCACTGCCGCAGAAAGCCCACGGCGCGCAGGGCGACATGTTCGGCATCGACCCACGTGCATAGTCCTTCGCACAGTACGGAATAGTTCTCGCTGCGGCGTGCGGCTTCAAGCGCCCAGGCTTCGTCGACTTCAAGATGACGATGGAACAGCGAATAGTCCTGACGCCACGTAATCCAGGCAACGGCCGTTTCAGCTTGTTCCGGCGTCTCGGGTGTCTCGTCGCGCGAAAGGGCGCGCCAGATTGGCGGCGTGTTCCACTGTAGTGACAACTGATGCAGCGACGGGTGAAACGCGAACTGCATGTCGGGCCAGTGCTCGGGCGCGACGGCTGCCATCTGCGCGAGCGTGACTACGGTTGCATCAGCGGCATCGAAGGCCTCGGACATGGCCCATTCGAATGTCGCCAGTTCGCCCGCGAACGGCTGTTCGTTCCACGGCGATGTCGCGGCCATGAACGCCGGCAGGCGATGGCCGAACCAGCGAATCGAATAGTGCCGTGACGGATGCGCATCGAGATAGGCGCGCGCAAGCTGCGCAAAATCGTCGTCACCCAGACCTTTGTGCAGGCACGGAAAGTTGGCGTCGAGCGCTTCCACGAGGCGCGAGCGATAGCCGTCGGCGTAGATGGCAAGGCGCGTTTCGATGTTGACGTGCCCGGTGCCGGCGACACGCGCTTGCATGCGCGCATCCGGTTGCAGAAGGTGTCGCCGGAAATCGGCTTGTAGTTGTTTCAGTGTGCTCATGATCAGGCGGTAAGCGTGGAGGGCGTTGGCTGCGCCAGCGCCGTGCCGGCGAGTTCGCGCGCACGGTTGAGCTCTGCCACCAGTTCCTCAAACGGCGGGATATTGTCGTCGCGTTCGATCATGGTGGAAACCTGACCGAAGCGGCGCACGGCCTCGACGTAGAGTTCCCACACGGACTCGACCACGGGATGGTCGTGGGTGTCGATGATGTGCGTCTCGCAGTGCTCGTGGCCGGCGAGATGAAACTGCTGCACACGCTCGACGGGAATGGCGCGCAGATACTCGAGCGGATTGAATTCGTGATTGAAGCTGCTGACGTAGATGTTGTTTACATCGAGCAAAATCAGGCAATCGGCGCGCTCGACGATCGCGGTGAGAAACTCCCACTCGGTCATCTCGGATTCTTTGTAGGTCACGTAGCTCGAGACGTTCTCGAGCAGAATGCGCTGGCCGAGCGTCTCCTGCACCTGTTGCACGCGTTGCGCCACGTGACGGATGGTTTCTTCCGTATAGGGCAGGGGCATCAGGTCGTGCAGGTTGGTGCTGTGCGCGCCGGTCCAGCAAAGGTGGTCGGAAATCCACGCCGGTTCGATGCGATCAGCGAGGGCCTTCAGATCTTTCAGATAAGTACGGTCGAGCGGATCGGTGCTGCCGATAGAGAGCGACACGCCGTGCATAACAACAGGAAAACGCGCGCGTACCCGGTCGAGGAGATGCAGGGGGCGGCCGCCAGGAACCATGTAGTTCTCGGAGATGACCTCGAACCAGTCCACGGCAGGGGGCGCGGATTCGGAAAGTATTGCTTCGTAATGCACCGGGCGCAGCCCCAAGCCGAAGCCGAGGGACGGGCGCTGGAGGGATGTGGTGGATATAGAGTTCATCGGGAAAATCCGGGCGCCTGACCCAGGCGCCCGGAGAGCACATCAAGGCGCTTACTTCTTCTCCATCATGACTTTGCCGCCCTTGTCCGCGCATTCCTTGGCGCTGGCGTTTACCCAGCCATGGCCCTTGCAGGAGTTCTGGCCCTTGCAGGAGTTATTGGCGGTGGCGCATTCCGACGTGCCCTTACACGAATTGATGCCTTCGCACTTCACCTTTGCATCAGCCATGTGTTTGTCGGCCGACGCGGTCGAGATCCCCGCCGTGGCGAACAGGCCGGCAGCGGCGGTGGCGAGGGCAAGACCGGTAAGTTTCTTCGCAGTCAACATTGGTAGCTCCATAATAGTGTTATTGGGAACAGATATACGTTTCAACGGCACTTCTGGATGCATAACCGCCCATGCGGGCGCGATCGTGCATTCATTGGTCGGGGCTTGGCCCTGTGCCTTACAGATGGTCCCGGTTCTTGGGACAAAAATCCCGAGGCCATGGTACGGGGCCGGGATTGCAGCAAGAAGAACCGGCGGCTGAGCCGCCGGTTCGGGGTGACGGGAGGGTTTGCGTGTAGGGTGGGCAGCTTGCTGCCCGCGCGGTATATCGGGCGCAACGGCGTTGTCGGCGTTGGCAACGAGTTGCCCACCCCGCAAAAGCTCGCGGATTATTCAAAAAGCTCGTGCTGCGACGGCTGTACCCACGGCGGTATATCAGTGCACCAGGCGCCGGTACTTGATGCGATGCGGCTGGTCGGCGTCCACGCCCAGGCGGCGCTTGCGGTCGGCCTCGTAATCGGCGTAGTTGCCTTCGAACCACACGGCCTTCGATTCACCCTCGAAGGCGAGGA
>Ga0209515_10003372_pt1 | contig 23040 bp, 21 predicted proteins | sample Subgroupgradi54m_FD_187454 | JGI IMG/M metagenome (GOLD analysis project Ga0209515, IMG submission 187454) | Subsurface groundwater microbial communities from S. Glens Falls, New York, USA - GMW60B uncontaminated upgradient, 5.4 m (SPAdes)... ... | reverse complement strand
AAAAATTTCTCCTTTGTGAAAATTGAATTCGCCTGGTGAAATGACCTATTTTCACAAAAAATAATACAACAAGCTCAATATTTAGCTTCAAAAATAGTTCATTCATGAAAATAGTTATTTTATTTCTCCGTTTCGATTGTCTATGCGGATTGCTGTGTTTATTCCTGTTGACAAAGCTTCTTCGCGGTAAATCTTTATGGGGCATCCAAGATTGAGTGAAAAGAGTATATTGTCGATAGGAGGACAAGACTGCTAGGAATCATTTTGACGCGTTTAGATTGACTAACTTAGCTTATTGCTCCTTATCTCATCTGATGGACTCTGGACGTTTGTCTAGGAAGAGGATTCGATCGCTTACTATATTAAATCTACTAGATGCATCTCCCTCTATTTTTAAAAGGAATGTAGGGTAATAGTTGCTCTTGAGCGCATAAAAATTGACGGCGAGATCAATAGTTATAGGCCTATATATTTGCGGTTACTGCATGTATGAACTCCGGAGATAAGATAACTATATTAATGATTACCGATACCTATATTCGTTAAATATTAAATCCTGTAAAATTTGGCTCTTTGCTTCAGCAGCTTTCGTACTCGTTGGCTTTAAGGACTATACTACGAGATTATCCCTTGTCGTATCATCGTTTCTCCTAGCTGTTTGCACAGAGGAGTATCTTGAAAGAATGAGTTAAGGGATTTCATATGATAGGTGTTTTAGAAAATGATTTCTTTATTTGATTCCGACAATGGTTTGTTTCTTTTGCAGTTGCCATTCCTTCAATCCCGATGAGAATTTCTCCAAGTAGCTATAAACTAGTCACCTTCTCTTTTGAATATTTCAGAAGAATTTTTTATGAGTAATCGGTTACACACTGATTTATTAGCGTTATGCAATCATTATCATTATTTTGAAACGAGGAAGAGAAGGGGAAATCGGTTAAGAGAATAGATGATTAAGGATAGATGTTCGCTCATAGAACTATTTGTTATAGTACGAGATGTAGTGATCTAAGAAGACTCGAAATAGCAATGAAGATAAGGCAGTGATAAGTATCAGAAAGGTTGCTAGATCAGTCTATTCGATCTGCTTTTTCAATACCCTCTTAGATTGCATTATTTTCATCATAAAGACCTCAATATGAGAATGAAAACTTCTAGAAAGAATTGTCTGGTAAAAATGAGCGGTCACTTTCTGGACTGAGATTTTCAAGCTGTCTGAAAAATAGTGATTGTTTGTCTTCAGCATTGTGTGCTTGGAGAAATCTTTGAGAAAAAATAGTGAAAAATTTTCTGGCATTGTACTGACCTATGAGGTTAGTTAAAAAATAAGGATAACCAAAAAGCCTTTTGAGATTTTGAGAGAACATGATTCATGGATTTTTATCGCTTGATAATAGTCACTTTTTTTGTGTAATATTATTACAAAATCTTACGTGATACTTTTATCGATGAAAAAGATGCATGTTTTTACATCAAGGTATTTAGCTAAAATTTAATCAGAAGATTGCTACTTTTCTTATCAGTTGCTCGTAGTGAAGAAAATAAGAGAACTATTGCAACTACGATTTATTTTTTGCGTGAAGGGATGAACATATAAGGAAGAGAGGATTATGGCAATTTTGATTTGGAATAATAGAAGATGGTTTTTTACAGTAAATACAACAGACAACAAGTAGCTTAGTAAAGTCCTGTAGTGCGAGTAGAGAGCTTAGACTATGATCGTGATCTTTGGATGGTGATTTGTTTTGCGGAGGACTTAGGGCATCTGTTTGAAAAGCTATGGAGACGCGTTGTATTTGTCAAGATATTGACATTAACTATATGTTTTGCGTACTCCAATTGTTCAATAAATCATATGTAATATTTCCCATCCAGCCTCATGCACTGTAAGTTTTTTGCATCGGTCTAAATTAAGAACCTATGAGGTGTTTTGTCTCCATCTTTAGATTCTCATAGTCGTGATCGGAGATCTGTTGAAATAAGTGAGGCTTGTCTGCAAGGGGATTTAGTTAGAGACTAATTGATTGCTATAGTAATCTTCTTTTTTAGTGGTTAGGATTCTTCTCTTGCATGGGTAAGTCCGAAGTTTTTCTTACCGAGGCTATTTTGACTTCCTTATTGATTCTTCAGGGGTTCTAGAAGGGCATAGACGGTCTTCTGCGAGGTCTCAAATGATTCTGATGGGGACTTTTGGAGCAAGAGTGCGATTGCATAAGGGTAAAGGAGCATTTTTTCCCTTGCTACATGCTGAGGTCTTGATAGTATTAACAGCATAAATTGGTAATTTGGGCTTCCATTTGGAGGCAAGTATCGTAATTTATTCCGTCTTGACAGGCTGTCCTTGATTTTGTTAACATTATTCTCAGGCAGGGTTTTTATGCAAAGACGCCTGCCAATCGAACAAAAAAATCTTCTCGTTGCCAAAGTCTTGGCCGGAGAAAAAATCACCCTCGTTGCAGCCCAAGCACATGTTTCCCGTATTGCACTTTACCAATGGGTGAAGCGTTACCAGCAAGCAAGTGAGGAAGCGAAAGAGCAAGCGCTTGTTTCTCGGATCAAAAAAGGCAGGAGGCATTGGAATAGTTTTGATCCCACGATTGAAAAACAGATTGTGAAGATTGCTCTTGTTCATCCTGCATATCCGGCTTCGAAAATTGCCGCGTTACTTGGTGTCAGTAGTAACGGTGTTTGGTCTGTCTTAAAGAGACATCAGCTCACGAGTCAAAGCCTCAGACTATCCTATAGAACGATTCATAAAAAAACATCACTCTTTGAACGATCACTCGCTGAACGTTTGCAAACGATACAACGGTTTCAAAAAGGGGAGAGCGTTTCAGACATTTGTCGGGAGTTTGGTATTTCTCGAACCATTTTTTATCAGTGGCTGAAGCGATATCAACAAGGAGAAACGTTAGATAATGCATTGCAAAGTCGACGTCCAAAAGGGGCCGAGCACTGGAAACATCTTATTGGAGCAGAGCAGCTGGTTCTTGAATTGGTTGTCCATCATCCGGAGCTATCAGCCGACAAAATCAGCAAGCTTCTTCACGCGCAAAAAGGCGAACATATTGCCAGTCGTACGTTTGTCGCAAAGGTTCTGAGCAAAAATCATCTCAACACCTATCAAAAACGTCATGAATATGCTGAGTCTCAACTGCAAGCGAGCGGTGTTGTTCTCCATGCTGCCGATGCCGGGTGGCATATCCCCTCATTTCTTGCAAGGATGCCGTTTATTTCATCACTCCCTCCACCTGCTGCATTCTTCTCCCATCCTCATTTCCGATTTTTCTTTTTCATCTTTCTGACCTCTTTTTTCCTAGCGTTTTTGAGCATGGCATCGGTGAGCGTACTCATTCGAACACATTCCTTCAGTAGATCTTTTGGGCTCGCTTTTGCTTCCATTTCTCTTGCAGCTGGGACATTTTTCTTTCTCTATTCAGTGAAGTACTATCTCACGACGTTTATCGTTCTTTCTTTCTCTCGGCGGAAAACAACAGCAAAGAGTCCGGTGAGTTTTCGATCTTTCGTCTCTCAATTGTTTGGTAATGCTCAGAAGGAAACAGCTGTTCCGACGCAAAAGGGCGGGCTGCTTGCTGATACGTCAGGGATTCTTCTTGAAAGGAATCCATTCGTCTCTGTGCATGTATCGACGTTTAATGAGAAACGTGTGATTGATCGACTGCTGACGGCGTGTACGTCTTTTGACTATCCCAATTATGAAGTGATTGTTGCAGATGATTCAACAGACGAGACTGTCCAGCTCCTTGATAAATGGAAACATAATCCTCGCATTACTGTTTCGCATCGATCCGATCGGGATGGATACAAAGGACAGGCGCTTGCGAAGGCGTTAACGAAGGTTGATCCGAGAACCGAGTTTATTTTGATCTTTGATGCTGATTTTATTCCGTATCCTGATACGATTACGCAATTTTTGAAGTATATGCAGGTAACGATTGGTGGCTTACAGCCCAAGCAAGTCGCAACGAGTCCCATTGCCGCAGTGCAAGGCTATCAATGGCATGTCTTGAACAAATCAGAAAATTGGATTACCCGTGGCATTCGTTCAGAGTATGCAGGGTCTTACGTTATTGAACGATCGGGTGCTGAGATCTATCAGGGTCTCAAACAAATCTCAGGAAGTGTTTACATGATACGACGCGATGTTCTGAAGCAAATCGGATGGGGGAGAAGTATTACTGAGGATTTTGAGCTCACGCTTAAGCTCTATGAACAAGGTTACAAGGTTGTCTATACACCCTACATTCAAGCGCCAGCAGAAGCAGTCTCGACAGTCAAGCGCTTAATCAGGCAGCGAATGCGCTGGGCTGAAGGACACAGCTTTAATATCAAAAAGATGCTGACGAGTTTGCTCATTTCTCCCAAACTGACGTTTTCAGAAAAGGCAGAGGTTATCTATCTGACACCCTATTATTTGCAGTCAGGGGTATTTATGATCGGGATAGCCTGTTGGTTTTTGTCAGAAGCGGTCTTTCAAGTGAGACTGCCATTTTGGAGTGAGATATGGGGATGGAGTTTGATCTTTACCAATCTTTTTGCCTTGCCACTCATGAATCTGGTGGGACTCTTTATGGAAGACTCAGAAGAAAAGGATTATCTTGGGCTTCTCTCTTTTGTTGGTTTGTCTTATATCCTTGCGCCATTTCAAGCCTACGCAGCAGTGAAAGGATTTATTGAGAAAGAAGAGGGACCATGGTTCCGAACACCAAAGACGGGGCGAATTACCGATAGCTTCATGCCTGGGCGAGTCTATCGATTTATGAAGGGGCTTTTTGGGACAGAGACCGCAGTTGCTCCTGCCCAGTCTCTCTCTCAATCTCCTGCGCTTTCTGTGGTGAGTGCGTATAATAGCTTCAATCGGTTTTCTTTGCCCCGCAAGGCAACAATTCGATGGAGAGGGAAATCTCTTTTAGCAATTTTTCTTCTTCTCACGATTGGGATACATTATCTTGCGTTTTTGGCGCCGCAGACCTTTGCTGCAGCACCTGATCCAACGATTGAGCAACAGGTCAATATTATTGACCAGGTCTTTTCGACAGCCAGTACGACTGATACGCCAACCAATAATAGTCTTGGGCTTGTTCTCTGGAGTGCGACGAAATATACTGGGGCAACAGTTTTCTTTGAGGCAGTCATGCAATGTACGACTTGTACTGGTGGGAACACAAGGTCAAGCGTTACCTTATATTCAAGTACAGGATCAGCAGTCACCGGCAGCGCAGTCACAACAACGAGCAGTAGCTATACAAGAGTCAGAAGTGCTGCGATCACGCTTACCGATGCAACAGCATATAGCGTTCGGCTCAAGCTTGATGCGACTTTAGGAACAGCGTTCGTTCGAGCTGCTCGGCTTGTTATTGTCCAGACCAATCCATCAAGTATTACTAATACTGAGACACAGGCAGATATTGGGGTAAATGCTACCACGACGAGTACGACTGATGCGGTGTTGACGAACAGAAAGTTTTGGAAATATGACTCAGCTGTCCGAGATGGCACGGTGAGTGTCTTCTTTGAGGCGACATTAAAAAATAGCACAACCGGTACCACAACTGCCACGCTCTATCCGTCTGGCACGACGTGTAGTGGGGCAGTTGCAAGCAGTGCCGTTACCGTTACCAATACGACATGGGCACGGTCACGCAGTGCGGCGTTGACGCTCACAAGTGGCACAAGTTATATGGTATGTCTGAAGACCAGCACGGGTACTGCCTCGATTGCCAGTGCGAAGATTATCATTGATCAGACGAATGCGGGTGGTCTGACCAAATTTGAAATGTACCAAGCATATAATAACGCAGTCGTCACCAATACCACAACGACATTGACCGGACAAAGCTATTTCAATCTGTATGACTCAGCCAACTGGGCAGGGGGAACCTTTACCTATTTCTTTGAATCAACGATTAAGACATCGATTGCCAGCGATACCATAACAAGTCAAATCTGTTATCAGACATCAGCAGCTTGTGATACAACCATTGCCGGTACCGCGACAACAGCGAGTACCAGTTATGCACTCGTTCGTAGTAGCGCGGTCACGCCGGTCACGGGCAAGGAAAATGATATCGGACTCAAAGTCACGACAGCAGCCCATACGGCAAGTGCAGCAAATTCGTGGCTGATTGTCCAAGTTTCGGCAATGCAAACACCGGAGAATCTTTGGGTGGTATTGCCGTTTGTGTTGTTTATTCCAGGGTTTATGCTTGCCCTTCGTCGAAGACGCGCGACTTATGAAACCTGAAAAGATAACCTTCTCAACGTTATTTCTTCTTTTGGCAGTGATGCTGATGGCATTGCCGTTTTTAACCACGCTGGAAGATATCTTGACCCGAATCGTGATGGGCGTTGGGTGGTACAGGCAGATCCAAGAGGTGATTGTTCCTTATGAGATGCGTATCGTTACGGCTCTTCTTAATCTGTTTCAGCTCCATGCCCAAGCAGGCAATGCCTATATCCAACTTGACCAGCATGGGCATAAAGAGGTTATTTATTTGATTTGGAATTGTGTTGGTTGGCAGTCGTTTGTCTTGTTTTTTCTGACACTGTTTACCGGGCTTGCCGGGAAGTTTACTGTCTCTTCAAAACTCCAGGCGCTTGCTATTGGGCTTCTTGGCACGTATCTTATCAATATTGCTCGTTTGGTTCTGGTGATGGTTATTTATGGGTTGTTGGGTCGAGGAATTGGGATTGTCTTTCACGATTATTTTTCTGGGTTGCTTTCGATTAGCTGGTTGTTTGGGTTTTGGTATATCAGTTATTCGTGGGTATTAGAAGAGAAGTAGCTACTGTTCTGGTTCTTTTCTTTTGAGGATTTGTTCTTCGATTTTTTCATGGAGGGATTTTTTGGAGAGGCGTTCGTAGGTTAAGATCAAAAGCACAATGCCAATTTGTGAGGCAGGCAGCCCCAAGAAAAATGACCAAAAGGGAATATGGGAGAGTAAGAGAATAATTCCTCCCACAAAAAGTGAGAGTGCGATAAGGGTTGCAAGGGTAGCTCTCGTACTTGGCATAATTCTACAATCTATGGTAATCAATATCTTATCTTCGTTCAAGGAGATTAAGTATGTCTGAATGCCCTTAACTGTATCAGAGTATACTCTAGAATAGGATCATTCCTCAGCCAATTTTTTTCTGACTCTTCGAACGAGAACAAAAGAGATACTACTGATAAGAACGAGAACAAAAAATGCTTGGAAGGGGAAGGACGCGAAGGAGACTTCACGCGTATAGACTGGGCCTTGGTCGGACAATGCAAGACTCAGGGTGGCCGTATAGAAGCCAAGAAGGAATTTCTCCGGCCAGGATTTTTGAATCGAACGGGTGGTGTGAGCCAGGATATTGGCTTCAGGCAGATCGACGCGTCCGACCGTCTGGCCAAACATATTCGTAATCATGATTGTTCCTCGTGGTGTGATGAAATGCTCCCCGCTATTTTTGATCCGGAGGCGAAAGTCAACTGGTCCAGTTTGTTGAAAAACTGGAGCTGAGAATCCTTCAAGAAAGCCGCTTACATGGTTATCAGATGCGACGCTGAGGAGAATTGGTATCCCAATCCCTGATTGAATCAGTGAGATAGTATTTTTGTCTTGCAGGTTTGTTGTCGTTGGGTTTTGGGGGATGCTCAGAAACACCACGGAGAAATAATGATCGGTCAGTGCTGTAGTGTTTGGTAGGGCAATTTTGAGTGTCACTGTTTTTTTTTGTTTGGGTCCTAGGGTCAGGGCAGAGATGGCAGTATCGTGGTCGACAATGCTCACGTTTGGTAAAAAGCTCATCTCGCTACTTTGGCTTGTGAGGTATTCGATTTTGCCATCCTCACTTGGTGCTTGCTTAAATGGTTTGAGCAGGATCTGTAGTTGGAGTGAGGCATCTGCTTGATTTTCTAGCGTGATGGGAGAAATGATATCGGCTGGGGGAGTCCCGTGAAGCTCAAGAATAGCAGGAGAGACTGTTAAGCCTGTACCGTCAGCGTAAACAGGATAAGGTATGACGAATAAGGTAGTAAGTATGCCAAGAGATAATGCAAGGTAAAGATGCTTCATGTTCAAAAATTTGGGCTCGCAATATACGTCACGATATTGCTATATGCTCCTTTTGGTTGTGTCCGTGAAATATTTATTTTGTAGGTTACTTGGGCTTGGGTTGTTTTACCTTCTGTGCCGGTAAGAAGTGCCTGCGGGATTTCAGTTCGAGAACTATCGGCAAATTGTTTGTAATAATCATCCTGGGTGAAGTCACTGCTACAATCATTGCCAACAAGATTATCGCAACGAAAGCCAAAGCCATACGTGAGCTTACTTGTCCAAGGTCCAGCAGTGATTTCTGAGCAGGAGCCATTGCCACAGGTGGTATCGGGAATCCGTGCTCCCTTGTCAGCAAAAAGAGGATTGTCTTCAGAGATAAAGACAGCATAGTCGTTTTGTGGGCTTGTGATCGTGAGGGTTGTTTTTCGAATGACTGGGGTGGTCGCGACAAGCTCGCCAAAGTCAATAAGGGTATCTGATACCTCAAATGCAAAAGAGGCATTGTTGGGAGCCGTGCTCTGTGTTTTTGCACTGGGGATTGGTGGCGCTTTCAAGGGGATGGTGTGCGGTGCGATATCGATGCGCTTTTCATCAATAGTATAGGTGTCACTCGACATGGTTGCGGCGCTTACTTGAGGTACTCCAAGAAACAAGGAGCAAAGCAATCCAAGAAACAAAGAGTGTTTCATCATAGTGTTTTAATCATAGAAACTCCGTTGACAAAAGTCAAAAAGAGTAAAAGGGATTTTTAAAACTCTAGGATAATCTTTTAAGAAATAATATCTTTCTTTCCTAGCTTTGGTTATCCTTATTTTCCGATCAGGCAGGATTTAACTATGTCTAAGGAGATCAAAGGGTGTCAAGTTGAGGGGCTGGGTAAGTAAGCAATTATCTTACAGGATGAATATTTTACTAGCAAAACGTCCACTTTTTTTTGTGGCAAGTCTCTGATATACTCCTAAGTATGACCAAAAACGAGGCTAAACCCACCTTCGCCAAGGCTTCGGCGGGCAAGAAAGCATATAGTCCTTCATCGATTGAGCCGAAATGGCAAGCTAAATGGAGCGAAAGCGGTATTTATCAGCCCAACCTCAAGACTGCCAAGCGTCCTTTTTATAATCTCATGATGTTTCCCTATCCTTCAGCAGAAGGGTTGCATATTGGCAGCATCTTTACCTTTGGTGGGGTTGATGTGTATGGCCGATTTAAGCGAATGCAGGGCAATGATGTGTTTGAGCCAATCGGGCTTGATGGGTTTGGGATTCATTCGGAGAATCATGCACTCAAGACTGGAAGTCATCCTTTTGAGCATGCAAAGCGAACTGAAGAAAATTTTTATCGCCAGCTTCACACCACTGGGATCAGCTATGCCTGGAAAAATAAACTTGAGACCTATGATCCAGCTTATTACAAATGGACCCAGTGGCTCTTTATCGAGCTTTTCAAGGCAGGTCTTGCCTACAAAAAGAAATCGCCGGTGAATTTCTGTCCATCCTGCAAGACAGTCTTAGCTGATGAGCAGGTCATTGACGGCAAATGTGAGCGCTGCAATTCTGTGGTTGAAAAGAAGGATCTGGAGCAGTGGTTTTTCAAGATTACCAACTTTGCCGATCGGTTACTTGGGAATATTGAAGGACTCAATTGGACGGAGAAGGTAAAGATTGCGCAGAAAAATTGGATTGGGAAGAAGGAAGGGATCAATATAGCCTATGACGTTGAAGGTTCAAAGGAAGAGATTGTTGTGTTTACCACGAGACCTGATACCAACTTTGGAGCGACCTTCATTGCCTTAGCTCCTGAGCATCCATTGGCGTTGCAGCTTACAGGAGAGAATAAGAAGAGTGAGGTTGCCGCATACATTGATCGTGCTATGCAAAAATCAGAAATCGAGCGAGGCGCAGAAGGCAAAGAAAAGACAGGTGTTTTCACTGGAGCCTATGCGATCAATCAACTCACCGGGTATCGTATGCCGATTTGGATTTCAGATTTTGTCCTTGCTGGTTTTGGCACAGGAGCATTGGTTGGTGTGCCTGGCCATGACAAGCGTGACTTTGCATTCGCGAAGCAGTTTGATTTGGAGATCAAACGAGTGGTTGTTGGTAAAGATGGCGATGACTCACCAATTACAACGATTGAGCAAGTCCAGGAAGACGAAGGCAAGATGGTCAATTCCGACTTTCTCAATGATCTGGATATCCATAAAGCTACAGAAAAAGTCATGGATTATATGGAAGAGAAAGGTTATGGCAAGCGGGTTTCGACTTACCATCTCCGTGATTGGCTGATCTCACGGCAGCGATATTGGGGACCGCCGATTCCGATGATTTATTGTGAGAAATGTGCTCAAGAAGGGAAGAGTTGGTTTAGTGTTGCAGGAAAAGAGGTTGAGAATGCGAGTGCTATGGTGGGTTGGTATCCTGCCGAGGATCTGCCTGTTGAGCTTCCCTATGTTGAGGATTACAAACCAATGGGCACTGGCAAAGCGCCGCTTGCAAACTATCCAGAATTTTATGAGGTAACCTGTCCGCATTGTGGCAGTAAAGCAACCAGAGAGACTGATGTATCTGATACTTTTCTTGATTCAGCGTGGTATTTCTTCCGGTATATCTCAACGGATAGATCAGATGTTCCTTTTGATGTCGAACTGGCTAAAAAGTGGTTACCAGTGACCATGTATATTGGTGGAGCAGAGCATTCAGTCTTGCATCTTCTCTACGCACGATTTATCACCATGGTTTTGCATGATTTGGGTTACATCAATTTTGAAGAGCCGTTTGCTCGGTTCTATGCCCATGGGCTCATCATCAAAGATGGCGCCAAGATGAGTAAAAGCAAGGGCAATGTCATTAATCCTGATGTTTATATAGCGAAGTTCGGCGCTGATGCAGTACGATGCTATTTGTTATTTTTAGGGCCATTTAATCAGGGAGGAGATTTCAGAGATACCGGGATTGAGGGGATGAGTCGATTTTTGAAGCGTGTCTGGAGTTTGTTTGCCGACGGCGTAATTTCCAGTGAAGTTTCGCTTAGTTCCGCGGCGGGGTCTATGATGCATGAGACGATTAAGGGCGTGACGGAGGATATGGAGGAGTTGCGATTTAATACGGTGATTGCCAAGCTGATGACCTATTATAATTTTTTGGTTAAGCAGGAGCGTGTGAGTCAGGAAGAAGTCGAGGTTTATTTGAAGCTTTTAGCGCCGTTCGCGCCACATATGACGGAGGAAATTTGGGAGATGATTGGCAACGAGTTCTCCATTCATACGAGCTCCTGGCCTCAGTACGACGAGGAATTGATTGTCAAAGACGTCATCACGATCCCTGTGCAAGTGAATGGTAAGCTGCGCGCTACGTTAGCGGTGAGCAAGGATGAGGTTGGAAACGAGCGTATGATCCATGAGCGAGCAGAAAAAGAAGAAGGCGTGATAAAGTTTCTAGAAGGGAAGTCGGTAAAGAAATTCATCTACGTCCCAGGCAAGGTAGTCAATTTCGTAGTTGCATAAATTCAGTCAAGGTTCTAATCTATACGAGATGGACAGTTCTCTCCAAGAAAAATATTTGCCACTTTTCAAACAACATTTCCTGCCGATCGCGCTTGGCATAGCGGGATTGCTGTTCTTAGGATATGGCTTGCTCTCTTTGTCGAGTCCGAAAGACAAGAAAGGGGAGATTACGTTTGAAGCAGCCAGTGATCAGGCACCTGTTGCTAAAGTTTCTGAGAAGACAAAGCAAATCGCTATTGATGTCGAAGGTGCGGTACTGAAGCCTGGTGTCTATCAGTTGGGGAGTGATAGTCGGGTGCAGGATGCCTTGATCGCGGCAGGTGGGATGAGTCCTAATGCGGATCGTGACAAAATCGCCAAAGGACTTAATCTGGCAGCTAAACTAACCGATGGCGCGAAGCTGTATCTTCCTTTCCAAGGCGATCAGGTTGCGCTCGCCGGGACTGGTTCCAATATCTTGGGTGCTGAAACTGGCAGTGTCAATCTCAACACAGCAAGCGAGCAAGAGCTCGATGGTCTGGCAGGGATCGGAGCGGTAACTGCCCAAAAGATCATCGCCAATCGTCCGTATGGAACGATCGAAGAATTAGTTTCCAAAAAGATTGTCGGCAAGAAAGTTTTTGACCAGATAAAGGAGAAGATAACGGTTTATTGAAATTCCTTGTCATTCCTGGCCGCAAACCAGGAATCCAGTTTTTCATTCTGGATTCCCGCGTTCGCGGGAATGACATATGTTATTAGCATGGCAACCCCACGAATTATTAGTATAATTATAGCCTTATTTTTTTTGCTTGCTCTAAGATTTTTCTCCTTCTACCACAATCAACCACAGTACTATGATGGGCAGCAGATTTCGCTACAGGTTGCACTTCAGGAAGAGCCGGAAGTCACGAATCATGGGCAACGCTTTACCATCAAGACAGAGAAAAACCAGATGCTCTCGGTTAAAACGAGTACGGTTCCTCGTTATCACTATGGTGACCGGCTTGCTATTCGTGGTACGCTACAGGTTAAGAAAAATCCAAAAGGAAGAACGTTTTTTAGTCTTGCTTTCCCAAAAATTCAGCTTGCAAGGCAAGCAACAAACCCATTGATTGAGGCTAGTGTCTGGATCAGGGAGAGCAGTACGAGGCTGTATCAAGAGACGCTGCCACCAACGTCTGCGAGTCTTCTCTTAGGAATTGTTTTTGGCGCCAAAGAAAACTTTCCATCAGATTTTCTGGAGCACTTGCGAACGACTGGCGTTTTACATGTCATTGCAGCATCCGGGATGAACGTCAGTTTTTTCACAGGAGCGGTGATGTTTTCACTGGGAACCTTCCTCAAACGACGCAGCGCTATCATACTCAGTGTTTTTGCTGTGATATTTTACTCAATGCTTGTTGGCTTTGAACCGTCGATTCTTCGTGCTTCGATCATGGCGATTATTGCATTTGCTGCAAGTTTTTTCGGTCGGCAGCAATTTGCTGTCTTTTCACTCTTCGTGACTGGTTGCGTCATGCTTTTGTGGCAGCCGAGCTTTCTTTTTGACGTTGGTTTTCAGCTTTCCTGTCTTTCGACGCTTGGGATTCTCGTGATTAAGCCCTGGCTACCGCTTCGAAAGTTAGGGGGATTCGGAGAGGATATTGGGACGACGATTGCAGCACAGATTGCGACCTTTCCAGTTTTGTTGGGCGTGTTTGGCAGGGTTGGAGTACTGTCTGTGTTGGTGAATGCGCTCGTACTCTGGACAGTGCCGATATTGATGCTTCTTGGGAGTCTTGCGGTATTATTTGGTCTGATCTTTGTGCCGCTTGGCAAGCTGTTTCTTTTTCTCAGCCTGCCGTTTCTTCTTTTCTTTGAGCAGATTGTTTCCTTTTTTGGGTCCTTTGGGTGGAACGTGGAGGTTACGAGTTTTCCATGGCAACTTAGTCTTGGTTATTATCTTCTTCTTGGCTCGCTCGTGCTTATTGCACAAAAGCGCAAAATATCATGAAGCGTTATCTTTTTTTGACTTTATTTGCCGCGATTTTGCTTATTGGTTTGGTTGTTTACCAATACCTCACCTTTCACGATGGCAAGCTGCATGTGGTTTTTTGCAATGTGGGGCAAGGGGATGCGATTCTGATTGTTACCCCAAATAAGAAACATATCATGGTTGACACGGGGCCGGATGCGAGCGTTGTTGCGTGTCTCGCACGACACATGCCTTTTTGGGAACGAACGATTGATCTGGCTATTCTGACCCATCCGCATAGCGATCATTTTATGGGACTCTATCATATGCTAGATCGATACAGTGTTTTATCGTTTAGTACTGAAAAGTTGGACAGTAAGGCACTTAGTTTTCAAGAAGTAAAACGGGAATTGCACGCAAAAAATATCCCGCAACATGTTGTGTCTGCAGGTGATCGTTTTTCCATTGGGGATGTTTCCTTAACGATTGCTGCGCCAACAAAAGAATTCTTACAGCAGACAAGCCCCGATGGGATGATCGGTGAGAGTCGGGAGTTTGCTTCAGTGATTACGCATCTGTCCTACGGTTCGTTTGATCTCTTGCTCACCGGGGATAGTCAGGCAGGAGAACTGACTGATGCTGCAAATCGGATTGCTAGTTCAATTGACGTTCTCCAATCACCCCATCATGGCTCGGCGACGGGGCTTGACATGCCTGTTCTTGCTCTTTTGCAACCAAAACTCGTCGTCATTTCTGTTGGCAAAAATAACTACGGTCATCCGAGTCCCAAGACGTTGACCTTACTGAAGGAGCAGGGGATTACGGTTCTTAGAACCGACAAGCAGGGAGATGTGGAGTTGGTGAGTGATGGAGAGAGGTGGCGGGTGCGTTAATCCGAATTAAGCGCGTTGTGTGCCGTGGACGAGGTTTTTGATTTTGCTTGCCAGATCTTGTGGGTCAATTTGATATTTGAGAATATAGTCAATTGCGCCTCGGTCGATTGCATCATGCATCATTTCAGGCTCACTGTAGTTAGAAACAAGGGCGACTGGCACGGATGCAGTTTCTGGATTATCTTTCAGTTGATTCAGGACATCATTGCCTTTCATGTCAGGAAGAATTTGATCCAGAAGAATAAAATCAGGCTTTTCTTTTGCTGCAAGCGAGAGACCAACTTGTCCACTCGTCGCATTCAGGACTTCAAAATTATCTTTTTTGAGGACAATAGTCCAAATGCCTACAATCGTTTCATCATCATCAATGATCAAGATTTTCATTGCTTATTACAAATTAGCAACAATTGTAAAGAAATGCAAGATGGGGAAATGGTATAATTGGAACTATGACCATCAAACACCAACTTGTTACGCAATTGACTGAAGTTCTTGAGCAGCTTGGCATATCAGATAGTACGCCGAGCGTTGATTATCCCACCGATCCCAAGCATGGGGATTATGCCACGAATGTGGCTTTGATCGCAGCAAAGAAACTGGGAAAACATCCGATGGAGGTAGCTGAAGATCTCAAATCTAAGATCTCAGATCTTAAATGTATTGAAAAGATAGAAGTAGCAACGCCTGGGTTTATTAATTTTTGGATTACAAATAATGCTCTTATAGAGAGTGCTACCGTAAAAAATAATTTGCCTGACATTGGAAAAGGAAGGGAAGTCGTAGTTGAATATTCATCACCTAATATCGCAAAGCCATTTACTGTTGGTCATCTTCGTTCTACTATCATTGGTGATGCGATTGCAAGTCTTTTAGAAGCAACGGGTTGGAAGGTCCACAGAGATAATCATGTAGGGGATTGGGGAACACAGTTTGGTAAGCAGATCTATGCAATGAAAGAGTGGGGGAATGAAAAGGAGATTGAAAAATCTGAGAAGCCAGTTAAACCACTCGTTGATCTCTATATAAAGTTTCATGAGGAGGCAGAAAAAGACCCATCGCTTGAAGATAAAGCTCGAGAATGGTTTAAGAAATTAGAGGATGGTGATTCTGAGGCGCGAGAGCTTTGGCAGAAATGTATTGATTGGTCATGGAAAGAGTTTAACGCAATTTATGAAACCCTTGGCGTTCGATTCACAGAAAATGATGGACGTGGTTATGGAGAGTCGTTTTTTGAAAACAAAATGTCGCCTGTTATACAAGAACTGAAGGAAAAAGGGTTGCTCAAAGAGGGGGAGAATGGGGCGAGGTTAGTTTTTTTTCCTGATGAAAAGCTGTCTCCTTTGATGATTCTTAAGAAAGATGGCGCAACGTTATATTCGACCAGAGATTTAGCAACAGATAAATTTCGCCTTGGACAGTACGGAAGAGATGTTTTGATAATTAATGAGGTTGGTGCAGAGCAATCATTCTACTTCAGACAACTTTATCAGCTTGAAGAAATGCTTGGATGGGTTAAGGAAGGTCAAAGAGTTCACGTGAGACACGGGCTGTTTCGTTTTAAAGAAGGCAAGATGTCAACAAGGAAGGGAAATGTGATTTGGTTGGAGGATGTTTTGGAGAATGCAGAAGCGAAGGCTTTTTCTATATTTTCACAGAAGAACATTATTACTGAAGGAGAGAAGATTGTTAGAAAAAGTGACTCTTATATTACAAGTGATGATGAAGAGATAATGCTTCCAGAAATTGTTGGTATCGGTGCAATCAAATGGAATGATCTGAAACGATCTCCAGAGCAGGATATTGTTTTTGATTGGGATGAATTGTTGAATATGCAAGGGAATAGTGGGCCCTATATTCAGTACACCTATGCAAGGACGAGAAGCGTCATTGCGAGGAGTGAGGAACGAGCTACGAAGCAATCTCAAAAGGGATTGCCACGCTCCTTACAGTCGCTCGCAATGACGATAGAAGAACGGGAGCTTCTTCGTTTACTTTCTCGTTTCCCAGAGATCGTTGAAGAAGCAGCGGTGCGGTATGCGCCAAATGTGCTTTGTACCTATCTGTTTGCGATAGCCCAAGCATTTAATCTCTTTTACCAAAAATGTCCTATTCTTAAAGCAGAGGAGGAAGTAAAAGATTTCAGACTTGCCCTGACGGATGCAACAGGCACTATCCTTAAAAACGGTCTCAATTTATTAGGTATCCAAGCCCCTGAAAAAATGTAAAAATCTATATCCCCATCTTGACAAAGCATCCCGCAATTTGATGTACTAGGAGTATTACCACTTGTTGTAGGGATATTTTATGTACCTGAAAAAACTTTGGATTCAATCACCACTCTCATTTATAACAGTTATTGTCTTGACTGTTGGTTTGCTGCTCAGCCTTGTTGCGTCGCAAGGGCGTCAGGATGTCCGTCAGAGAGCTGCAGGAGACGTGCTTGTTGGGTATCAGACATGGAATGGGAGTTTGGATAGCTTCAATAACAACAAACTGACTGCGACGCAAGTCATGACTGCGGCAGATGGCGGGACACTGCAAAGTATGAGCGTGTATGTCGGTGCCGTTGATAGCGTGCCAAATAATCATGCTCGAGTTGCCATCTACAGTGATAATGGCAACAATGCTCCTGGAACCCTTCTTGGTGAGAGTAACTCGAAAGTACTCACCGCAAATAGTTGGAATACCATGCTTTTGAGCAATGTGACGATCACTGCTACGACAAAATACTGGTTGGCATTTACTCTTGATGGGGGAGCGACCCAAATTGGCCGAGGAAGTGGCACAGGAAATACTGCCTCGATTGTCCCGAGTACCTATGGCACGTGGCCAACGTCCTTTGGTTTTCCTCCATCGCAAACAGAAACCAAGCCCTATGCAATCTATATGACCTATACAGGGGCAACAGCAACGCCAACCAATACACCTACTCCTACACCAGCTGGGCCAATCTCTCAAGGAGCCTTGCCAAGCCATTTGGATGCAGGTCCGGCAAAAGTGTATGTAAACAATCTCATTCTTGGCGCACAATATCGGATTGTTGTCTCGGGGACATTTCTTTTTAGTAACATTACTAGTCCTATCTTGACCAGTGATGCCCAGTGGAATGATATCGGCAGTACACCCTTATGTTATTGTCTCCAAACCGATTCGATTTTCTGGAATGGCAATCGATTCCTCAGAGCACAAGATGGGGGAGCAGTGAAACCTGACCACACCTATACCTTCTTGTGGACAGCAGATAGCACACAGCTTGAGATGTACATTGGTGATTCAAAATATACTGATAATAGCGGTGCCCTGAACTATGCAATGTACCTGAAGGCATTGCCTTCACCAACGCCTACCAATACTCCCACTCCCACCCCAACAAATACGCCAACGCCTCTTCCTACTGCGACGCCAACACCAGTTCCCACAACCAAATTTTCCGTCGATCTTCTCTTGCATGGCCTTGGCAAAGCAGGAGATAGTGCTAATCCGGGCAATGGTGGGAATGCGAACCTACTGCATACACAACGAAGCGTCAGCATTGATGTCTTTAACAGTCAGAATCAGCTATTGCTCTCCAAGCAGGGCACCGTGACATTTAATCCAACAAGTGGTAGCTTCATCGGGACGATTGATATGGGAACAACGCTCACCAGTGGTCTCTCTACGGTGAAGATAAAGACAAACCAGTTTCTCAAAGCACTGGTGCCAGGTATTCAGACTATTACGGTCAATGTGACCAATAAACTGCCCCAGACGACGTTGATTTCAGGGGACATCAATAATGACAATGTGGTGAATATTGCTGACTACAATATCCTGATTGGTTGCTACAGCGACTTCCTCCCACCGGTTGCCTGTAGTACTGGTAATGCAGCAATGGCAGATCTGACTGATGATGGAAGTGTTAATCAATTTGATTACAATCTGTTCCTCAGAGAACTCACCAATATCGGCGGACAGTAAAATTGATACCATTTGTTTTCCTTGTTTTTTAGCCTTGGGATTGATAAACTCCTTTTAGGAGGTCTTGTTATGACATCAGGACAAATTAATACAATTGAAGCAAAAGCAAGCGGAGTACTAGGGAATCGATGCTGTCAATCATTGTGCTTGACAGCATCGCATCGCATACAATATGCGTATATGCCAGAATCACCTAGCAGAAACTGCTCAGGCAATCTCATCTGAGTTGCAAGCATGTGGTCTTGTTGGCAGTACTTCACCATCTGCACCTCCTGTGATAGAAAAAGGAGCGTAGGATTCTCTCTATCTCTCCCAATTTTTCATCAATTTGACAAGTAGTCAAAGATACTATAGAATCATTTCAGAAAAGGGCAAATATGAATACTTTACTGAAACCGTTACAGGTGAGAGAAGCATTATTAGAAAAGGGTGTGCGTATTTTTACGCCTCAAGACTTCGAACGTATTTTTCATACCACTCCATTTAAAACAAAATATTTTCTTGAAACACAAACAGAGGAAGGTCTATTCGCGCGTCTTAAACAAGGAGTATATGCTCTAAAAACAGATCTTCCCAGCGAAGAAGAAATTGCAAACACACTTTATAAACCTTCTTATATTTCCTTTGAGTATGCACTTGCATATTACAATATGATTCCAGAAATGCCCTACAGTGTTACCTCAGCCACCACAAAACCCACCAGGCTATTTACCACGAACAATATGGCATTTGCCTATTACACAATTAAAGAAGAAGCATACACAGGGTACACACTGGTAAAAACACCACGTTCTATTTCAGAAAAGAGTAAAAGTATATACTTTAATGAAATGGTATCAACGGGGATAGGTATAAAATCATTTTTTATTGCTGAGCCCGAAAAGGCACTTGTTGATTATTTATACTTTGTCTCGATAGGGAAACGAATAGATAATGACAGAATGTTCTATAAAGAGGATACCCTTAATAAAGGAAAACTGGTAAACTATGCGAAGCTCTATAATCGAAAAAATTTAATGGAGCGTATACAACCCTTTCTATGATTTCAGACGATACACTCATCAATTTACGCACCAGATATCAAACAACCGACATAAATATCAGGCGTGAATATGTACAGCACCTTTTTTTGTCATATTTTTATCAACGACCACAAGCAAGTCAGATTTATTTTAAAGGGGGAACAGCGCTTCGAATCATCCACAAAAGTCCTCGATTCTCAGAAGACCTTGATTTTGGCTCAACCCTTCACGATGTAGACGAGATAGAAAAAGCTGTGCTTGATACCCTTATTGCAATACATCGCGAGGGGATTGAGACAGAGATTATTGAGTCAACGAAAACAAGCGGAGGATACCTTGCGCTTATTGATTTTATGCTTGGGTCACTAACGATACGTTTGAGAATTGAAGCATCATTTAGAGAAAAGGAACTGGTAGGGGAGGTTGAAACGGTCTTGAGCGATTTTGTGCCACCCTATACAATCAACGGACTTTCACAAGAGCAATTAGTTGAGGGTAAGCTTGCGGCTCTTATGGATCGGAAGAAGCCTCGCGATTTTTACGATTTATACTTTATGCTACAAAAAGATATGATCTTACCTCAACAAAAAAATGTATTGCGTGAATCTCTTGAGATAGTAACGAAAACCAATATTAATTTTAGACAAGAGCTAGAACAATTTTTGCCTCAAAGTCATTGGCAAGTAATAAAGGATTTTAGAGCAGTATTGGAGAGAACAATCAAGAAGTTTTTATGATAATCACAGGTGTCAATTTGGGGATTGACAAGGGCATAGAGAAGAATCTATGATTTATTCATGGATGATAAAACACAAGCAAGCACAACGTTTGCGCCACCTGTTCAGACAACCACACCAGGAGATACCATTGCACCTCCTCCTGTGCAAGTTCCTGCTGAGCCATCAGCATCCTTTGAACCAGCCCCGGTAGTCGAAGCAGCTGCGCCAGTTGAGCCAGTTATGTCACCTGGGCCTGTTACTGCATCAGCTGAGATACCGCCTTTACCAGTGCCATCTCCTGTTCCAGAAGTAGCGAAGAAGGCTGGTTTTCCAAAGATTCTGATGTTGGTGATAGCAGTGGTTGTTATTGTCGTCGTTGCCATTGTCGGTATCATCATGATGCCTCGCTAACTTCTTGCTTATCCGTTCGTGAATGAAAATTTTTTTCCGGGCGTAACTCACTGCGGTTCAAACATTCGTCCTCAAAAAATTTTATTCACTCACTTCTTTTGTCAAATCTCCTCAGAGATGGTATAATGAATTTCTGCTGAGCAGAAAATATGCAATTTCAGAAAACAATTCTCTCAAACGGCCTTCGTGTTTTGACTATCCCCATGCCCTCATTTGAAAGCGCAACCGTTCTTGTTATGGTCGCGGCCGGCAGTCGCTACGAGAACAAACGTAATAGCGGTATTTCCCATTTTCTTGAACACATGGCGTTTAAAGGAACAGAGAAGCGTCCTTCAGCGTTGGATATTTCATCCCTCATTGATGGCATGGGTGGCGAGTTCAATGCCTTCACGGGCAAAGAAACAACCGGCTACTACATCAAATCAGCCAAGGATCATGTTGGTACGTCGCTTGATGTACTCTCTGACATGTTGCTGCATTCCAAGCTTGACCCAACAGAAATCGACAAAGAACGTGGCGTGATCACGGAAGAGATCAATCTCTATGAAGATATGCCAGCTCGCAAAATCGGCGATATCTATGAGCAGCTTCTCTATGGCGATACGCCAATGGGTTGGGATATCTCAGGGGACAAGGCAATCATTCAGGCAATCCAACGTGAGGATTTTCTTGTCTATATGGCAGATCTCTATAGTGCCAGTAACATGACCGTTGTTGTCGCGGGTGGGATTGATCCAGAAAAAGCACTTGGTCAGGTAGAAAAGTACTTTGGCTTGATGCAATCATTTGAGACGAAGGAATACAAGCCTGTTTCTGATCAACAAAACAAACCGGCAATAGCGCTCAAACAAAAACAAACAGAACAGATCCATATCGCCCTTGGCGTGCGAACCGTGCCGGTTACGTCAGACAAGCGGTATCCTCTTTCTGTTCTGTCAGCAATTCTCGGTGGGGGAATGAGTAGTAGGCTTTTCCATGAGGTTCGCGAGAAGCGGGGACTTGCCTATTATGTCCGTACCAGTTCTGATGAGTATGCAGATGTCGGGACAGTTGTTTCAACAGCAGGGATTGATCCCAAGCGAGTTCAAGAAGCTGTGGAAGTGATGGTTGCTGAGTATAGCAAGGTGTCAACGGGCAAAATGGATTTGCGCGATGCAGAGCTGACCAAAGCCAAGGAATTTCTTAAAGGGCACTTTGTCTTGGATCTTGAGGATAGCCGGTCTGTTGCGAGCTTCTATGCCCATCAGGAGCTGCTTGAACCAAAGGTTGAGAATCCTGATGAGGTGCTTGCTGCAATTGACGCAGTCACCAAAGAGCAGGTTGAGGCAGTAGGAAGAGAATTTTTTGTTGAGGATACGCTGAATTTAGCTTTGATTGGGAATTTTGAGGATGGACAAAAACTTGAGAGCTTGTTAAAATTATAATATGGAACAAACAGTTGTATTAGTAAAACCAGATGGTGTACAGCGAGGGCTGATCGGTGAGATCATGCATCGGTTCGAGCGCAAAGGCTTGAAGCTGGCATCAGTTAAAATGATTGCCCTCAGTGATCCGATTATCGATGAATGGTATGCCCATCACCGGGACAAGCCGTTTTTTCCTGGGCTTAAAGCCTACATGCAATCTTTTCCCGTTGTTGCGATGCTGTGGGAGGGCGTTGATGTTGTCGTGACGATCAGAAAGATGATTGGGATTACGAAGGCTCGAGATGCAGAACCAGGGACGATCAGGGGCGATTTCGCGATGAGTCAGCAGTACAATCTCATTCATGCTTCAGAGACGCCAGAGATTGCGAAGACAGAGAAGGGGATTCTCTTTCATGATGATGAAGTGTTTAATTGGCAAAAAGCAAACGACGAGCACGTTTACCTCAAAGAAGAGCAGGGATAGGCTCTTATTGCCACCATCTGCCTCTAGCAACATCACCATCTTCTTCTCTACGTCGTTGTTGATGCTCCACACTGGTAAGATGATGGAATGCTGTTTGTGTGCTGCCTTTTTCTGTAGCGACTTTCCCTCTTCTGGCATCAGCTACTTGCAGCATTTGTAATTTTGTTATTCTTTCTACGTGTGTCATTTTCTTTCTCCTAAAACCCCAACCATGGGGTTGGGGTTTTGCTAAGTATTCTTAGATAGTATTATTTACCATTTTTTGCCAGTCTTTCTTGAGCTGTTTGTAAAGCCGTTCTTCTAGCTCTACGTAATATAGGAGCATTTGTTACTCTTGCCTCTCGTACAGCTGCTAGGGTTGCATTTGAATATCCTCTTAAAGACCATGAGTCTCTATCTACTGGTTTAGGTTGAACCAAATCATTTGGTTTTAGTGTATTTGCGCCGAGTCTTTCTGTATTTACCATATATTTCACCCCCTTTCTAACGAGATGAAAAAAATATTATACTCCTTTTTTGGGGGTTGTAAAGATGACGAATTGACTCATTAAAAATGTTACTGTAGGATGTATCGTTGACTCATGAGTAATTGTTACTGAAAGTTGGCTGATCCTTCTGCCCGGGAGGAGGTGATTTTTATGCCAACAAAACCGGGGAAAGTG
>Ga0209515_10003371_pt1 | contig 23043 bp, 24 predicted proteins | sample Subgroupgradi54m_FD_187454 | JGI IMG/M metagenome (GOLD analysis project Ga0209515, IMG submission 187454) | Subsurface groundwater microbial communities from S. Glens Falls, New York, USA - GMW60B uncontaminated upgradient, 5.4 m (SPAdes)... ... | reverse complement strand
TGGTCCGGCTGATTTGTATTTTGAATCCGCGCGCGATAATTTAAAAAGTTTTCCATCAGGACAAGCCAATCCGGAAAGAGGGCGGTTGATTCAGGAAAATGATCCGGAACGCTTTTTATACCAAATTGCAAAAGACACGTGGCGGTATTTTGAAGGAGCTGTTGACAGCCGGACGAATCTCGTTCTTGATCACATCCGGCTTGGGAAAACAAAAGGCGTTGGCGATTACACGAGTCCGACAAATTTAGCGTTTTACTGGCTTGCGCAGGTTTCGGCAGTTGATTTGGGTTTTATTCCTGAGAAGAAAGCAATTCGAAATATCAAAAGCTCTTTGGAAACTTTGGGGAAGCTGGAGCGCTGGAAAAATAGTTTTTACTACAACTATTATCAAACCGGAACGCTCCAGGTGACGCGGCGTTATGTGTCTGTGGTTGACAACGGGTGGCTGGCTGCCGCGCTCGTGGTGGTAAGGCAAACCTTCCCGGGTGAATTTGATCGGCAGATTGAAGAGATATTGCGGAAACTTAATTTTTCCGAATTTTACGATCCTTCGAACGGTCAATTAAAGCTCGGTTACGATCAAGAAAAAGGAATTTTTTCGCCCTATCATTATGGTTTGTTAGTATCGGAAGCGCGCCTGGCGAGTTATCTTGCAATTGGAAAAGGGGACTTGCCAAAAAGTCATTGGGCGCGGATTTATAGAACGCTTCCTAAAGAATGGGAATGGCAGGCGCAGGTTCCAAACGGAACAAACCGGACGCTTTTTGAGACATCTGTTTTTGAAGGATATTATCTTTACGAGGGCAAAAAAGTTGTTCCAAGTTGGGGGGGATCGCTCTTTGAATTTTTATCGCCAACGCTTCTTTTAAACGAACAAGCGCTCGGGCAAAACGGGTTCCGAAAAAATAATGTTGCAGCAACGGAAGCTCACATTGATTTTGCCCTGAACAAAAAAGGATACCCCGTTTGGGGAATTGCGCCGGCCGCCGTTCAAAATGGGAAGCAATGGGCGTACCGTGAGTTTGGTGTCAAAGGGGTTGCGGCAAAAGGATACCCTGACGAAGGCGTCATCACACCTTATGCGTCCATTCTCGCGATTGAAATCGAACCAGAGAAAGTAATCCGGAATTTGAGAAAAATGCTGGAACTCTACCCGGATTTTTATGGGTCCTATGGTTTTTATGATTCGATCGATCTCGTGCACGCACGGGTGAATGAGCAATATCTCGCACTGGACCAGGGGATGACGCTCGTCGCGCTCACAAATTATTTGAAAAAGGGGGCGATTCGGGATCGGTTTCATCGGGACCCGATCGGTAAAAACGGAGAACCGCTTTTAACCGAAGAATATTTTTTTTGATCGAAGGATTTAGTATAATGATATCCTTCTTAATTGTTGAACAAGGTTATTAAAAAGTGGAAAGGAGAAATAAACAATGAAACACGTAACAATTTTGGTATTGGTTTTGTTGGTTGGATTTTTGTGTATGACACCCAGCTTCGCTCAATCGGCGCAGGCCGGGGTTCAAGCACCCGGAGCCGCGGCAGGAGGAGTTGAGAGCGCAGCTTCTGCAGATGCAAAAGGCACCGCCGCCCAAAAAACAACTGGGAATGGTTTGGTTATCGCTGATTTTGACACGGGTGATAAGCCAAATAACATCGGCGGTGATTTTGGTTCTTGGGATAAAGATCCAAATGATGAAACCCAAGGCTGCAAAATGAGTTTTGAATCTGATGATGCGCTTGGCAATGCATCGGGGTTTTCGATCCGTTTGGACTACGACGTTGATTCCGCGAACCCTGCGTACAACGGTTTCTGGATGAAATTAAATAATTTTGACGCGACCCAGTACAACACCGTCGCCTTTGCTTTAAAAGGCGATGCCACGAAGAATTTTACAAAGAGGCTCAAAATTGAGTTAAAAGATGCCTCCGGGACATCTCCTTACATTGTGACCGGCATTACGGATAAATGGCAGGAGTTTTCCATTCCGTTCGAGAAGTTCAAGAGAGTGAAAAATTTTGCCGCGCTGACGGAATTTGTGGTTGTTTTTGATGATATTAATTCGAATCCAAAGTCGGGTTCGCTTTTGATTGATCAAATAAAGTTTACAAGAGAATAAATTTAGTTATTTAAGAAATTAATAGTTTTTATTTGACTCGGGGGGGGCGGACTCGGTACGTACACACAGTGCGTACCGTGGCGTTCTCATCGAGAATGTTTTGGAGAAACTTCATCCATGCAAGTTACTGGAAAATTGATAAGTAAGGAGGGGGCCGTGATCAAGCAAATGCTCAAGGACAGGATTTTAACGGACAAAGAGCGGAAGAATTTGGCGATTCTCGAAGTCATTCGTAAAAGCGGCCCCATTTCCAGGACCGATATTTCCAAAGTGACCGAGCTCAACATTGTGACGGTATCGAATTATGTGAGCCACTATATTAAAAAAGGCCTTGTGGTAGAAGGCGAACTCGACGAATCGACCGGCGGCAGAAAACCGGTTCTTGTGGAGCTCAATCCAAAAGCAGGCTACATTGTGGGTGTTGGGTTAAATATGCTGAGCATGGTTGCGGTGCTTGTCGATCTTGAAATTAATGTGATTACGGAGATTAAACGCGAACGCCTGCCGGAAAACTCAGAAACTGTTATTCATAAGATGGTTGACCTTGCAGTGGAAATCATTGAGAAATCCGAAGTTGATAAAGAAAAAATTGTGGGCGTCGGTGTCGGTGTGCCGGGGATCATCGATGAAAAAGGCAGGACCATTCGTTGGCCGCAAAGCTTAGGCGAGAAAGATATCTCTGTTTGTCTTTCCATTAAAGACACGTTCGAAAAACGGCTCAACATTCCAAGCTTCGTTGAAAATGATGCAAATGCCGCGGTGCTTGGGGAAAAATGGCTTGGTTTAGACCGGGATGTACGTCACATGCTTTACATGTTTTCCGGTGTGGGGACTGGAATTTTGATTAACGGCGAAATTTATAGAGGTGCAACGGGAGCTTCCGGAGAACTCGGCATTTCAAGTGCCAAAGCATCCAAAGAAGAAATTCTTGAGATGACGGGCGGATTAGGCCGCTGGGAGATGGATTTGGGAATGACGGTACGCGCGCGCGCGCTTCTTCAAAAAGGATCCACGTCTATTTTGAAAGATTATGCGAAAGGCGATGTTTCAAAAATAACGTTTAGAGACGTTGTAAAAGGCTGCAAAGAAAAAGACGCACTTGCTTTAAAAGTGGTTGAAGAAGGTGCCACCACGCTTGGGAAAAAAGTTGCGTTTTTGGTGAATCTGCTCAATCCGGAAATTGTGGTCATTGGCGGAGGCATCGAAGATTGCGGGGCACCGCTTCTTGATGCAATTAAAGCGGCCGTAAAAGAATGGTCAGTTGAAGAAGCTTCAAGCCAAGTTAAAGTTATTCCTTCCGCGTTTGGTGAAAACGCAGTTGCACTTGGTGTGGTAGGAATTGTGGCGCGCGAAGTGTTCGCGCAAGCCTAAAAGCGGTTTTTATGGATGTATAAAACTCACCCTTTTGAGTTCTTAATCGTTATCAAAAACCCTCATCAATGATGAGGGTTTTTTTATGGAAATCAGAATGATCGAAAACAAACCGAGAGTTAATGGGGAGCCCGTCTTTTGGAGTCATCTCGAGGAGTTGCGTCAAAGACTTATTTTTTGTCTGGTCGTCGTCGCTTTTTTATCGGTTGGCTGTTACTTTTTCTCAGATTCTCTGCTCCTCTTTTTATTACTGCCCTTGCAAAAAATTTCCCAAAAGGCTTATTTTTTCTCTCCGTATGACGCGTTTGTTATTAAACTCCAGCTGACTTTTTGGAGCGCTTTGTTTTTATCAGTCCCGCTTATTTTTGCGGAAATCTGGCTTTTTACCGCGCCCGGGCTTTATCGGAAAGAGAAAACAATTTTTCTATCGGTGTTGTTTTCTTCGGTTCTTCTTTTTTTAATCGGCGTTTGTATTTCTATTTTTTTGGTGATTCCCGTCACGGTTCAATTTTTCTTAAGCTTTGCTTCACCGCCGCTTACGCCGCTTATTTCAGTTGAAAAATATTTGAGCTTTGTGGTTTGGATGGCGCTTAGCTTTGGCCTGGCTTTTGTGGCGCCCGTTTTTTTGGTTGGGCTTGTGAAGCTTGGTATTTTAAATGTTAAGCAGCTTTCCCGGATGCGAAGATATGTGGTGGTTGGGATATTTGTTTTTGCTGCAGTAATTACGCCCTCCCCAGACCCTTTCAGTCAATGCATTCTTGCCATTCCGCTCTGGCTTTTATTTGAAGCAAGCCTTGTGATTGCAAGTTCAATGAAGCGGAAAAAGCCCTGCAATTGATCGTGTTTATTCAAAGAAGATTTTATTTTAGGGAGATTTTATATTGGCACCGCAGGACCGGCGGGTTCCGCTGGGTCAACCGTAACACCAGATCCGCCAATGGTGCCCGCAAATGCGTTCCGGCTTAATTGGATGGTATAAATGGCAGCGCCGGAAACAAGAGAAGTGCGCAGTAATTTCTGAAGAAATTGTCTCCGATTCATGGGTAAGCGGTCAAAATCTTTTGAGTTCAGCATGGTTTTCTCGGTTAATCCCTTGCATTTAAAGAATATCACTTATTTTCATTTCCTACAACCAGCCTTTATAAAATTTAGAAATTCATTGTAAGTTATTGTTTCATAATGAGATATGAAAATCTAGAAGCTTTATTTGTTTTTAACTGATAACCTTTGAACTGGCGTTCAAAACGGTGAGATTGCTTGAAAAGTTTGCGGGAAAGATGGATATATTTTCTTCGATACTTGGATTTTAAACTACGCCGGAAACCTAGAACATATGAATTATCAATCAATGCTTTAATCACTTCGATTTCTGAGAGCCTGCTGCAAGCTGGTTTTTTTGCTCCCCTTGTTTTTAAAATAAAAATTGCTCGGAGTTTGCAAGGTGATTTTATTGAATCATTATTTTTAAAACCGTTTTTTGAAAAATAAAATAGCGATTTTACTTTTCTTTGGTTTTGCCATTTTACAAAAATTCTAACGTGCGGCTTTTGTTGAAAATCACCGGGCACCCGCCCTTTCATAGACCAGGTTCTAAGGAATGGATAAACACGAAATGTCCGCAAATCAAGAAAGTTCAGCTCATCCGATAAGCCCTGCCAGCCTTTTTTCACAAGGTCAAAAAGAACCGTTGATTTTCCGGAACCACTTTCTCCAAGAATAAGAAGCACGTTTCCATTTTTCGTTAATCCGGCGGAATGGACCGGAAAAAAATTTAAAGGGAGATGTGTGAGCGCATTCCACCTCGCCTCCTGGTCAATCAATGGAAGAAGCGCGGTTGGGTTGCGCGCCCGCATGGTTTTGCCGTCGTGGGCGGTAAAATGATAATAGTTCATTTGCTCATTCCATAGTATTTTGAGTTGTTTCACGCGGCCCCGCGGTTTTTGCACATGCTTGACGAATAAAAATTGCCCCACCATTCGGCCGATTTCCGTTCGGTCTGTCAGGATTTCAAGAGTCATTCCGCGGGTGAGAAGATATCGAAAGCGGAGATATTTTCGGGATTTCATGTTTCAAGAAGGCCAAGCGACTCGAATTTTTTGATGGTTTTTTGAACTTCCGAACGGAGATTTTTGGGCGGCCCTTTCCAATGTTTTTTAAGCGCCGCTTCGATTTCCATCGCGCTGTGTTTGCCGTTGCAAAACGTCCAAATGAATGCGGCTGTTTGATTGAGCGAATGAATGCGCTCATTTTTTTGGTCCATTAAAAGGCAGCCTTGTTGGCTTGGCTGGAAAAGAATTTGGGTATGACTTTTCGGTTTTTGAACACCCTGCTTTAATTTATGCTTCAAGGATTTTTTCATCGGTTTTATTTTGCCATAACCCATGACAAAGACAAGCCATTTTGAAAACCGCGGGCGCGTATTTCGAAAGAAAAAGCGCGAGCCAGACCTCGCGTGCATGTTTTTTCTTAGGTGTCCAGCGAGTGAGAGAGCGGTAAAATAAATTTGGAATTGAAATAGATTCGTTCACTTTTCCGCCAAATAAATAATCCGACAAATAAGCAAGGCCGCTGACTTTTTTTTGAATGGAGCTGCTACTTTCTTCTTTCAACTGTTTAAACAAATTCGTTGTTGATAACGCGGTTTCCAGCTCAAAAAAATCTTTCGCCGCAAGCAGCCAGCGGCAAATATTAATCTGGCCGGTTAGATCGCGGTTGACGTTCATCAGAAAATGGGTGAGCAAATCTTCATTTGAAAGAACATTTAACCTGCCATTTTGCCATTGAATTTCCCGTTTGTTTTTCCAAAGCGCCTCCAATTTTTCTTCCGGAAGTATTTCAAAAAAGGGAAACCCATTTTTTTGGACGACGGTTCCTGTTGGAAGATTCCAATGAAGCCCAATCTCTGAGACGAGCTCGCCTTGTTGCTTGGCTAACGTGTATTCATAATAATTTGCTTCCCGCTCTTCATTTGTACGATACATGGGAGCATCGTATTTGAGTACGGAGTAGCCGAGATTTGTAAACAATTCAATGGCTTTCCGCAGGGTCTTTTTTGGAATCAGCAAATCGATATCACTTGAAAGCCGGCTTTGAAAATAAGCAGAATCAAACAGAAAATAATAGGAAATGCCTTTCAGTGCAATTGAAGAAATTCCAGATTTGCCTAAAACATTCGACAAAATAACAGTTTCATTTGCGAGAAATAAATTGTTCATCTCGGCTTTTTTTTGAAATGTTTCGCAAATCGAAAAAATTTCATGCGGAAGCACTTCGAAGTTCCCATTGGTTTCATCGCTTATCAGCTGGAGAAACAAATTGAAACCGTGCCGCAAGTGTTTGTCCGGAGGTTTTTGAAGAAAACCGGAAGAAAACCATTTTTTCAAGAATTCGTGAGCGAAGGTGGGATTGCGATATGGTTTTGTGAGCGCGAGCGTTGCATAAACAAGGTCGCATTGAAATTGATACTTCTCAATTTTCCGGGAATCGGTGGATTTTGACATGGTTGACAAGTGCGCCGCTGAATACTATTATAAGATCTTTATGGTTACGACTTATTTTCTGTAAAGCTTTAGTTAACAAGTAGTTAGAATGAAATAAGCGAAATTCGCCTACCTATTTTCCCACGAATTAGTTTCAGGCAATCGCTTTCAATCATCTAGAAAATATTTAGGAGGAGTCGATGTCTAAAGGAGTAACCATTTGGTTGACAGAATCAGTTTTGCGTTTTAGCGCTGAGCGCGAAAGAGAGGCTTATTATGTCTAAAGGAGTAACCATTTGGTTGACAGAATCAGTTTTGCGTTTTAGCGCTGAGCGCGAAAGAGAGGCTGATTATGTCTAAAGGAGTAACCATTTGGTTGACAGAATCAGTTTTGCGTTTTAGCGCTGAGCGCGAAAGAGAGGCTTATTATGTCTAAAGGAGTAACCATTTGGTTGACAGGGCTTTCCGGGGCTGGGAAGTCCACCATTGCAAGATTACTCGAGAAAAAATTAAAAAAAATGGGCCGGAAAGTAGAAATTTTAGACGGCGATGTTGTGCGCACTAATTTAAGCAAAGGGCTCGGATTTTCAAAGGAAGACCGCGATACCAACATCAAACGAATCGGATTTGTGTGTCATTTGCTTACGCGGAACGACGTCATTGCAATTTCAGCTGCCATCTCGCCTTATCGGGAAGTGAGAGACGATAACCGAAACCTCATTGGAAATTTTATGGAAGTTTATACGAAATGTTCGCTCGACACCTGTATTCAAAGAGATGCGAAAGGTCTTTACAAAAAAGCACTTGCTGGCGAAATCAAAGGATTCACCGGAGTGGACGATCCATATGAGGAACCGCTTCACCCAGAAGTGGTCTGCGAAACTGACAAAGAAACTCCGGAAGAATCGGCAGAGAAAGTATTGCGCAAACTGGAAGAATTGGGATACGTTACCGCAGAAGAACAGAGCCATGCTGCTTGATCAAAGTTTAAGGAAAGTGGATCTTCACATGCACACCGTCCATTCAGATGGGACGCTGACGCCGAGAGAACTAGTCGTACGCGCAAAATCAAGAGAACTTTCCTGTGTTGCGCTTACAGATCACGATACGATCAATGGCATCCGGGAAGCTCAATCAACCGGAGAAAAAATTGGCGTAGAAGTCATTGCGGGAGTTGAAATCAGCGTCGTTTTTGAACCCGGTACCATGCACATTTTGGGATATTTTTTGGATATCGAAAATCAGAATTTACTGAAAGGCCTTCGGGGGATTCAAAATGACAGGCGTGAACGGAATCCAAAGATCATTAAAAAATTAAATGCGCTCGGGATTTCCATTACGCTTGAGGAAGTGATTCAAGTGTCCGGCGGCGATCAAGTCGGAAGGCCGCATTTCGCGCGCGTCCTTATGGATAAAGGTTACGCGGCAAGTCCTGAAGAGGTGTTTAAAAAATATCTTGGGAAGGGCTGCCCCGCGTATGTGGATAAGCGCAAAGTATCGAGTGAACGCGCAATTAAAATGATTCGTGATGCCGGCGGCGTTGCGTCACTTGCACATCCGAAACAACTGAAAGTTTCTCAAGGGAAAGCGTTCGAATCGGAAATTGCCAAATTGGCAGATCAAGGGCTCTCAGGCCTTGAGGTTTATTCGAGCTGCCAATCTAAAGAGGAAGCTTCCTATTATAAGGAAGTGGCAAACAGAACCGGGCTTGTGGCAACGGGCGGAAGCGATTTCCATGGAGCCAACAAACCCAAGATTGAGCTTGGCTGGATGGGTGAAGGAGCCTCGCTTTTTTATGATACGATTCACTCGCTTCGCGCTAAAATTGAAAAAAGTAAGAATTGAGAAAGAAATCAGAGAGAAAAAAAGGAATGAGCGTGTCGGCGCACACTTTTAACATTGAAGAATTAAACACGAAATTTGAAAAGGAACAGCCGGAAGTAATTTTACGCTGGGCCGTTCAAGAATTCCGTCCCAACATTGCGGTGAGCTCGTCTTTTCAAACCGAAAGTATCGCGCTTCTCCACAGGGTGTCTCAAATTGACCCGAGGATCAAAATTTTATTTTTGGAAACCGGATTTCATTTCCAGGAAACGCTCGATTTCAAAAAATTGGTGATTGAAAAACTTGGACTGACGAATGTGGTGGAGCTGAAAGCAGATCCCAAACGGAGAGAAGAATTGATGAAGCAGTATCAGAATGAACCCTACAAGCACAATCCGGATTTGTGCTGCCAAATCAACAAAGTAGAACCGCTTGATCGGGCAATTGAGGGGCTTGACGCTTGGATTTCCGGAATCAGACGGTCACAATCGGAAACCAGAAAAGACATTCGCATCATCGAGGAATATCAAAACGGGCTTTACAAAATTAATCCTTTGGCCAACGTGACTTCGGGAGACATTTGGTGGTATATCCGCCAGCACAATCTTCCGAAGCACGAACTTTTCGACAAAGGTTACTTGTCGATCGGCTGCTGGCCGTGCACAAAACCCGTTCAGCCGGGCGATGATGAAAGATCCGGCCGGTGGGCGGGAAAAGAAAAAACAGAATGCGGCATTCATACGTTTATGAAACCCAAAACGATAGAGAAAAAAGAAGAAGAAAAATCAACCAGTGAAGGAAGTGAAATATGAACGTTATTCCACACGGCGGAACATTAGTGAATCGTGAATTAAAAGGCAAAAAAAGGGACGAAGCGGAAAGCAAAGCAAATTCGCTTGCTAAATTGACACTTTCTGAACGCGAATGGTGCGATCTTGAAATGATTGCGACGGGAGCCATGAGTCCGCTCGAAGGATTTATGAACAAAAACGATTATGAATCTTGTTTGGATAACAAAGTGCTTGCGAACGGTTTGCCGTGGACCCTTCCGGTTACGAAATCAATCACGGACCAGGACAAAGCAAACCTGAAAAATCAGAAAGAAGTTGTTTTAAACGATTCAGCCGGACATGCGCTTGCCATTTTGGAAATTGAAGATATTTTCCCGCACGATAGGCAAAAACACGCGGCACTGATTTATGGAACGGACGATGAAGCACATCCCGGCATCAAACAAATTGCGCAAATGGGAAATTGGTTTGTGGGCGGGAAAATCTCACTTTTTAACCGTCCGAAACACGCCAATTTTTTGGAATATCGATTGGATCCGGCCGAGATGCGCGAGACTTTTCAGAAAAAAGGCTGGAAAAAAATTGTAGCGTTTCAAACCCGCAATCCAATTCACCGCGCGCACGAATATCTGACGAAAGTCGCGCTTGAGAGTGTCGACGGGCTTCTCATTCATCCGCTCGTGGGCCAAACAAAAGGCGATGACATTTCAGCCGAAGTTCGCATGCAGTGTTACCAGGTTTTGCTTGAGAAGTATTATCCGAAAGAGCACACTCTGCTCGCTGTGTTTCCTGCCGCCATGCGTTACGCAGGTCCGCGCGAAGCCGTGTGGCATGCGATTGTGCGTAAAAATTATGGCTGCACGCATTTCATTGTGGGCCGCGACCACGCGGGAGCCAATCGTCCGGACGGAAGTTCTTATTACGAAACTTATGATGCTCAGCTCATTTTTGATGAGTTTGACCCGAAAGATATCGGGATCGAAATTTTCAAATTTGAACACACTTTTTTTGATAAAAAAACAGGCGGCATCGTCAGTTATAAAACAGCTCCCCCTAATGCGGAACCATTTTCTGTTTCGGGGACAAAACTTCGCGAAATGTTGCGCAGCGGACAAATTCCTCCCGCTGAAATTACGCGCCCCGAAGTCGCAAAAGTTTTAATCGAAGCGATGCAAAAAGAAGCCGCCGGTGCCGGTAAATGACTCAATTGACAATTTAGCAAGCTTTCGGTATAGTGTTCGCTAGTTATCTCTTATTACGAGCCGCAGAGGGACAGGCCCTGGGAAGCGGCGGCAACCAATTCGCTTGAGCCAAGCGTATCCGGTGCCAATTCCTGAAAATAAGAGGAGGAAAAGTTTTCATTCAAACGACCTCTTCTTGATTCACGCAAGAAGAGGTCGTTTTTTTATTAGGAGAAAACAAAAAACAGAGAACGGAGCACAGAGAGCAGAAAAACAATTTGGTAATCTGTGCTCTGCTCTCAGTTATCTTTCAATTATGAGCTACGTTAAAGGTCTCAAATGCCGCGAGTGCGGGAAAATTTATCCCAAGCAAGCGCTCTACGTGTGCGAATTTTGTTTCGGTTCGCTTGAGGTTGATTATGATTATGAAGCGATCAAAAAACAAATTACCAGAGAAAAAATAGAAAAAGGACCGAAATCCATTTGGCGTTACCGCGATCTCTTGCCCATTGACGGAGAGCCGACCGTCGGGCTTTATTCCGGATTTACACCGCTCGTTCGCGCGGAATCTCTTGAAAAAGAACTTGGCGTGAGAGAACTTTACATTAAAGATGATACCGTTTGCCACCCTACGTTTTCGTTTAAAGACCGCGTGGTCGCCGTTGCTTTGTCAAAAGCACGGGAGCTTGGGTTTGATACCGTTTCTTGTGCTTCAACCGGAAATCTCGCTAATTCCGTCGCCGCGCACGCCGCAAAAGCAGGTTTCCGCCGTTACATTTTTATTCCGTCCGATTTGGAATACGCAAAAATTCTAGGCTCTCTTGTTTACAATCCAACCTTGATTGCGGTGAAAGGCAATTACGATGATGTGAACCGCCTCTGCAGTGAAATCGCGGGTAAATACAAATGGGCGTTTGTGAATGTCAACATCCGTCCTTATTACGCCGAAGGATCCAAAACGTTTGGTTTTGAAATCGCGGAACAACTTGGCTGGAAAACACCGCAGCATTTGATTTGTCCGGCAGCCAGCGGTTCGCTTCTCACAAAAATCTGGAAAGCGTTCAAAGAATTTTATCAGCTTGGGTTAATTCCAAAACCTGAAACAAAACTTTATTGCGCGCAAGCGGAAGGCTGTTCCCCGATTGCGGAAGCAATCTTGAATAAATCGGAATCGATCCGCCCCGTGAAGCCAAACACGATTGCAAAATCGCTTGCAATCGGAAATCCGGCAGACGGCTATTATGCAAAAGACGCAGTTGTGGAAAGCGGCGGGACGGCTGAACTTGCAGCGGATGATGAAATTCGCGAAGCCATTAAATTGCTTGCCCGGACGGAGGGAATTTTTACGGAAACAGCCGGCGGTGTGACACTTGCCTGCACGATCAAATTAATTCAAAAAGGAATCATTCCGAAAGATGAATCAATAGTCGTTTCCATTACCGGAAACGGCCTTAAAACCCAGGGTGCGATCCGCGATTCCGTAGGGGAGCCTCTTATGATTGAACCTCACTTGAAATCATTTGAATCGATTCTGGACGCGAAAAAAAGTATAATGCTTTAACTTAAGGGACAGGTCTCTGATAGTTTTTGACTTGAGATCCGTCCCTATCTAGTAGGCCATATTTTCCGCCACAAATCTTAGCGGATCAGCCTCGGGCTGAAAATGTGACCTACGGAGGAAGAACTTAAAATTTTGTTAGGCATTCTTAGGTACCATCGAAAACGGAGAAAGAAAAATGCCAGTCAAAGTTAGAATTCCGACCCCGCTTCAAAAATTAACCAACGACCAGGAAGAAATCGATCTTAATGCGTCATCAATCTACGAATTGATTGACTCGCTTGAGAAAAATTATCCCGGAATTAAAGCGCGGATTTGCGATGAATCCGGAAATGTCAGGCGTTTTGTGAATATTTTTTTAAACGACGAAGACATTCGTTTCCTTGAAAAAGAAAAAACAGCGCTTAAATCAGGCGATACCGTTTCCATTATTCCGGCGATTGCCGGCGGCTAATTCCAAAGGATTTCAAAATGGTTGTTACGGAAGAAAGCGTTGCTGATTTAAAAGACCGCGTGATTCTGGGAGAAGAAATTTCTTATGACGAAGCACTCGCCTTGATTCATATTGAGGAAGACCGGCTCTTTAATGAGCTGGTCCGTTCTGCGCGGGAAATCACTTTCTTTTACCATTCCAACCAAGCTCATCTCTGTTCTCTCATTAATGCGAAAAGTTATCTCTGCGGAGAGGATTGTGCGTTTTGTGCCCAATCGGTTCGATTTGAAACAGGAGCTGCGCGTTACGAACTGCTTTCCTCAGATGCTATTTTAGAAGCGGCTAAAAAAAATGAAGCGCTCGGGATTAAAAATTTTTGCATCGTGACAAGCGGCGGGTCTTTAAATGAGAATGAGTTCGAACATATTTTAAAGACGGTTCAGCAGCTGAAGGTTGAGACGAAATTAAATATTGACGGCTCGCTTGGGTTTTTAACGCCCGAGCGCGCCCAAAAATTAAAAGAAGCAGGCATGCGCCGCTTTAACGACAATCTGCAAAGTTCCCGCGAATTTTATCCAAATATTGTTTCGACGCATTCCTATGACAAACGTCTCGAGACCTTGGATTTTCTCCGGCAGGAAGGAATGGATTTGTGCTCCGGCGGAATTTTGGGAATGGGTGAATCGCGCGAAGACCGGGTGAAAATGGCGTTTGAACTGAAGCGTTACAATCCCGAATGTGTTCCGGTGAATATCCTGAACCCGCGCCCGGGAACGCCGCTTGAAAATGTGCCGAAGCTGGATCCGAAAGAAGCCATTAAAACCATCGCCGTTTTTCGGTTCATTTTGCCAAAGTCTAATATTAAATTAGCCGGCGGCCGCGAAGTTAATTTGGGAGAAGACCAGCTGCTTGCGCTAAAAGCAGGCGCAAACGGGATGGTCACGGGTGGATATTTGACGACCGGCGGGAATTCGTTTCAAATGGACAAAGTTTTACTCCAAGAAGCCGGATATGAAATAGCGAATGATTGATTGGGATGAAAAAAAGGGACAGGTCTCTTTCTTTGAGGCCTGTCCCTTTTTCTTTTTGCTATGAATGTTTCTCTCACCAATAAAAAAATATTAATTACGGGCGGAACCAGCGCTTTAGGCGAAGCATTTGTAAAAAAAGCCGTTTGGGAAGGCGCGCAAATTTATTTTACGTTTTTCTCGGATGAATCCAAAGCGCGCGAACTAGAAGCGCTTGGGGCAAAAGCTTTTCGCGTGAACCTTGCCAGCTCATCCGAGATTGAACTTTTAAAATCCGAAATCCAATCCGAAACAAAGACCCTTGACGGGTTAATTCATAACGCCGCCATTGTAAGCGACCGCACCATCCAAAATTTGACGGAACCCGAATGGGACAACGTTCTTAATGTTAATTTAAAATCGGTTTATTTGCTGTCGAAAGAAATGTTGAGATTTTTGTTAAAGACCGAGCGGAGCAAAATTTTAACTGTGGTGAGCCAAGTCGGTTTGCACGGAGGTTTTGGACAGGCCAATTATGCGGCTGCGAAAGGCGGCCTGATTGCGCTTACGAAAAGTTTAGCCAAGGAACTCGGGGGAAGAAAAATTCTCGTGAATGCTTTAAATCCCGGTTTTATGGAATCGAAAATGACGAAAAACAGGCCGGCAGATCTTTTGGAAAGAAATAAAATGAAAAGTGTGATCGGTGAAGTTTCAAATCCGGATGAGGTGGCGGATTTTATGATTTATTTGATGTCGGACCGAATCAAGCGTGCCACCGGACAGATTTTTCACTACGAATCGAGAAACGTATGAAAAAAGTGGTTGTAACCGGAATCGGATGTGTGACACCATTCGGGATCGGCGCCGGTTTGTTCACAAAAGGACTTGCAGCGGGAAAATGTACGGCCGCTCAAATTACAAAGTTTAATGCCGATCAATTTCCCGTGAAAATTGCCTGCGAAATTCCGAATTACGCGCCCTCATCCGCGTTTTCAGTTTTGGACCCATTTATCCAATATGGGCTTACCGCAACTGAGGAAGCCATTTCGGATAGCAAACTGGATATTAAACAGATCGACCCATTTCGCATCGGAATCGCCGTCAGTTCAAGTAAAGGCGGCTTCACCACATTTGAAAAATTTTACGATCGGCTGCAGAAACGCCCGAGCGCACTTTTGGGCGCACGCGTTTATGCCAATTTTATTCCCAACATTCTCTCGCAATGGATTGCGCGCCGGTGGAAAATTCAAGGGCCGGCAAAACCTGTTGTTGCAGCGTGTGCGACCGGAACGTACGCGATTATTGAAGGAATCCGGATGATCGAAGATGACGAAGTCGACGTTTGCATCGCAGGGGCAAGCGATGCGTCCATCACACGTCTCCTTCTAGCGGGTTACCACAAACTCGGCGTTTTGTCGGAAAATGGAACTCATCCGTTTGATAAAAATCGAAGCGGATTTTTAATTGGTGAAGGCGCCGGCGTTGTTATTTTGGAAAGCGAAGAACACGCCCGCGCTCGCAAAGCAAATCGATACGGCCGGATTTTAAATTACGCTTATGGCAATGAATCGAAGCACGCCATTTTATTTCCGCCGGAGAGTGACGGCTTAAAGCGATGTTTGGCGAAACTCGTTCAAGCGGCCAAAATATCTCCAAGAGAAATTGATGCACTTGAGCTTCACGGAACTGCTACCAAAGGCGGAGATTTATATGAAACCGTTCAAATCAAGCAAGCATTCGCGAAAGAAGCTTATCAAATTTCAATGAGCGCCATCAAATCCATGATCGGACACACCATCGGCGCTTCAGGTGCTCTCTCATTTATCGCGTCTCTTATTTCGCTTCGAGATCAATTTGTTCCGCCAACGATTCATTTAGACACACCGGATCCTGTCTGCGATTTGGATTATACGCCGAACCAAGCCAGGCAAAAAAAAGTAACCATCGCAGGGTCTATTTCAATGGGATTTGGCGGACACTTGGGGGCGATTTTGGTGGGAAAATGAAAACAAATTTATTATCTCAAGAACTGTTTGAAGAACTCGATTCTCTGAAGTCTACCCATCTTTACCGCGAACTCCGAACGCTTACAGATGTGCGCGGAATTTACGCGAAATGGGAAGGCCGCGGCGTCACTCTTTTTTGTTCGAACGATTATCTCGGTTTAAGCGTGGATTTGAGAGTTATCCAAGCGTTTCAAGACGGAGCACGCGAATTCGGCGTTGGCGCCGGAGCTTCCCGCCTTATTTCCGGAACTTCTCAAGCGGCGGCCAATCTTGAAGAACGAATCGCCCGGTTTAAACAAAAAGAAAGCGCACTTGTTTTTTCAACCGGCTATTTGGCGAATCTGGGGGTTGTCTCGGCACTGTGTGGCAGAGACGATCTTGTGATTGCCGACAAATTAAACCACGCTTCCATTATTGATGCGTGTAAACTATCTGGCGCGGCGCTTCGCATTTATCCGCACAAAGATATGAATTATTTAGAAAAAATATTAAAACAGTCCGAACGATTTCAAAAGAAATTAATCATTACGGATTCCGTATTCAGCATGGACGGAGATCTTGCGCCTCTTCCGGAGCTGGTGGAACTCAAGAATCGATACGGCGCTTGTTTGATGATCGATGAAGCTCACGGAACGGGAGTTTTTGGGAAAAGCAGCCGTGGGGTTGCGGAACATTTTGGTGTCGAAGACGAAATCGATATTTCAATGGGGACTTTATCGAAAGCAATCGGTGTCTTGGGCGGATTTGTGGCGGGAAGTAAAGAACTCGTAAATTATTTGGTGAATAAATCCCGGCCGTTTATTTTTTCAACGGCACTTCCGCCGGCGATTTGTTGTGCGGCTGAAAAAGCAATTCATATCATTGAGTCAAATTCTTCTCTGCGCGAAAAATTGTGGGAAAATATCAATCAAATGAAGGAAAGGATTGAAAAAATAGGGAGCCGTCCCGAAATTCAGGGACTGTCCCCTATTATTCCCGTTCTCATTGGGAGCGAAGAAAAAGCTTTAGAGCTTTCAAAAAAATTATTGAACCGCGGATTTTTCGTTCCCGCCGTCCGATATCCCGCTGTTCCAAAAGGAAAGGCGCGCCTTCGCATCACCGTTTCCGCTTTGCATGACAAAACCACAATCAACAAATTCATTGCTGCATTAAATGACGAGGTGAGTGATGTCCAGCACAAATGAAATGGCATCTATTTCAACTTATGCCGTTCTCCGCAAGAAAATTTATCAGGTTCTTCTATTGGGCCAGCAAAAAATCGAACACGAAAAAATCCGTACGTATTGGCAAACCGGAAAATTGATCAACGATTTTGTTTTGAGAAATGGTAGAGCAGAGCGGAATAAAGAAACCATATCCCGATTGGCTGAGGACTTGGATATTAGTGAGAGCTCTCTTTATGAAACCGTTCAATTTGCCCGCGCATTTCCATATTTCCGCAGCTGCGGAAATATGACCTGGTCACATCTCAGGAAACTAGCCACCATTCCCGATGAAAAAAGACGCGTCCAATTGCTGAAGCAGGCAGAAACGCAAGAATGGACTGCGGAAGAATTAAGTTTCCGTTTGACTAAAATCAAAGCAATCGAATTTAACGGAAAATCAGCAGCCACGAATCAAAAACCACTCGTTGCTCCACCACTTGGTTCGTTTTACACGTATCGCATCATTCGCCCGGAAGTCATTCATTCCAGATCAAACGAACTTTTGCTCGATCTTGGTTTCTCCATCACGATTGAAACGGATCGCTTCTCCAACCATTCCAAATTCAAAGATGGCGATATCATTTCTTCCACAAAAAATAAAAATGATTTGTATTCTCTTCAAAAACTTCAAGATAACCCCACGGGTGAAAATACCACCCTTGGGGCCATAAGTAAAAAACAAGAAGGCTTGCTTTTTACTTATAGGGCTTTCGTCGAACGCGTCATCGATGGCGACACATTAAAGGTGGAAATTGATCTTGGTTTCAACACCCGCCTTCGCGAAACCATTCGGCTCCGGGGAATCGATGCCTTTGAAATCGACACCGCCACCGGAAAACGCGCCAAAGCCTATGTCGAGCACGAACTCGCGAAAGAACCATTTGTGATTCTGAAAAGTACCAGAGATGATAAATACGGAAGGTATCTCGGAGATATCTTTTATGGCAGCAACAGCCGCGACAGCGCTGTCATCCTGAGTGAAACGAAGGATCTCGCGTACCTGAATCAAAAATTGCTAAACCACAAATTTGCAGTACGGTACGGAGCTAATCCTTGAACTCCGACCGTACAGTGCTTGCGCACAGCGTTTTTGCAGTCCCGCGAACGAAGTAAGCGGGATCGGCGCAAGTACAGTGAGAATGTGAACATGCTAACTTGTCCCCCAAAAAGTGCCTGGCACCTGAATATGTGCATTGTTTCAATCATCATGGTTAGTTTTTTAATCGTTAGTGACCCTGCCTTTGCCCATCGCGAGGACTATATTGACGAAACCCTTGTCTACCAGACCTTAGAGAAGCACGAAATCGAACCGGAATACTGGTTGGATTTTGGACGCCAAGAGGATAAGGATTCCGGGAAACGGATTGCCTTCTTGCGCCACAGTTTCGCACTCGAGTATGGCATAACAGACCATTGGATGGTTGACGCTCGCACAAGCATTAAAAGCACTCATCCTGAGGGAACCTTCTTCGATTCAGGACGATTTGAAACAAGGTACCGCTTTTTTGAAGAAGGTACAAAACCCATTGATGTCGCCATTTCTTTAGAAGCCAACACAGAAAAGAATGAACACGGAAGACAGGAGCCGGGGATTGAGCCGCGCCTCATCCTTTCCAAAGACTTTAAACGACTCAATGTTACTTTAAATCTTCCCGAGGAAGTCTTCCTCAGAACAGGGAAACTCGTCTTTACCCCCGCTTGGGGATTTCGGTACAATACGACTGGCGTGTTACGCTTTGGTTGTGAAATGAAATACAACACGCATTCTCACGAGGACTCCGTCATTCCACAAATATGGTTCGCTCTTCCCCACGAAATCACCCTTAAAGTGGGTTACTCCTTTGGATTTAACCGTAATAAAGAAAACTTCGGACGAGTTGTGCTCGAAAAAGGATTTTAATCGAGCTTTTCCCCTTTGAGTTTAGTGACTTTGCCCCGCGATTTGGACAAGTTGATTTGTCTCTTTATTTGAGTTTTGACTGATAAACTGTAAACGAAACGGCGTCCGGTATAATTATTTTGCGGGCGTTGAACATAAAAAATCTGTGATGGTTGTTATTACTGCGAGGGAATCTGAAAAAGGAATCACACTGATTTAAATAATAAAATAAAAAAGTGCCAGGCGCTTTCGCGGTGCCTGGCACTTGAATTGACTTCTTTCTCACTTCTTGCTTGAGAAGAAAACGTTCTTGATCTCTTCGCGCAAACCCACGTGTGCTTTGGCTTGCTGGAGCACGGCTTGCCACTGGGCACCCATCGTTTCAATCACAGCGTCGCCCACTTTTTCCATCTCACTACCCCAGGATTTTTTGATTCTTTGCTTCAGAATCTCCACCTGGACTTCTGTCATGGCTTTGCAAAAAGCTTCCGACCATTTTTGAGCTGCCATTTCAATAGGACAGCCGCAGTTTTTAGCATTGGCGGGTTTCGAGTCGCTCTCGTGGCGTTCAGTTTTACATAAATTGTCTTCTTGGTTACAGTCTGACATGTTCTTTCTCCTTATTGATATGTTCAAAGTTGAAGTTTCAAGTTACTTGCAAAACGCAAGTAACCTTACTTTAGCCAAATCACTTGCAAATTGCAAGCTTTATTTTTTACCTTGTTTCTGATATAGTATTGCCATGCAAATCTCCAAATTAACGCAGCCAGAATGCTGCCGCTCTGTTTGCCCGGTGGCGAATGCCCTCGATGTCTTGGGTGACCGCTGGACACTGCTTGTCATTCGAGACCTTATGCTGATGAATAAACATGAGTTCCGAGAATTTTTAGGCGGCCCTGAAAGTGTCGCAACCAATATTCTCTCTGACCGGCTGAAGCGCCTTTTGTGTACCGGTGTGATTGATCAAAAATCCCATCCCAAACATAAAAATAAAAAAATTTATTACCTCACGCAAAAAGGAAAAGACCTCATGCCGGTTTTGCTCGAAATGGCTCTTTGGGGAGGGACGTATCATGCGTCACCTAAAATGTCAAAAGCCCATTTCCTGAAACTAAAGCGCGACCCAAAAAAATTCATGCGCGAGACGTTAAAACAAATCAAAGCGTGGGAAGAAAAAAATTTAAAATCTTAAGGGACATATTGGTTTTCATGTTTAAATTCAAACTTTCCACCTTATTTTATTGACGCACTCGACAAACAATGCTCTCTTGGGTTAGAATCAAACCCATTCTCAAAATGTTAAGAGAATGTCTCCATATGACGAAACATAACTCGATGAAAAAAATATCTTTTTTTGCGGTCTTCATTTTACTTGCGGTTTGTTTTGCAGCTCCCGCTCAAGTGTTGCAGAAATTAAGCGGCGTTGCGGTTTCTATTGATCTGGAATCACACAAGCTGCATGTCTTGTTCGAACATCCGGTAACCGGCGAAGATGCCATGAAAATCTTTTCTGTTTCGCCGAGCACCGGTTTTAAAAATGCGAAGCGGCTTGATCAAATCAAACCCAATGATCCCGTCAGCATTGATTATGAAGAAAGCAGCAGTGATTTAAAAGCAGTTTATATTGAAGTAATTCCGCTCAAAGAGGTTCCTTTTAATAAAGAACAAGTAAAAAAGCACTTTGGGTTTTTAATGCGCTGACGAGTTGTTGTTGAAAATGAATCGCCGAATTTTTTTATTCCCGTTAATTTTTTCTCTTTTTTTAAATTCCCCGCCGTTGTCTTTCGGAGAAGCTGCCGGTCAAAATCCCAAAGCGGATGAACTTTTAGACGAAGCGAGCCGCCTCCAAAGTTTTCATCAGATCGAGCCTGCCATCCAAAAATATGAAGCCGCGCGCGCGTTAAAACCGAATGACCCAACGATTTTGCAGAATCTCGGCGTTCTTTATTTTGAGGCGAGGCACTATGAAAAAGCGATTGAACTTTTGCGCTTGAGCTTGCTTGATCATCAAAACAACCCTCAAATTCATCTTTATCTGGCGAAATCTTACATGGCGTTAAATCAGCCGGGCCCTGCAGAAACAGAATTTCAGCAGGCGCTTACGATGGATCCGGGTTTGGCGGATGCGCAATATGGATTGGGGCTTCTTTTGGGAGAGCGCGGAGAAATTGACCGGGCGGAAGAATTGTACAGGTCTGTTGTCTCGAAGAATCCAAATCACGCCGGCGCTTCTTTTGAGCTCGGCAGAATTTTATATCGACGGGGAAATCTGGCTCAATCGAAAGAAGCGTTTGAACATGCCGTCAGTGCAGCGCCAGACATGCTTTCCGCTCATTACAATTTGGGAATCGTTTATCGGGAGCTTGGCGATTTTGAAAAGTCGCGCGAAGAATTTAAACGTGCGATTTCGCTTGATCCAGGAAACCCGGGCGGATTCTATCAGGCGGCCTTGACCTACGAACAACAGGGATTTTTGGAAGAAGCCGAAAAGGGTTACGAGGAAGCTCTTTCGATTAATCCCCATTTCAACGAAGCACACGACCGGTTGCTGGCTGTCCGTGAAAAACTTTCCGGTCGTCAAGAAGATATTTCAGAGTCAAAAGGGCCGCGCCGTGAGATCCCGCTTTTTGGCGGAAGTTTCGGAAAAGGCGGATTTAAACCCACCACACCGCTCGACCCATTTGGGAATCTGAACGATAATGGAAGTGCGGGTTCGGCTAAATTTGATTCAAAATCACTTCTTTGGCAAGCTGGCGCCGCGGTTTTGCAGCAGTGGATGAATTCAAGAAATCAAGCGGCGAATTCCAATTCGGACAGGAATTAATGGATTGATAAATGCCAAAACATTTTTGCTCATCCCCCAGGACCGTTCAAGCTGCGATAAAATGGATTCTGGATTGAGCAGCTCTCACTCGGATTCGCCTCGAATTTCCCACATGCAGCTTCGCTGCAGTGCCGCACGAACTTCGCGGTATTTCCATCGGAAATTCGGGCTCATACGTTCTTCCGGATGACAAAAATGTTTTATTGATCGATAAACAGTAGAAGCTTGAGAAATGCGGTATAGTCCGACGTTTTGGTCAGATCCCCATAATCCGGTAGCCGGCATCCACGTAAATAATTTCTCCGGTAATGCCGCTCGCGAGCGGGCTTAGTAAAAACAAAGCGGTATTGGCCACTTCTTCGATTTCAACATTTCGTCCGAGCGCGGCTTTCTGGCGGTGTGCGTCAAGCATTTTGGTAAATCCGGAAATTCCGCGGGCGGCCAATGTATTCACAGGGCCGGCTGAAACGCCATTCACGCGAATATTTTTTCTTCCGAGTTCTGAGGCGAGATAACGAATTCCCGACTCAAGGCTTGCTTTTGCCATTCCCATCACGTTGTAATGCGGGATTACTTTTTCTGAACCGAGATAGGTGAGCGCGACAATGCTTCCGCCCTCTTTTTCGAGAAGCGGCTCCGCTCCCTTGGCAAGCGTCAGGAGAGAATAGGCGCTTACTTCGTGGGCTAAGACGTATCCGTCTTTTGATGTATCAATCGCGCGCCCTTCCAGGTCTTCTTTTTTTGCAAACGCGATACAATGAACCAAATGATGAAGCATTCCGAATTCCGCCTGGATTTTTTCGAATAAGTTTTTTACTTCATCGGGTTTTGTGACATCACATTGATAGAGAGGAGATTTTTGGGGAAGGGTTTCGAGCAATTTCTCAACACTTTCTTTGATCCGCTCGCCCTGATAAGTAAAAGCAAGCTGCGCGCCATTGTTGGAAAGCGCCTGCGCAATGGCCCAGGCGATGCTTCGTTTATTGGCAACTCCCAGCACGAGCGCTTTTTTGCCTTTTAATAAATTAGAAGTGAATGCTGGTTTTTCCGTATCCGTTTCTGGAATCGACATTTCAATCTCCCGGTGTTTGCTTGGCCAAATTAGAAAATTAGTATAGCAAAATTAAAATCACTGGCAAGCGTTTTACTTGTCTCCAGATTCCCACTTTTTTAAAGTAAAGCATGCAGAATTTCTTCGAGTCTTCCAGCGCTCAGGCGCTTCGGTTTCGGCAAAGACTAAGCCTGTCTTGGACGAGGAAACCTCCGTCGTCAAAGTGAGAGCGGGTGGCACGGGAAACAGGGTTCCCACTCCGCCCGCAGGCGAAGGTGAATCCAAACAGTCTACCCCATATGATTTCCTAG
>Ga0209515_10003370_pt1 | contig 23054 bp, 18 predicted proteins | sample Subgroupgradi54m_FD_187454 | JGI IMG/M metagenome (GOLD analysis project Ga0209515, IMG submission 187454) | Subsurface groundwater microbial communities from S. Glens Falls, New York, USA - GMW60B uncontaminated upgradient, 5.4 m (SPAdes)... ... | reverse complement strand
CCACGTGGCCTGCAGGAGCCAGCTCTTGTCGTTGAGTCCCGTGACGTCGATGACGAGCGTGTCTTTGTCCCACCTGCCGATGGCATGGCCCATCCACGTCGGGTCGGGATCTTTCGGGTGGCCGCGGCCGTCCAGGAACGTCTGACGGTAGTGCGGGTCCTGCTCGAATAGATGCACGAGGACCGAGCGTGTCTGGATGATCTTGTAGAAGACGGGCAGCGTCAGCGTGGGATCCGTGGGCAGGCAGCTCGCCGTCGGCATGCCTGCGAAATTTGCGTCGCGCCGCCGGGTCCATTCGGCGACGGCCCACGGCAGCATCGACGCGGGCTCCGGATTCGGATCCACGTTGGCAAGCCAGACGCCCGAGAAATCAGGATGTCCATCGGGCATCCGCGGCGCCGGCCCCTTGATGTCTGCGTACTTGTTCAACATCTGGAGGAACGCCTCGTCGTCACCGATGATTCCAAGGTTGTTCGGCAGCAGCGCGATGTCGAGCGACAACGTCTTCGCCGCTTCGACGACGACGTTCGGCTTCGCGTAGCGCGCCGTTCGCAATCCGAGCTGGGGGACGGAGATCTCGTAGGTGCCTGCGGGGAGGTCAGCCAGCCTGTAGCGGCCGGTCTTCGACGTGACCGCCGTGAAGATCTTGCCGGTGGACTGATCTTTCGCCTGAATCGTGGCGCTGCCGACAGTGTTCCCACCATCGGTGACGATCGTCCCCGTAATGGCACCGCGACCCGCCTGGGCAAATCCGGTGGATCCGAGCACGAGCAATGCGACGGCAAGCGCAACCCGCTTCACGGAAGCCTCCTCGATATCTCCGATGTGACCCTGGGTGGCTTGAAATCCTACACCCGGAAGGTCCCGTTCATTCCACCCTGCGAAGGATGAAGCATTTCAGGTAGTAGGTCTCGGGTACGCCGACGAGCACTGGATGATCGCGGCCCTGGAGGCGCTTCTCGACCATCGCCACCGGCGTATGACTGTCGATCGACGCCTGGTGAATCACTTCCGCAAACATGTCCTCGTTCACGTTGTACGAGCAGCTGCAGGTAATCAGATACCCGCCCGGGTTGAGCAGCCGCATCGCGCGGAGGTTGATCTCCTTGTATCCCGCCATCGCGTTCGGGATCGACGCCTTGTTCTTCGCAAACGCCGGAGGGTCGAGGACGATGGTGTCGTAGCGCGCGCCGGCGCGCTCGAGACGGCGCAGCTCGTCGAAGACGTTGACCTCGCGCGCCTGGACGTGCGGCACGCCGTTGCGGATCGCATTGGCTCGAATCCGCTCGACGGCATCCGCCGAGATGTCGAGCGCTTCGGCCTCGGGGCACGTTCGCGCGAGCCGCAGCGCGAAGCCGCCGGTGTAGCTGAAACAATCGAGCAGCCGCCCCCGCGCGTAGCGCGCGGCCGCCTCCCGGTTCTCGCGCTGATCGAGAAACAGCCCCGTCTTCTGCCCCTTGCGCATGTCGACGTCGTATTCGATCGGTCCTTCGCGAACGACAACGGAGTCGGGCACGTCCCCGTGCAGCACCGCAACCGTTTGCTCCAGCCCTTCGAGCGCGCGCACCTTCGGATCGTTGCGCGCCAGGATTCCGGCAGGCTTCAGCAGGTCGACAAGGATGCCAGTGACTGCCGGCAGCAGACGATCCATCCCCTGAGACAGCGCCTGCACGGCGAGGTAGTCGCCGTACCGGTCGACGATCAGCGACGGCAGCAGATCCGCTTCACCATGGACGACGCGGTAGGCGCTCGCATCGAGCGCGAGCGACTCGCGGAATCGAATCGCCGCCTCGATCCGCGTCCGAATCAGTGCCTCGTCGGCCAGCTTCTCGCCGACGGTCAGCATCCTGAGCAAAATCTGCGATCGATCGCTGAACAGCGCGCTGCCGATTCTGCGACGCCGCGGACCGATCACTTCGACGATGTCGCCGGCGTCCGCGTGGACATCCGCAATGTCGGCTCGATAAATCCACGGATGCCCCGCGCGCACACGCTCTTCACCTCGCGCGGAGACGACGACCGTCCTTGAGCCTTGAGCCATGAGCCTCGAGCCCATAGTACAATCTCGCCTCATGCCTGCCTCTGCTTCTTCCACGCTTTCATCCATGCAGCGCTCGCTGGCCGACACCGACGCCGAGATCGCGGCCGCGATCAGGAACGAAGCCCGCCGCCAGGCCGAAGGCCTCGAGCTGATCGCATCGGAGAATTTCGTCAGCACCGCGGTGCTCGAAGCCGCCGGCTCGGTGATGACGAACAAGTACGCCGAAGGGTACCCGGGCAAGCGGTACTACGGCGGCTGCGAGTTCGTGGACGTGGCGGAATCCCTCGCCATCTCGCGCGCGAAGCAGCTCTTTGGCGCGGAGCACGTGAACGTCCAGCCGCACTCGGGCGCGCAGGCGAACATGGCGGTCTACTTCACGCTGCTCAAGCCGGGCGACACGGTCCTGGGCATGAACCTCGCCCACGGCGGCCACCTCACGCACGGCCATCCGCTCAACTTCTCCGGCAAGCTGTACACGATCGTTCCGTACGGCGTGCGCCGTGACGACGAGCGGATCGATTACGAGGAGATCGAGAAGCTGGCGCACGAGCACACGCCGAAGATGATCATGGTGGGCGCCAGCGCCTACCCTCGCATCATCGACTTCCCACGCATCAGCGCCGTGGCAAAGGCGGTTGGCGCGCCGATGGTGGTCGACATGGCGCACATCGCGGGCCTCGTCGCCGGCGGCGTGCATCCCAGCCCGGTCCCGCACGCCGACTTCGTCACCTCCACCACGCACAAGACGCTGCGCGGCCCTCGCGCGGGGTTGATCCTCTGCCGCGGGCAGTACGCGAAGGATCTCGATCGCGCGGTGTTCCCCGGCGTCCAGGGCGGGCCACTCATGCACATCATCGCGGCCAAGGCGGTCTGCTTCAAGGAAGCGCTGGAGCCGTCATTCGCGGCGTATCAGCGGCAGATCGCCGCAAACGCGGCGCGCCTCGCCGCGTCGCTCACCAGCCACGGGTTCCGTCTTGTCAGCGGCGGCACCGACAATCACCTGATGCTCGTCGACGTGTTCTCGAAGGGCCTCACCGGCAAGGTCGCCGAGGCGGCGCTCGGCAAGGCGGGAATCACGGTCAACAAGAACGCGATTCCGTTCGACCAGAACCCGCCGATGGTGGCGAGCGGCATCCGCATCGGCACCCCCGCGATCACGACCCGCGGCATGCGCGAGGCGGAGATGGATCAGGTCGGCGATCTCATCGCGCGCGGGCTGTCGGCGCCGGACGACGATCGCGCGCTCGGCATCGTCAAGGACGAAGTCGAACGGCTATGCCGGAAGTTCCCGCTGTATCCCGAGCTGCAGGGCTGAGCGACGCCGTTGCCGCGACGTTCGCGGACGACGGCGCGCTGGCACGCGTGGTCGAAGGATATGAACCGCGTGAAGGTCAGCGCGAAATGGCGCGCGCGGTCGCCGATGTCATCGAGAACGGCGGCACCCTCGTCGCGGAAGCCGGCACGGGCACCGGCAAGACGCTCGCCTATCTGATCCCCGCCATCCTCAGCCGCCAGCGTGTCCTCGTCTCCACCGGCACCAAGAACCTGCAGGAACAGATCTTCTTCAAGGACCTTCCCTCGCTGCGCGAGGCGCTGAACGTGCCGTTCACCGCCACGCTCATGAAGGGGCGATCGAACTATCTCTGTCTTCATCGATTCGAGACATATCGCGACGGCGTCGAAGGAAACACGTCTGCAGGAGGACGACTCATCGAGAGCGGTGATCGTGTGATGCTACCGGTCATCGATCAGTGGGCGAGGCGCACGGCGACGGGCGATCGGGCGGAGCTGCGCGACCTGCCGGAAGACCTGCCGCTCTGGAAAGACATCGCGGCGGACGTGGAGACGTGCCTCGGCTCCGAGTGCCCGCGCTACGGCGACTGCTTCGTCACGCTCATGCGCCAGCGCGCCGCCGAATCCGACGTCGTCATCGTCAATCACCATCTGCTGTGCGCGGATGCGGCGGTGCGGAAGAGCGCGTACGGCGAAGTCATCCCGGCGTGCGCGACGCTGGTCGTGGACGAGGCGCACCAGCTCGAAGACGTCGCGACGCAGTACTTCGGCGTCGCCGTCAGCAACTATCGCATCGACGACCTGCTGCACGACGCGGGGCGCGCGCCCACGATCACCGCCGATATCCTGCTGGCGATCACCCGCGTCGCAGAACGCTCGCGCATGCTCTTCAGCGCGCTCGCCATGGCTCGCATGCAAACGGGCGTGGAGACAAAGGCGCGCTACACGTCGGAGGCGCTCGTCAATCACTTCGAGGATGGCATGATGCTCGCCGGCGCGCTCGAAGGATTGGAAGCGACTCTCTTGCTCGCGCTACCGGCGGGGCGTCCGCCTTCGCCGAGGCTTCGGCGGATAAATGACGGCCCGCCCTACGAAAGCGGAGAAATTCCTCCGGAAACGAATGAGGCGATTGTCACGCTCGCGCGGCGGGCCGCCGATCTTTACAAGGATCTCCGCTTCCTGCTTCGCGCCAGCGACGCCGACTTCGTTTACTACATGGAGATGCGCGGGCGCGGCGTCTTTCTTCGCGCCGCACCGATCGATGTGTCACGCATCACGAAGGAAGCGCTGTTCGATCGTATGCGCGCGATCGTGCTGACCTCGGCCACGCTCGCCGTCGATGGCTCGTTCGAGTACGTCAAGAGCCGGCTCGGCATCCGCGAGACGGCGGAAGTACGTGTTCCGTCCGAGTTCGATTACACGCGGCAGGCGCTGCTCTACCTGCCTCGACGCATCCCGTCGCCGAAGGCGCCCACGTTCAGCGCGGCTGCGGCGCGCGAGGTGATCGAGATCCTCAAGCGCTCGCGCGGGCGCGCGTTCGTGCTCTTCACCAGCTACGCGATGCTCCGCGCCGTGCAACAGTTCGTCGAGATGTCGCTGCCGTTCCCGATCCTCGTGCAAGGGACGGCGCCGCGATCCACGCTCCTCGAGCAGTTCCGCTCGACGCCGAACGCCGTGCTCCTCGCCACGTCGAGCTTCTGGCAGGGCGTCGACGTCGTGGGCGAGGCGCTCAGCTGCGTCATCATCGACAAGCTTCCGTTCGCGTCGCCCGGCGATCCGATCACCGCCGCGCGCATCGAATCGATCAACGCCCGCGGCGGCGACGCGTTTGCCGACTACCAGGTGCCGCTCGCGATTCTCGCCCTCCAGCAGGGCCTGGGCCGGCTCATTCGCCATCGGTCCGACCGCGGAGTTCTGGCGATTCTGGACCCCCGGTTGCGCACAATGGGTTATGGGCGTAGATTTCTGGAGTCTCTTCCGCCGGCGCCGGTGACCCAGGACCTGGCTGCTGTTGAACAGTTCTTTCTGTAGTTCGTATAAACTGTAGACAGGGCACCGGTTATCTGGACCGAAACGCCCGCGGATCGTTTTTTTCAGCAAAGTGAGGATCAGCATGCGGACCCATCTGTACCGGGGAGTCCTGGCGCTCGTGGTTGCGCTGGTGTTTTCGGCCCCCGCGTTCGCCCAGGGCATCGTCAAGGGTAAGGTCGTCGATGAGAAGAACCAGCCCGTGGCGGACGCCAAAGTGACCATCGCAGGTTCGGCGCGAAATGCCGAAACGAAGACCAATAACAAGGGCGAATACGTGCAGGTCGGTCTGCAGTCCGGGGCCTACACAATCACGGTGACCAAGGACAAACTGATCGCGACCTCGAGGGTCAATGTGACGCAGGGCACGCCGGCCGAGGCGAACATGACCCTGGTGCCGGCAGCCACGGCCGGCATGACCCAGGAGCAGAAGGACGTGCAGGCGGCGGCCGGCGCGGCCATCGAGGCGCTTCGCGCGGGTCGGGATGACGAGGCGATTGCGAAGCTGAACGACGTCATCGTCAAGCTGCCCAACTGCAGCGACTGCTACTACAACCTCGGGCTCGCCTACACGCACAAGCAGGAGTGGCCCGCCGCCGAAGCGGCGCTCCAGAAGTCGATCGAGCTGAAGCCGACCAATCCCGATCCGTACAACGGCCTCGCCAACGTCTACAACGCGCAGAAGAAGTTCGACGAGGCGCTGGCGATGAACCAGAAGGCGAGCGAGCTCTCGGCCACGACCGGTGGAGCGGGCGGCGGCGGCAACGCGGAATCGATCTACAACCAGGGCGTCGTGCTGTTCAACGCCGGCAAGTACGCCGAGGCGAAGGTGCAGTTCGACCTCGCGACCAAGGCCGATCCGAACAACGCGAACGCCTTCTACCAGCTCGGCATGACGTCGCTGAACCTTGGACAGATCCCGGAAGCGGTCGCCGCGCTCCAAACGTTCGTCAAGATCGCGCCGCCGAACGATCCAAAGGTTTCGCAGGTGAACACTTCCTTGCCAGCGCTGCAGCAGATGCTGCCGAAGTAGTACGTGGGCTCAGGGCTCGAGGCTCAAGGCTCAGGGGACTCAAGGCTTTTCCTTGAGCCATGAGCCCTGAGCCCCATGTCAAGCATCGCCAGCCGGCTTGCCGGAATCCGCGAGCGCATCGCGGCCGCGGCCCGGTCCGCCGGCCGGGATCCATCCTCGGTCCGGCTCGTCGCCGTCTCCAAGACCTTCCCCATCGATTCCATTCGTGAGGCTTTTGCAGCTGGACAGCGTGATTTTGGCGAAAATCGCGTCCAGGAAGCCCTACAGAAAATCGCGTCTGCAACCGACCTAGAGATCAGGTGGCATCTCCTCGGCCACCTGCAGACGAACAAGGCCCGGAAAGCTGGGCCGGCGTTTGCCGCGATCCACTCGGTCGACAGCATCGAGCTCCTTCACAAGATCGATGCGGCGGCCGTGGATGCGGGGCGGACGCCGGAGCTGCTGATCCAGGTGGACCTGGCCGGCGAAGCGACGAAGTTCGGCGCGGCGCCCGGCGAGGTGCCTCGATTGTTCGACGCCGCGGCCTCGTGCCGCGCCGCCAGGCTCACCGGGCTGATGACGCTGCCACCGGTCCCTGAATCGCCCGAGGACGCGCGGCCCTGGTTCAGACGGCTGCGCGGCCTGCGCGATGAATGGCTGGCCTCCGGCGTTCCGGCCCCGATGCTCGGCGAGCTGTCGATGGGCATGAGCGCCGACTTCGAGGTCGCGATTCAGGAAGGTTCGACGATGGTGAGGGTGGGAACAGCGATTTTCGGGAGCCGACATGTTGAAGTCTGACGATCTCACGCCAACCACTGACGGCAGGCGACTTCCCTCGCCCGAGCGTCACATGACGATCACGCCGCTCGACATGCGGCAGGCGCGGTTTTCCGCCGCGATGCGCGGCTTCGACAAGGCCGACGTCACCACGTTCCTCCAGGAAGCGGCGGACGGCTTCGAGCACGCGCTGCGCGAGAACGAGCGGCTGCGCCAGGAGATCGTGCGGCTCGAAGCGTCGCTCAACCAGTTCCGCGAGCTCGAAGGCAGCCTCAAGAGCACGCTCATGAGCGCGCAGAAGGTCGCCGACGACATGCGCGAGAACGCGCTGCAGGAGGCCGCGCGCATCGTCCGCGAAGCCGAAGGGCGGTCCGAGCTGCTCCTGCAGAGGACCCAGGCGCGGACCGAGGACATCGAACGCGAGATCGACGGGCTGCGGATCAAGCGGCGCGAGGCGGAGGCGAACGTCGAGTCGACGATCGCGGCGCTGCACAACACGCTCGACTTCATCCGCGAGCAGGATCGCCGCGAGCACGAGGAGCGCGTCCTGCCTCATCGCCCGAAGATCGCCGTCGCCGCGAACAGACCTGCCTGAGATTTACGAATTTACGAATTGCATCAATTGACGGATTGGAATCGTTCAATTCCCAATCCCAATTCGTAAATTCGTAAATTCGTAAATTCGTCAATTGGTAGATTCCCCGTGGTCCAGTTCACCGTTCGCGTCATCCCCCGAGCCAGCAAGCCCGGCATCGCGGGGACGCGCGATGGCGCGCTGCTGGTCCGCCTCAAGGCCCCTCCCGTTGAAGGCGCCGCGAATTCAGAGCTGATCGAGGTCCTGGCGAAGGCGCTCGGCGTGCCAAAGCGCGATGTCACGATCGTCTCCGGCGAACGTTCCAAGCTGAAGCGCGTGTCCGTGAGCGGCATCACCGAGCAGGATGCCGCTCGCGCCTTACAATCGCTGGGTGGCAGCCCCGGCGGACTTCCTGATCGAGCACGCTGATCTCATTGCGACCTGTGCGGGGCCGGCGCCGCGCCGGGGCCTCGCGCAGCGCGGAATGTCCACGCTCCACGACAGCACCATCGCGGCCAGCGAGGGGCGCATCGTGTACGTCGGCGACGCGGCTGCGCTGTCCGATGCCGTCACCGTGCAGAAGGGTGCCACGCGAATCGACGCGCGCGGATGCACGGTCGTTCCGGGCTTCGTCGACCCTCACACCCACGTCGTCTATGCCGGCGATCGGCATGCAGAGATGCAGCGCCGCCTTGGAGGCGAGTCGTACGCCGCCATCGCGGCCAACGGCGGCGGCATCGTGCAGACGGTCGCGGCCACCCGCGCCGCGACCGAGGAGCAGCTTGTCGAGGACACGCGTGCCCGCCTCGACGAGATGCTTGCCTGCGGGACGACGCTGTGCGAGGCGAAGAGCGGTTACGGCCTGGATGTGGAATCGGAGATCCGGCAGCTCCACGCGATTCGCACGCTGGACGAAGAGCACGCCATCGACATCGTCCCGACGTTCATGGGGGCGCACGAGATCCCGATCGAGTACCGCGAGCGGCGGCGCGAATACATCGCGATGGTGATCGACGAGATGATTCCGCGCGTGGCGGACGCGGGGCTGGCCGAGTACTGCGACGTCTTCTGCGAGGACGGCGTGTTCACGCCAGACGAATCGCTGGAGATCCTGGAGGCGGCCCTGCGCGCCGGCCTCAAGCCGCGCGTGCACGCCGACGAGTTCGGCCCGAGCGGCGGCGCCAGCGTGGCCGCGCGCGTCGGTGCGCGCTCGGCGGATCACCTGCTGCACGTCGACGAGCGGGGCGCCGACGCGCTTGCCGATGCCGGCGTCTGCGCGACGCTGCTGCCGATCGCCGCCTTCTACCTGAAGGCCGGCCGCTTTGCTCCGGCGCGGATGCTGATCGATCGCGGCGTGCCCGTGGCGCTGGCCAGCGACGTCAACCCGGGCGCCGGCTTTTCACCCTCGATGCCGTTCGCGATGACGCTCGCCTGCTTCGCGATGCAGATGACGCTCGAAGAATCGTTGATTGCGGCCACGCTGAATGCGGCATGGTCGCTCGATCGCGCCCACGACGCCGGCAGCCTCGAGCCCGGCAAGCTGATGGACGCCGTGATCGTCAAGGGCGGCCTCGCGGAGCTGCTCCGCGTCGGCGCGCCGTCGATCCGGATGGTGGTCAAGCGCGGGAAGGTTGTCGTATGGAATCAGTGAGCTACTCGAAGATGGCGCTCGCGGATCTGGTCGACGCGTTCTCGTCGACCGATGCGGTTCCCGGCGGTGGTTCGGCCGCCGCCCTGGCGGGCGCGGTGGGCGCGTCGCTGCTGCTGATGGTCGCCGGCCTTCCAACGACGAAGACGGGCGCGCCGGAGGAGACAGCCGACCTCGCGGACGCCGCGGCGCGCATCCGGCCGCTTCGCGATTCGCTGCTCGAGCTCGTCGATCGCGACAGTGAGGCCTACGCGGGGGTCGTGGCCGCGTTCCGGCTACCGAAGGGCTCCGACGCGGAGAAGGCGCAGCGGCAGAAGGCGATCGACGCAGCGACACGGCAGGCGACCGAGGCCCCGCTCGACACGATGCGCGCCTGTCAGCAGGCGCTGCGCGGCGCCCTGGTGGTCGCCACCAACGGCAGCCGCAATGCCACCAGCGACGTCGGAGTCGCCGTCGAGCTGCTGCTCGCGAGCCTGCGCGGCGCGCGTATGAACGTCGAGATCAATCTGAAGGGCTTGTCGGATCCGGATTACGTGACGCGGGTCCGAAGCGAGGCGGGTGAGCTCGAACGCGACGCGGCGGCCGACGCCGGCCACGCGCGAACGCTGCTGTGACTACTGCTTGGGTTGGCCCTGGTTGGCGCCGCCGAGCCCGGCCATGTTCAAGGCCTCGACAGTGAAGTGGAAGTTGAAAGGATAACTGAAGTTCGGAAAGACCTCGACGGGCTGCGTGTACGACGCCGACACTCTCGTGTGCAACCCGTCCTTGCTCACGTCGACGTCGGCGGGGTTCAGCGGCACGTTGAGCTCCAGGGCTTTCTGAAGGAGCTGGTTCTGGAGTACGCCCGCTGATGCGTTGGCCCCGAAAGTGACCAGTTCCTGGCTGGCGTCCTTCAGCTGGTAATAACCGGCGAACGCCATCCCGCCGCGCACAGCCGCGTTCAGAATCGCCACCGCAACCACGATCTTGAGGAAGGTTTTCATGAATTCTCGCCAGGTCCACAAGGACCCGGCCTACACGTACCTGCAAGGACCCGGCCTACACGTACTTGTCGGCGGTTCGGCCTTCGGGATGTAGGGCGGATCCTCTCCGCCTTCGCCAGGGCTACGGCGGACCGCCGGTAGCTCGCGAAGCGAGCGGAGGCTGGTTGGACCCGCCTCAATGGATCTGGTGGAAGAGGCGGCTCCAGCGGATCGTCGTGAAGAACCGTGAAAAGCCGGTCGACCGCTGACCTTCCTCGGTGTCCTCGAACGACCAGTAGATGAACGCCGCCTTCCCCTTCACGTACTCGCGGGGCAGAAAGCCCCAATAGCGGCTGTCCTCCGAGTTGTCTCGGTTGTCGCCCATCATGAAGTAATGGCCGGCCGGCACGGTCACCGGACCGTAGTGGACGCGGACGTCGAAATCCTCCTGGGGATTGTCGCCCGGGGGCGGAAAGAGGAAGTGCACGTATGGCTCATCGAGCGGCTTGCCGTTCGCGTACACCTTCTTGTTCCGCAGCTCGATCGTGTCGCCCGGCAGGCCGATCGTGCGCTTGATGAAGTCGCGCTCGGGGTCCTCGGGAAACTTGAAGACGATCACGTCGCCGCGCTTGATGGGGTCGATCGGCAGCAGCTTCTGCTCGATCCGGCTGAGCGTGGGGCCGAACACGAACTTGTTCACGAGCAGGTGGTCGCCGATCAGGAGGTTGTTCTCCATCGAGCCGGTGGGGATCTTGAAGGCCTGGACGACGAACGTGCGGACGAAGAGCGCCAGGATGACCGCGACGCAAATCGACTCGAAGTACTCGCGCATCGTCGATTTGCGGTACTCGACCACCGTTTCCGCCGCCTCGTCTCGTGCCGGTCTCGCCATATGTTTCGTCCGGCTAAAGCCGGACGCTACAGTTTACGGTAGTGTCCGCCTTCAGGCGGACTTTACTCAGTTCCAATCTTCAGTACGGCCAGAAAGGCCTCCTGCGGAATCTCGACGCGCCCCACGCGCTTCATCCGCTTCTTTCCTTCCTTCTGCTTCTCGAGCAGCTTGCGCTTGCGCGTGATGTCGCCGCCGTAGCACTTGGCGAGGACGTTCTTGCGGAGCGCCTTGACCGATTCCCGCGCGATGACGCGGGTCCCGATCGACGCCTGGATCGCGATCTCGAACATCTGGCGCGGGATGAGCTCGCGCATCTTCGAGGCCAGCGCCCGGCCGCGGTCATATGCGGCGTCCCGGTGCACGATGATCGACAGCGCATCCACCGGCTCGCCGTTCACCAGGATGTCCAATTTGACGAGCGGCGACTCCCAATAGCCGGTCACGTGGTAGTCGAGCGACGCGTAGCCGCGCGAGATGGTCTTCAGCCGATCGTAGAAGTCCATGACGACCTCGTTGAACGGCAGCTCGTAGGTGATCAGTACGCGGTCGGACTTCAAGTACTCGAGCTTCTTCTGCACGCCGCGCTTGTCCTGGCAGAGCTTCAGGATGGGACCGACGTATTCGGACGGTGTCAGGACCATGGTCGTGATGATGGGTTCCTCGATCCTCGTGATTCGCCCTGGATCCGGCAGCTTTGCCGGGCTGTCGATCTCCTGCACCTGCCCGTCGGTCGTCGTCACGCGATACAGCACGCCCGGCGCGGTCGTGACCAGGTCCATGTTGTACTCGCGCTCGAGCCGCTCCTGGACGATCTCCATGTGGAGAAGGCCGAGGAAGCCGCAGCGGAAACCAAAGCCGAGCGCCTCGGACGTTTCCGGCTCGTAGAAGAACGACGCGTCATTCAGCCGCAGTTTCTCGAGCGCTTCGCGCAGCTCCCCGTACTGATGGCTCTCCACCGGGTAGAGTCCGGCGAAGACCATCGGCTTCAGCTTCTTGAACCCGGGGAACGGCTCGGTGGTCGGACGCGCGACGTCGGTGACCGTGTCGCCGATCCTGGCGTCTGCGGCGCGCTTGATGTTCGCGATGACGAAGCCGACTTCGCCGACGCCAAGCTCCTCGACGGGGATCGCTTTCGGCGAGAACACGCCGAGGTTGTCGACCTCGTAGTCCTGCTCGGCCGCCATCAGCCTGATCTTCTGTTTCGTCCTCAGCATGCCGTCGATCACGCGCACGACGATGACGACGCCGCGGTAGGGATCGAACCAGGAGTCGAAGATCAGCGCCTTGAGCGGCGCGTCGGGATTGCCCAGGGGCGGGGGAAACCGCTCGATGATCGCCTCGAGGATGTCGCGTGTGCCGGTGCCGTCCTTCGCGCTCGCGAGGATGGCGCCCGAGCTGTCGAGACCGATGATGTCCTCGATCTGCCGCTTGCACTCGTCCGGCTGCGCGCTCGGCAGATCGATCTTGTTGATGACCGGGATGATGTCGAGGTTGTTCTCGACCGCGAGGTACGCGTTCGCCAGCGTCTGCGCCTCGACGCCCTGCGCGGCGTCGACGAGCAGCAGCGCGCCCTCGCACGCGGCGAGCGACCGGGTCACTTCGTAGCTGAAGTCCACGTGTCCCGGCGTGTCGATGAGGTTCAGGACGTACTGCTCGCCGTTGTTCGCCGTGTAGTTCAGGCGCACGGGGTGCGCCTTGATCGTGATGCCGCGCTCGCGCTCGAGATCCATCGCGTCGAGCACCTGCGCTTCCATCTCGCGGGCCTGGAGCGCTCCGGTCAGCTCGAGGAAGCGATCCGCCAGCGTCGACTTGCCGTGATCGATGTGGGCGATGATGGAGAAATTGCGGATGTGGGCGGGATCCATTCGGATACGAGCACCAAATTATACCGTGCGGTCAACGCCCAACTCCCAACGCCCAACTCCCAGAAGCGCTAGCGCTGATCGAGCGCGATGAAGCGCTGCGGGTAGGCGGGGCCGATGTAGTCGGCGCGCGGGCGAATCAGCCGGTTGTTCGCGTACTGCTCGAGCACGTGTGCCGTCCAGCCCGACATGCGGCTGACCGCGAAAATCGGCGTGTAGAGATCGATCGGGATGCCGAGCATGTAGTAGGTCGATGCCGAGTAGAAGTCGACGTTGGCGTTCAGCTTCTTCTCCGACTTGACCAGCGCTTCGATCCGCTGCGACAGGTCGTACCACGCCGTGTTGCCGGCGCGCTTGCCGAGCTCGAGCGACATCTGGCGCAGGTGCGTGGCGCGCGGATCCTCGGTGTGATACACGCGATGGCCGAAGCCCGGGATCTTTTCCTTGCGCGCGAGCTTTGCGCGAATCGCCTCGTCGACGCGCTCGGGCGTCGCGTTCTGCCCGAAGTCGAGCAGCATCTTCATCACCTCGGCGTTCGCCCCGCCGTGCAGCGGTCCCTTCAGCGCCGCGATGCCCGCCACGACGGCCGAATAGATATCGGTGAGGGTCGCCGCCGCCACGCGTGCGGCAAATGTCGATGCGTTCAGCTCGTGGTCCGCATGCAGGATCAGCGCGACGTCGAACGCGCGGATCGCCGCGGCGCCCGGCCGCTCGCCGGTCAGCATGTAGAGGAAGTTCGCGGCGTGCCCCATCACGGGGTCCGGCGCGATCGGTCCGCCGCCTGCCCGCAGCCGCCCCCAGGTGGCCACGACCGTCCCCGTCTGCGCGGTGAGGCGCACGGCCTTCCGGTACTGCGCCTGTGGCGAGGCATCGTCGGCCTCCGAGTCATAGTGGCCGAGCGCGGAGGCGAGCGTGCGCAGCGCGTCCATGCCGTCGACGGGCGGCAGCGATCGCATCAGCCGGATGATTGCCTCGGGCAGCGGGCGCGCCGCAGCCAGCTGCGATTGCAGGTCGCCGAGCTCCGCGCGCGTCGGCAGGCGGCGGTGCCACAGCAGATAACAGACTTCCTCGAACGTCGCCGACTTCGCCAGGTCGTGAATGTCGTGCCCGCAGTACGCGAGCACGCCGCGATCGCCATCGAGGTAGCAGATCGCGGACGACGTCGCGACGACGTCCTCGAGGCCGCCTTTGGGCTTTTCAGCAGTAGCCACTGGAAAATCTGAAGACTACGCGGCTTCTTCTTCGGACGGCTCGAGGACGACGTTGTCGCCCGCGTACTGCTGCACGATCGAGAGCAGGCCGGTGTAGAGGAAACCGATCTGGAAGAGCATGAGGAACGGCAGCGTGCCGTAGATGCCGTTGGCGAGCGCGTAGAACACGGTGGCGGTGAAGTACAGGCCGAGCGCGAGCTCGATCACCGGCTGGATGACGACGCTCTGGCGGTACTTCTTGCCGATCCACTCGTCGGCGCTCGCCTCGATGCGGTACTTCGGCGTGCGCGCGAACTCGCTCTCCATGTTGAAGAGCGCCTCGAAGACCGCCTTCGTGTTGTTCACCGTGAGGCCGATGCCGATCGACATGAGGAACGGCAGATACTTCGCGCGCGTGATCCAGTCGTCGTGCAGCTCGCGCTGGCAGACCATGTAGAAGTTCGCCACCGACGCCGTCGCCGCGAAGAACAGCGGCACGTCGATGAGCAGCATCTCGTACCAGCCCATGTTGTAGCGGATGACCATCGACGGCGCCATCAGCACCGAGAGGACGCACATGAGCGGATAATTGAAGTTGGCGGTGAGGTGGAAGAACGCTTCCGCTTTCACGCCGAGCGGCAGGTTGGACCGCAGGATGCGCGGCAGCAGCTTGCGGCACGTCTGGATCGATCCCTTCGCCCACCGGTGCTGCTGCGACTTGAACGCGTTCATCTCGACCGGCACTTCCGCCGGCGCGACCAAGCCGGGCACGAAGATGAACTTCCACCCTCTGAGCTGGGCGCGGTAGCTCAGATCGAGGTCCTCGGTCAGCGTGTCGTGCTGCCAGCCGCCCGCATCCGCGATCGCGGCGCGCCGCCAAATGCCCGCCGTGCCGTTGAAGTTGAAGAACAGACCCGAGCGATTGCGGCCGCCGTGCTCAAGGACGAAGTGCGCGTCGAGCAGGATCGACTGCACCTTCGTCAGCAGCGAGTAGTCCTGGTTGATGTGGCCCCACCGCGCCTGGACCATCGCGATCGCCGGATCGCCGAAGAACGGCACGGTGCGCAGGAGGAAGTCGGCCGTCGGAATGAAGTCGGCGTCGAAGATCGCGACGAACTCGCCCTTCGCCGTCCTGAGCCCCGCCTCGAGCGCGCCCGCCTTGTACCCGGTGCGATCCGTGCGGTGCAGGTAGGTGATGTCGATCCCCTGCGCGGCGTTGCGCCGGACGGCACGCTCGGCGACGCTGGTCGTCTCGTCGGTCGAATCGTCGAGGACCTGGATCTCCAGCAGCTCGCGCGGATAATCGATCTGGCAGACGGCGTCGATCAGCCGATCCGCCACGTACATTTCGTTGTAGATGGGAAGCTGGATGGTGACGACCGGCAGCGTCTCGAGCGGCACGCCCGGGACCGGCACCTTCTCCTTGTTCTTCATGTACAGATAGACCAGGTAATACCGGTGCCATCCGTACACGGCCAGAATGACCAGGACGAAGAAGTACGTCGCGAGAATAAGTGTTTCGCCGAGGCTCATAGGGTGGGGGGACCCGCTATAAACAACAATCAGTAATTATACGGATACCGTCGCGTTCTGGAAAATGACCAAAACGTAGATATGAACACCTCAGACCTGCAAAAGTTGCTCGCTTCGGTCCGGGCCGGAACCCTCGAGCCGGCGGCGGCATCCGATCAGATTGCAGCCGCCATGCGCGCGGCGCCGTTCGAGGATCTCGGCTTTGCGCGCGTGGACACGCACCGGGAGCTCCGCCAGGGGTTTCCCGAGGTCATCCTCGGCATTGGCAAGACGCCCGCCCAGATTGCCGCCATCGCCTCGCGGATCGTCGGCCGGGGCCAGGCGCTCCTGGTCACGCGCGCGCAGCAGGACGTCTACGAGGCCGTGCGCGGGGTCGCCCCGGCGGCGACCTATCACGCCGAGGCGCGGGCGATCACGCTGGCCCAGGGCGAGATCCCGCGCGGCCGCGGCACCATCCTCATCGCGTGCGCGGGAACCTCCGACCTGCACGTGGCGGAAGAGGCGGCGGTCACCGCGGAGCTGATGGGCAACACGATCGATCGCCTGTACGACGTCGGCGTGGCGGGGATCCATCGGCTGCTCGTCGAACAGAACAGAATCCAGAGTGCGCGCGTCGTCATCGTTGTGGCGGGCATGGAAGGCGCGCTGCCAAGCGTCGTCGCCGGGCTGGTGAAGGCGCCGGTCATCGCGGTGCCGACCAGCGTCGGGTACGGCGCAAGCTTCGGTGGCGTCGCGGCGCTGCTCGGCATGCTGAACAGCTGCGCCAACGGCATCGCGGTGGTGAACATCGACAACGGGTTCGGCGGCGCGACGATGGCAAGCCTGATCAATCATCTGTGAACCAGGCGCAGAAGCTTCTGAACCAATGACGCCAGGCGCGCTGAGAGCGTTGGAATTCGATCGCATCGTCTCGGTGGTCGCGGGCCTCGCCGTCACACCGACCGGCCAGGATCGACTGGCTGAGCTGCATCCGCTGACCGATGTCGAGGCCGTTGTCGCCGCGCAGAAAGCGACGAGCGAAGGGACGCGCTTTCTCGCGGACCATCCAGGCTTTCCGCTTCGCGCGCCCACGGATCTCGAGGCGATCCTCGACGCGCTCGGCGTCGAGGGCCGCGCGCTCGAGCCGCTGCGGCTGCTCGGCCTCGCCGACTATCTCGAGTCGATCGAGCAATCGCGCGTGGCCATCAACAACGCGGCCGGCAACTTCCCGATTCTCCAGGGACTCGTCGCGGCGGTTGCCTCCTTCAAAGGCGAGAGTGCGGACGTGCGGCGCAAGATCGATGCGTCGGGCGAGGTGGCGGACAACGCGAGCCCCGCGCTTGCCCGCATCCGCGATCGCCTGCGCCGCCAGAGGTCGAAGCTGCGGACGACCCTCGAGTCGTTTCTGCGCGGACGCGAGACCTCGAAGTATCTGCAGGAGCAGGTCGTCACCGATCGCAACGGCCGACACGTGCTCGTCGTCAGGTCCGAGCACCGGTCCGCGATTCCCGGCATCGTCCACGGGGCATCGGCCAGCGGCGCAAGCCTCTTCCTCGAGCCGTTGACGACCGTCGAGATCAACAACGACATCGTCGCGCTCGAGGAGCAGGAGGCGGAAGAAGTCCGCCGGATCCTGCTGGCCCTGACCGACAACTTTCGCGCACGACCCGACGATCTCCGCCGGACGATCGACGTCGCCACCGAGCTCGACGTCATCCAGGCGCGCGCGCGATTCTCACAGATCGTGGACGGCATGGAGCCGGCGATCTCGAGCGACGGTACCTTCGAGCTGCGCGGCGCGCGGCACCCACTGTTGATGCGCAGGGTCAACGAGCGTCTCGAGGATGGTCGAGAAGGTGGAATCGAGCCGGTCGCAGTCGACATGCTGCTCATTCCGCCGACGCGGATCCTGCTCATCACCGGTCCGAACACCGGCGGCAAGACGGTCGCGCTGAAGACGGCGGGGCTTCTTGCCGTGATGGCGCAGGCGGGACTGCACGTGCCCGCGGAAAACGGATCGCGCCTCCCGGTGTTCCGATCGCTGTTTGCCGATATCGGCGACGAGCAGTCGATCTCGGCAAGCCTGAGCACGTTCTCCGCGCACATCACCAACGTCGTCTCGATGGACCGCAACCTCGCGCTGCCTGCGCTCGTGCTGCTCGACGAGGTCGGCGCGGGCACCGATCCGGTCGAGGGCGGTGCGCTCGGCATCGCCGTCATCGATCACTTCCGCGCGCGCGGCGCCCACCTCATTGCGACGACCCACTACGACGCGCTGAAGTCGTACGCGTCGACGACGGAGGGCGTGACGAGCGCGGCGTTCGGATTCGATCCCGAGTCGTTCGCGCCAACCTACCGGCTGATGTACGGATCTCCGGGCCGCAGCCTCGCGATCGAGATTGCGGCCCGTCTGGGCATGCCGCGCTCGGTGATTGCCGCGGCGCGCGACAATCTCACCGAAGAGCAGAAGCAGCTTGCCGATCATCTGGCACGCGTGGACAACGACCTCCGCGCGCTCGAGCAGGAGCGCCGCGAGCTCTCGCAGCAGCGCGCGGCGGTCGCGGACTCGGAGAGAAAGCTCCGCGGCCGCGAGCAATCCGTCCGCGAGCGGGAAGAGACGTTTCGCCGGCGGCTCGACACCAAGCTCGACGATCAGCTGCGCGAGGCACGCCGCGAGATCGACAAGGTCATCGAAGAGCTGAAGACCCGCGCGCCGCGCCTCGTCAACACGGGACAAACCGGCGCCGTGAGGTCAGAGGCGCGATCGGCGGTTGAAGAGATTGTGGGGCGGGTCGCCGGCGGCGGGAGCGACAGGCCGCGTCCGACCCGCCCTCACGCACCCGAGGCGTCCGGCCCAATCGAACCTGGCGTCCGAGTCATGGTCGGCGGGCTGGAGCTCGAAGGTACGGTCGTCGAGCTGCGCGGCAAGCAGGCGGAGGTCGACGTGCGCGGGAAGCGAATGCGCGCCGCGCTGCGCGATCTGCGGGTGATTGACGGACCGCCGCCGGCAGCAAAGGTCAACGTCAACGTGGACCTGCAGCCGCGCCAGGGATCGCTGTCCGAGCTGAATGTCATCGGATCCACCGTGGACGAGGCGCTCGATCGCCTTGAAAAATTTCTCGATGAGTCAACGGTGACGGATCAGCATACGATCCGGATCATTCATGGCCATGGCACCGGGCAGCTGCGCCGCGCGATCGGCGAATTCCTGAAAAGTCATCCGCTCGTCGCGCGCTACCAGCTTGCGCCGCAGGATCAAGGCGGGGGCGGCGCCACGATCGTGGAGTTGAAAGACTAAGTGGGCCTCTTTCCGCAGCAGTTCATCGACGACCTGAAGCATCACGCCGACATCGTCGTCGTGATCCAGGACTACGTGTCGCTGAAGAAGACCGGCGCGACCTACAAGGGCCTCTGTCCGTTTCACGGCGAGAAGACGCCGTCGTTCCACGTCAACCGCGACAAGGGTTTTTTCCACTGCTTCGGCTGCAACGTCGGCGGCGACGTCTTCAAGTTCCTCGAACTGCACGAGAAGACCGGGTTCGCCGAGGCCGTGAAGCTTCTCGCGCAGCGCTTCGGCATGGCGCTGCCGGAGATGGAGCAGACCGACGATCAGCGCGCCAACGCCGCCGAGCGCGAGACGCTGCTCAAAGTGCACGAGTCCGCGGCCGCGTGGTTCCGGCAGCAGCTGGCCTCCAACGCCGGCGCGCGCATCCGCCGGCAGATCGCCGACCGCGGCGTCACCGACGCGACGAACCAGGTCATGGGGCTTGGCTTCGCGCCGGCCGGTCGCGAAGAACTCAAGGCGGCGCTCGTCAAGGAAGGGTTTTCGCAAGGTGTCCTCGTGCGCGCCGGTCTCCTCGTGCAACGAGACGACGGCTCGGTGATCGATCGGTTTCGCAACCGGTTGATGATTCCGATCTGCAGGGACACCGGCTCGGTGATCGCGTTCGGCGGGCGCGCGGTCGATGCCGATCAGCAGCCGAAGTACCTCAACTCGCCGGAAACGCCGATCTACTCGAAGGGGCGCACGCTCTACGGCCTCAATCTCAGCAAGAACGCGATCCGCCAGGGCAAATTCGTCGTCTTAGTAGAAGGCTATTTCGATTTCGCGCAGGTCTACCAGGCGGGTTTCGAGGGTGTGGTCGCCTCGTGCGGCACCGCGCTGACCCCGCAGCAGGCGCAGCAGCTTCGCCGCTTCACGAGCAAGGTCGTGCTCAGCTTCGATCCGGACACCGCGGGACAGGGCGCCACGGCGAAATCGTGCGAAATGCTGGTAGCCGAAGGGTTCGAGGTGAACGTCGCCATACTGCCGCCCGGCGAAGACCCCGATACATTTATCAGGAAGCAGGGACGCCAGGGATACGCCGACCGTTTGAAGCAGTCGCGCCCATACCTCGAATATCTCCTCGACCGGGTGGCCGCCGGCCACAACCTCAACACCGATGAGGGCCGGGTGAAGTTCCTCGGCGAAATGCTTCCCATCGCCAGTCGTATTCCTGACGCGGCCATGCGAGATCGGTTCGCCGACAGGCTGGCGTTCAAGGCCCGCGTCACCGACGACGTGGTTCGCGCGGAAATCAGGAAAGCTGTCGTGCAGAAGCAGACGACCCTGACGAAACGGGACGTCCAGAGCTTCGGGCAGGTCACAAAGGCCGAAAAGGGGCTGATTTGGCTGCTGATCCACCAGCCGGAGGGGGCGCTCCCGGCGCTGGGGACGCTGGATGGCACGGATTTAGATGGCCTGGCGACGGCGACGGTGCTGGATCTCGCGCACAAACTGAACGAAAATACGGGATTCACTCCATCCGCGCTTCTCGAGCGTCTAAGTACCGTGGACGCACAACTCGTGGCCGCCATCGCAAGTGAAAGCGAAGCGCACGTGCACGACGCCGGCGACTGCGTCCGGATCATCAAGCGGCTCCGCTGCGAGCGGGAGCGCGCGGCGATCCAGCGCGAAATCGACCGCGTGCAGGAGTTCGGCGGGCAGGCAGGAGAGCAGCTCCAGGAGTTGCTGGTTCGGAAGTACGACCTGATCCAACGGATCGAGGGCCTCATATAGGGACGTGCAGGCCGGGCCCCGCGCAGCGGACCCGGCGCCGGGAGGACAACAGCCTTGTCGATTGAAGAAAAATACGACGAAGTACGCCAGCTGATTCAGGTCGGCAAGGAAAAGGGCTACCTGCTCTACGACGAGGTCAACGAGATGCTTCCGTCGGAGATCACCTCCTCGGAAGAGCTCGACGATCTCTTCAACGCGTTCGGCAGCGCGGGCATCGAGGTGGTCGATTCCGACAAGGCGTACCGCGGCGAGAAGGACTTCGATCGCGACGGCTCCGAAGAGGGTCCCGAGCTCGATCTCACGCCCGGCGCGCTCGACAAGACGAACGATCCCGTCCGCATGTACCTGCGCGAGATGGGCACGGTCCCGCTCCTCACCCGCGAGGGCGAGGTCGCGATCGCCAAGCGCATCGAGCGCGGCAAGCTCGCGGTCATCAAGTCGATCTCCCGCACGCCGACGATCGCCAAGCGCATCCTGGTGATCGGCGATCAGCTCCGCGCCGGCGAGCGCACGATCCGCGAGCTCGTCATCTTCAGCGACGAGGAGATTACCGACGAGGTGATCGAGGATCACAAGGTCGAGGTCCTCGGGCAGATCGAAGAAGTCCGCAAGGCGCGCGTCAACTACGTGAAGCTCGCCGAGAAGCTGAACCTGGTCCTGAAGAAGGACAAGAAGCGATACCGCCGCGCGCGCGTGAGGTCGCTGCGCGCCCGGATCGACGTCTCGCGCGCGATCCGCCGCATCGAGTTCACCGAGACGATGAAGCGCCGCCTCATCGACGAGGTCAAGGACGCCGTCGACGCCGTGGTGCGGGTGCAGCGCGAGGTCGACGTCCTCGAGCGCCAGATCAACCCGAAGGTGAAGGCCAAGCCGTCGAAGCTGCGCGAGGAAGAGAAGAAGAACCTCCTCAAGAAGCAGAAGGACATCAAGGTCCAGGTCAAGAGCATGATCGACGACCTGGAGGAGACGCCGGAGCGCCTCCGCCGCACGATCGAGGTCATCCAGCGCGGCGAAGCGCAGGCCGAGCAGGCGAAGAAGGAGCTGGTCGAAGCCAACCTGCGTCTCGTCGTCTCGATCGCGAAGAAGTACACGAACCGCGGGCTGCAGTTCCTCGACCTGATCCAGGAAGGCAACATCGGCCTGATGAAGGCGGTCGACAAGTTCGAGTACCGCCGGGGCTACAAGTTCTCGACCTACGCGACGTGGTGGATCCGGCAGGCGATCACCCGCGCGATCGCGGACCAGGCGCGCACGATCCGCATCCCGGTCCACATGATCGAGACGATCAACAAGCTGATTCGCACCTCGCGCGCGCTGGTGCAGGAGCTCGGGCGCGAGCCGACGTCGGAAGAGATCGCCAAGCGCATGGACATCCCGGTGGCGAAGGTCCGCAAGGTCCTGAAGATCGCGCAGGAGCCGATCTCCCTCGAAACGCCGATCGGCGAAGAGGAAGATTCGCATCTGGGCGACTTCATCGAGGATCGCAACATCGTCTCGCCCGCCGAGGCGGTGATCAACCTGAACCTCAAGGAGCAGACCGAGTCGGTGCTCAAGACGCTGACGCCGCGCGAGGAGAAGGTGATCAAGATGCGGTTCGGCGTGGGCGACGGCAGCGAGCACACGCTCGAAGAGGTGGGCCAGAATTTCGCAGTGACGCGCGAGCGCATCCGGCAGATCGAAGCGAAGGCGCTGCGCAAGCTGCGGCATCCGTCGCGCTCGCGTAAGTTGAAGGCGTTCCTGGAAGGACGAACCTAGCAAGTTCGAAGTGCGAAGTTCGAGGCGCGAAGTAAGTTGGAAGTACACTTGGGCGCTTCGAACTTACTTCTGACTTCGAACTTCGACCTTCGAAGTTCGCGCGAGCGCAGCGAACGCATGTGCGGGCCCGTAGCTCAGCGGTTAGAGCGGCCGGCTCATAATCGGTTGGTCCCTGGTTCGAATCCAGGCGGGCCCACCAACTGTAGCAATGACGAATGCTGAATTCCGAATGCTGAATTCAACCTCCCCATTCACCATTCGCCATTCGGCATTCAGCATTCCGAATGTCTCCTGATCTCGAACGCCTCATCCAGCTCCAGAACCTCGAAACCGCGATCGAGGAATCGCGGCGGCGCATCGCCGCGCACCCTCAACACGTGCAGGACGCCGATGCGCGCCTCAGTCACGCGAAAGCGCTGGTCGAGGAGCCGAAGCAGCGGCTGAAAACA
>Ga0209515_10003369_pt1 | contig 23054 bp, 18 predicted proteins | sample Subgroupgradi54m_FD_187454 | JGI IMG/M metagenome (GOLD analysis project Ga0209515, IMG submission 187454) | Subsurface groundwater microbial communities from S. Glens Falls, New York, USA - GMW60B uncontaminated upgradient, 5.4 m (SPAdes)... ... | reverse complement strand
CAGTTGCGCCACCACCGGCAGGCTGTGCGAGATCAGCAAATAGGTCAGCGCAAGTCGCTGCTGTAGAGTTTGCAACAGCTCCAGGATTTGCGCCCCGACGGAGACGTCCAGCGCCGAGACCGGCTCGTCGGCCACCACGAGCCGTGGCCGCAGCACCAGCGCCCGCGCAATCCCGATGCGCTGCCGCTGCCCCCCGGAGAACTCGTGCGGGTATCGCGGCAAGGCCTCGGCGCCCAGACCGACAGTCTCCAGCGTCTCGCGCACCCGCTCGCGACGCGCAGCGCGGGCAAGCTGCGGCGCGTGGATTTCGAGTGGCTCGCCCACGATGGCCTCGACGCGCATCCGCGGATCGAGCGAGGCGAAAGGGTCCTGGAACACCATCTGCATCTCGCGGCGCAGCGCGCGCAGCTCTCCGCCGCGGGCAGCGCGCAGGTCGCGGCCGCAGAAACGGATCTCGCCGGCGTCGGGCTCAATCAGGCGCAGCAGCAAGCGCGCCAGCGTGGTTTTCCCGCAGCCGGATTCGCCGACCACGGCGAAGGTCTCCCCGGGGGCCAGCGCGAGGCTTACATCCTCCACGGCCCAGGTGCGGCGCGCGTTTCCGTCCAGCACGCCCGCCGCGGCGGAAAAACCCTTTCGCAGGCGATGCGCTTCCAGTAGCGGCGCTTCGGTCATGAGCTAGGGCTTCTCCGCAACCACAAGCAGCGAAGTCTGCACGAATTCAAGTTCCTGCGGCGTCTCAACAGAAGTGCCAGACGAGGCGGCGAATCGCGGGTGAAACCCGGCGAGGTCGCCCGGCAGCGCAGCTTCCATCAGGCGGCGCGTCTCGACGTAGCCCGGCGTGCCGGGCAGCCAATTCATAATCTGCATCCAATCGTCGAACTGCCGCAAGCGTTCGGCAATCTCCGCAGCGCGCAGGCGCAGGCCCGCGGCCTGGAGCAGAACGGCGAACTCGGCACGCGTGAGCGTGCGGGCATGCGAGGAGTCCCGCGCGCGCTCGATGCCGTTGTTCGATTCGGAGTCGGCCCCGTCGGGCACGATCAGATCCACCAGCGCGAGGCGCCCGCCCGGCCGCAAGACCCGCGCCAGCTCGCGCGCGGTGCGCGCCGGGTCAAGAAAATGATGGAAGCTGTAAGCGCAGACGGCCACGCCCAGCGCCGCGTCGGCGAACGGCAGCGCGTTCGCATCGCCGCAAGCGAAGGAGACATTGGTGAGCCCGGCGCGCTGCGTCGCCTGGCGCGCCTTCTCGAGCATCGCCGGGGTCAGATCCAGCGCGCAGACCCGCCGGACGCGCGCCGCAAACGCCCGCGTAAACGTGCCGGGACCGCAGGCGAGGTCCAGGGCCGCATCCTCGGCGTTCGGGGCGGCCAGCCGGGCCAGCTGCTCGGCTTCCTCGCTGCGGGCGGCCAGGGCGAACTGCGCGAACTGCTCCGCCGTGCGCGTGAATCGCGTGCGCACGCGGTCGAGGTGCTCGCGCTCCCCTGCGGTGGTCAAGGCTGCCCTCTAAATCTGAACAAGGATACACCGCGCCCGATGCTGCGGCGTGGCGGGACGCAGCTCCGGCATCGCGGCGGAGCACTCGGCGCGGCGATAGGGACACCGCGGCGTGAAGGCGCAGCCCGGCGGCAGCGCGTCCAACCGCGGCACCCCGCCGGGAATGGGCTCGAGCTTTTTCCGGTGGAGTTGCGGCGACGCGCGCAGCAGGCCCTCAGTGTAAGGATGCCGCGGCTGGCGAAGCACTGTGCCCGCAGGGCCTTCCTCGACGATGCGCCCGGCGTACATCACCGCCACGCGGTCGGCAATCTGCGCGACCACCCCCAGATCGTGCGTGATGAACAGCAGCCCAAGGCCCAGCTCGCGCCGCAGGCGCCCCAGCAGCTCCAGGATTTGTTTCTGCACGGTCACGTCGAGCGCCGTGGTGGGCTCGTCGGCGATCAGCAGCCGCGGGCCCGCGGCCAGCGCCATGGCAATCATGGCGCGCTGGCGGAGGCCGCCGGAAAGCTGATGCGGATATTGCCGGGAGCGAAGCCCGGGGTCAGGCACGTGGGCGCGCTCGAGTGCTTCCTGCGTCCGGCGCTCAACTTCGCTTGCGCCCAGCGACGCATCGTGCGCCCGGATCGCTTCCCCCACCTGGGCCCCGATGCGCAAGACCGGGTTGAGCGCGGTCATGAGCTCCTGAAAAACCATGGCGATTTCGCGGCCGCGCACCGCGGCCAACTCGCGCCCGGCCAGCGCCAGCAGGTTTCTCCGCTGGCCATTCGCTGCGAGCCAGACCTCGCCGGTGCGACGCGCCCCCGGCGGCAGCAACCCCAGCAGCGCGAGCGACAACATCGTCTTCCCGCAGCCCGATTCGCCCACTAGACCGAGGCTCTCGCCTGAGTCCAGTCGGAACGACACATCGTTCACCGGGCGCAGCCAGCCGCCCGCGGTGGGAAGCTCCACGGTCAGGCCGCGGACATCGAGCAACGCGCCCATGCAGGAATCATAGAGGGGAAATCGAAAAACGGAAAATGGAAAACGGAGCGCCCGTGACGTGTGCGGCCCGTGGTTGTGGGGAAAGTTCCGCGGCGGGACCGATTCCGGCGTAGGACGCCTGCGACCCTGCGCGGCTCAGCGGCGGGATAAAGGAATGACCAGCTTCAAGCCGGTATGGGTGGCGGAGAAGCTGACCACTTTCACGTCCACCAGCCCAGACTTCTTGGCGGCGGCCATCACATCCGCCTGGGTGATTTGCGGCTGCCCCTTGGGATAGACCACCCAGACTGCGCCCGATGGTTTCAAGTAGGGAACCAGTTTTCGGAGACGACCCAGATCCGCGGTCCGTTCGGCCCCGAAGAAAACAAGGTCGGAATCTTTTCGCGGGTTTGACTGGGCAACCTCTTCGGTTTGTGCGCGCACCTGGCGGAGGAATTCAGCGTCGCGGACGCCCCGCACGGAAACAACCGAGCCGGGCTTGACGCCGAGCTTGTCGAGCAGGCTTTTTGGATGAAGAATTTTCTCGGCCCACTCTTGCGCCGGGGGTCCCAAATCAAAACGCGCTGTCCCCTGGGGAAACGCGATGCGCAGCTCGCCCCGGACCGCCCGCACGGATTGCATCGCTCGGAAGGGAATCGCCAGGCGAAAGTCGCCGCGGAAGATCAGGGCCTCAGACTCGAGTAGGACTTTGCCCTTGGAAACCTTTTTGTCCCATCGAGCCGTGCACAGCTCTTGCTGTCCCATCTTTCCGTCTCCGGTGCGGAGGCCCTCGCCGAATTTCCCACCGGCATATCCTACCTTGTGTGGCCAATGTTCTGAAAGAGGACGGCAAGTTTCTGTTTGTGCGGAATGTTCAGCGGGCCCGCGGTGCGGGGCCCACGCCCGCAGCGATTCCCTTACCCGCAACACGCCGGCGGCGTTTCGGCTTTCGACGCGGCGCGCGACCCGTTACAATGCCGGGGCAACGCAAACCGATTCGATCGACACTGTGCCGCAGGGCTCGGTTGCACTTCCCGGCCCCGGGCGTCGAAACACAAGAGGCGCGTAGCAGACGTGGATGGGGTCACGCATCGAGGCGTGGGCTGGAAGGAGCTATTCCGTCGCCCCGGCTTCCGCTATCTGTTTGCCGGCATGTTCATCTCGCTGTTCGGCACGGGGATGAACTTTGCCGGGGTGAGCTGGTACATCCTTGTAACGACGCAATCGACGGTCAAGGTCAGCCTGAGCGTCATTCTGGTGACCCTGCCAGGTCTGGTTGTGCCGCTTTTGGGCGGCGTGCTGATTGACCGTGTAGACCGGCGCTACCTGGGCATAGCGCTGGACCTGGCTCGCGGCACGATCGTGCTGGCCACGGCGTTGCTGGCCTATTCGGGTTCCCTCCAACTCTGGCACATCTATGCGATGGTCGCGCTATTGGGCGTGGGCTTCGCCATCTATTGGTCCACAACGAACGCGCTGGTGCAGGAGGTCATCCCGTCAGGTCAGCACATGGCCGCCAATGCCGCGGTGCTGATTGCAGTGCAGGGCGGGATGATGGCCGCGGGAGCGCTGGTGGGGCTGGTGTACAAGAGCGCCGGCATCGCCGGCATTCTAGCCATTGATGGGGTCACCTATCTGGTTTCTGCGCTGTGTCTGCGGCAACTCCGCCGGGGTTACTTTGCCCCGCAGCATGGGCCGGCGCCGGAGCTTGCCGAGGCCTCCGCGGCACCACCGACCATTGAGGCGCCGCCAGCGCCTGCCGAACCTGCGGTCCTCCCGCCGATCGTCGAGCCCGGATTTGGGCTCGGCCTGCTAGCAGACATCCGCGAGGGACTGCGTTACCTGCGCACGCAACCCCGCGTGCGCGCAATTGGCTTCACCTACGCGTGCATGATGGCTGGCGTGCTGAGCGGCAACGTCGTGGTGGTGGCCCTGGCGCACGACATCGTGCACACGGACTCGCAGGGCTACGGCTTCATCGAAGGCGGCTGGGCCGTCGGCGCCATCACCGGCGGGCTAGTCGCCGGCGCGCTGGCGCGGCGGTGGCCGCTGACCGTGCTGATCACGGCGCTGGTCACGCTGTCCATCGGGCATGCCCTGCTCCCTTACATCACTGTCTTGGCCGCGGTGGTGGCCATGCAGGCGCTGTTTGGCGTGTGCCGCGCGCTGGGCGGTGTGCTGACGCAGTCCTCAATCATGGCAACGGTGCCGCGGCGGCTGATGGGGCGCACGCAGTCGGCGTTCTCGGTGATTTCGACGCTGCTCCAGGTGGGCATGAGCTTCACGCTGGGCTGGCTCGGCCAACACGTCAACCTGCGAGTAGCCTTTCTGGCGCTAGGGCTGCTGTACGGCGGCGCGGTGGCCGCGGCGATGCGCGCGCGAGCGCTCACCCGCCTGGCCCAGCCCGGAGCTGTTTGAAGCCGGGGGCGACGCGCAATCTTCCGGTTTACTCCGAGCAGCTCGCAGCGAGAGAATGTGCGGGGGTTGGGCACCGCCGAAGGAGGCGAAATGGAGTTTCTTCCCGGACTGAGGGGCTTGCTGAATCAGCACCCGATCTTCGTGCATTTCCCCATTGCGCTGTGGTTCGCAGCGCTGCTGTTCGAGGCGCTGGCCGTGCTGCGCTCGAGCGACGATTTCCACCGCACCGCCGCGCGCCTGCTTTACCTCGGCACGCTCTTTGCATTTTTTGCCGGGGCCACCGGCCTGCTGGCCGAAGCAGCCGTGCCGGAAACGGGCCCGGCGCGCGACGTCTTCGAGCTGCACGAGAAACTGATGTACGTCACCACCAGCGCGGCAGTGGGGCTGTGCATGTTGGCCTTCTTTCGCCGCCACAATTTCACCGCCGGCCTGCGCAAGCTGTTTCTCATCGGCCTGATCGTGCTGGCGGGCCTGCTGACCGTCGGCACCGACCGCGGCGCGCAGCTCGTCTATCAATACGCCACCTCGGTGCGCCTCCCCGCCGCCTCAAAGTAAGCGAGCAGCGCGCCAGCTTGCCGGGCATCTCGTGGCGCCTCGCCAGCAACGGAGAGCAGGTAAACGGATGATTCCACCAGCCCCGCAGGATTCGAAGGCACCTAATCCTGTCGAGAATTCGACCTGTGAGCGGTGCGGGCACCGGTTCCTCTGCGAGGGATCGGGCCTCGGAACCTGCTGGTGCGCGGAGCTTGCCTTGAGCGAATCCGTTCGCTCGCAACTGCGGCAGCGATACCGGGGTTGTCTCTGCCGGAATTGCCTCAGAGAGTTTGCCCGGCAGGGAAGTGTTGTGTTCCCGTGACGTTTTCACCTCTTGGGCGGGCCAAGGCCCCACCATTGTTCGCCATCCGGACCGCAGGGAAGGATCTCTCAGAGGGGTTCCTCGTCCCGACTAAGTCGGGACTCAGAGATGACGGCGGCTGACGGACAGCTCAGAGGTATTCGCGGGAAGGGCCTTCGAGAAAGGCGCGAAGCTTACGCGAGCGCGAGGGGTGCCGCAGCTTGCGCAGCGCCTTGGCCTCGATCTGGCGGATGCGCTCGCGGGTGACGGCGAACGACTGGCCCACTTCCTCGAGCGTGTGTTCCGAGCCATCGTCCAGCCCAAAGCGCATCTTGATGACTTTTTCCTCGCGGGGCGTCAGGGTCTTCAGCACCGAGGCGGTCTGCTCCTTCAGGTTCAGGTTGATGACCGCGTCGGAGGGCGAGACCACCGCCTTGTCCTCGATGAAGTCGCCGAGGTGCGAGTCTTCCTCCTCGCCGATGGGCGTTTCGAGCGAGATGGGCTCCTGCGCAATCTTCAGGATCTTGCGCACCTTGGCCACGGGGATGTCCATGCGCTTGGCGATCTCTTCCGACGTGGGCTCGCGCCCAAGCTCCTGGACAAGTTGCCGGCTGGTGCGGATGAGCTTGTTGATCGTCTCGATCATGTGCACGGGGATGCGGATGGTGCGCGCCTGATCGGCGATGGCCCGGGTGATGGCCTGGCGGATCCACCAGGTGGCATAGGTGGAGAACTTGTAGCCGCGGCGCCACTCGAACTTGTCCACGGCCTTCATGAGGCCGATATTGCCTTCCTGGATCAGGTCGAGGAACTGCAGGCCGCGGTTGGTGTACTTCTTGGCGATGGAGACGACCAAGCGCAGGTTGGCCTCGATCAGCTCCTTCTTGGCCTGCTCGGCCTCCGCTTCGCCGCGAAGGATCAGCGTGAGCGTGCGCTTCAGGTCGGTGAGGCCGACCTCGCTGGAGACTTCGATCTCCTTCAGCTCGGAGCGGCGCGAACGCAGTTCCTTGCGCGCCTCGGCGGCGGTATCGCCGCGGGCAACGTCGGCGCGGCGCTCCAGCCGGCCCGCCTCGCGCTCGAGCGAGTGTAGCCGCTCGACCGTGTGGCGCATCTTGTCGATCAGGCGCTTCTTTTCGAGCGGGTTGAAGTCGAGCGAGCGGACCAGCTGCGACATCTGGATGCGCGTGCGGCCGAGCTGGTACCGTCCCCGCAGGTAGGCGCGCTTCTTCGACTTCGGCGTGCGCTCGAGCTTGGCGGCCTGCTTCAGGCCCACCGCGTAGAGCTTCTCGATCTTGTCGATGATGCGGAGTGTCTGCCGGGTCTTGTTCTCGATCTTCTCCTCGGTCAGCTCCTCATCGTCGAACTGGACGATCTCCTTGATCGAGCGCGTGCCCTTGCGCAGCTCCTCGCCGATGGCCAGCAGTTCCTTCAGGACGATGGGGGAGCGCGAGATCGTCTTCAGCACCAGCATTTGTCCGCGCTCGATGCGCTTGGCGATGGCCACCTCGCCCTCACGCGTCAGCAGCGGCACGGTGCCCATCTCGCGCAGGTACATGCGCACCGGGTCGTTGGTCTTTTCCAGCGCTCCGGGAGTCAGGTCCAGCTCGACTTCCTCGGCGACCACTTCCTCTTTGGGCTCGGCCTCGCCGGTTTCCACGGCTTCTGCGGCGGCGCGTGCCGCCTTGGCCGTGGCGGCATCCTCGTAGATATCGATGCCGTAGCGCTCGAAGGTGGAGAGCAGGTCGTCAATCTCCTCCGACGAGTGCACCTCGGCGGGCAGGATGTCGTTCACTTCGTCGTAGAGCAGGTAGCCGCGCTCTTTGCCCATGTTGATGAGCTGGCGTACCTGGTCATATTTTTCTTCGATGGCTAACGCCAATGGTTCCTCCCCGGTCAGCCTCCGGGCAACAATCGAGCAGGGCGCGGCAGTGGACTCTCGGCGCTCCCGCGGGACACGCGGGCGCTGCTATGCCGATGAAAAAAAAGAAGATTTTGAATTTCCCGCCGTGAGGTAACTGTCCGCCTCGCTGCGCTTTCTGCGTCCTCGCCCTATTCGCCCCGTCGCCCTCGGGGCCGCGCCGTACACCTGATTAGATGCACGTCGCCGCTTGCCCGTTTCCCGCGAAACCAAACCACGCTACACGCCCACCGGCCGCTTCGTCAACTGTTTTGTTTCCTTACGGGTAACAGTCAGTCATAAACCGGCCGGAGCCCTGCTGTATCCCCGGGCTACACAGCTTGGGAGGATTACTGCGGGAGCTCGGTGAGGCGTTTGCGCAGCTCTTGCTTGCGCCCCAGCAATCGGCGGAGTTCGCCGTCTCCGGGCGCCGCGGGACGCTCCTCAATCTGCTTCTGCACTGCGGCGAGCTCGGCTTCGGCTTGGCGGCGCTGCAGCACCCGCAGACAGCTTTCGGCCTCTTCCCAGGTAGGCTCGGCTGCCGGCTCGAAGATGATTTCAAACAGCAGCCGCCGGTCCTTTTCTTCGAGCGCGTTTGCCACGGCCGCCGGGTCGGGCCGCTCGCCCTCCCGGCAGGCCTCCAGCAGCGCCGCAAGAATTCTTTCCGTCTCCAATCCCTTGTGCCATTCGCCCGAGCGCAGCTCCGCAGCAAGCCGGTCGCGAATGCCTTCGGCCTCGACCAGAATTTGCACCAGCCGGCGCTCGGCCGGCTTCGCCGCCCGGGCCATCAGCTCCGGCTTGGTCTTCACCTCGCTGCGGCGCTCGGTGGCGGCGCGCCGGAGCGACTCGCGCAGCACCGGCTCGTCCACGCGCAACTGCTGCGCAATGCGCGTGGCCCACTCCGAGCGCAGCAGGCGGTTGGGGATGCGCTGCACGTAGGGCATCAGGAAATTCACGGCGCGCAGCTTGCCCTCCCCGGTGGAAAGGTCCATCTGCCGGGCGCGGGCGATCAGATAGTCCACGTACATGGGGGCCTGCTCGAGCAGCTTGCGGTAGGCCTCGGCGCCCTGCTCGCGGATGAATTTGTCGGGGTCGGCGCCGCCCGGCAGGGCCAGCACGCGCACCTCGCAGCCCTGCTCGAGCAGGATGGCGAGCGAGCGCTCGGTGGCCGCTTGGCCGGCGGTGTCAGGGTCGTAGTTCACCACCACGCGCCGCGTGAAGCGAGCGAGCAGCTTTACCTGCGTTTCCGTCAGGCTGGTGCCGCAACTGGCGACCACATTGTGCACTCCGGCGCGCGCCGCGCCGATGGTGTCCATGTAGCCTTCCACCAGCACGGCGAAGTCGCGCTGGCGCAGCGCTTCCTTGGCGCGGTCGAGGTGATAGAGCACGTTGCTTTTCGAGTAGATGGGAGTCTCAGGCGAGTTCAGGTACTTGGGCAGGTCGTCGCCCAAGGCGCGGCCGCCGAAGGCGACCACTTTGCCCGATTCGTTGGCGATGGGAAACATGATCCGCCGGCGGAAGCGGTCGTACAGCCGCCCGCTGGAATCGCGCACCACGACGCCTGAGAGTTCGAGCAGCTTGTCCGCATACTTTTGCTTCAGGTGCTTGTACAGCGCGTCGCCGGCCGAGGGCGCGTAGCCCAGGCCGAAGCGCGCCATGGCCTCGCTGTCCAACCCGCGGTCTTCGAGGTAGGCGCGCGCCGCTTTGCCTTCCGGCGTGGCTTCCAACTGAAGCGCGAAAAATGCTGCCGCCTCGCGGTGCAGCTCCACCAGGGCGGTGCGCTGCTGGGTCTCGCGCTTTTCCTCCGGCGAGCGCGCCCGCGGCTTGGGCACCGGGATGCCGCACTTTTCCGCCACCGCGCGCACCGCTTCCGGGAAAGTGAGTTTTTCCACCTCCATCACGAACTTGAAGACGTCGCCGCCCACGCCGCAGCCGAAGCAGTGGTAGATCTGTTTCACCGGATGTACGGCGAACGATGGTGTCTTCTCGGAATGGAATGGGCACAGGCCGGTGAAGTTTTGCCCGCCCTTTTTCAGGCGGACGTATTCCCCGACGACGCGAACGATGTCCGCCTGCTGCTTCACCCGCTCCGCGAAGGATCCCGCTTCCGCCATATCGCGTTCATCAACTGCGCAATTCTACTACGGTGATTGCCGTGCCGCCGCGGTCCTCCGCCTCGGCGGAGATGCGTTCCACAAGCGGATGCGCCGACAAGAATTCCGCCAAGCCGCGGCGCAGCGCGCCGGTGCCGTGGCCGTGGATAATGCGCACGCGCGCCTTTCCCGCCAGCGCCGCCTGGTCGAGGAACTTGTCCACCCGGCGGGTGGCTTCCTCGACGGTGCAGCCGATGACGTTGATCTCTTCGCCGACGGGCGCTTCGCCCGGTTGTGCATGCACGGTGATGCCTTCGTAGGCCCGGCCGGAGCCTGGCGCGGAAGCTTGCGCGGCGGCCTGTTCGGTGACGATGGCAACGATGTCGTCGAGTGGAACCTTCATCCGCAGCGGGCCGGCTTCGACTTCCGCCGTGCGGGCGATAATCCGGCGGAGCACGACCGGCGCGGAAAACCCGCGGACACGCACGCGTGTCCCCGGGACGAGCTGCTCGGGCGTGACGCGCTCGCCCCCGCCCTGCGGAACGCCGAGGCCGAGGTCCTGCTGCGACTCGGCCAGATGCGCGACGACGGCGGCGTCAGCTTCCTCGCGCGCCTCCGTGCGCGCCTTGACGGCGCGCCGCCGCGTCTGCTTTTCGAGCTGCGCGGCCGCCTCGCGATCCTTCGCCGCCTCAACAATTGTCGCGATTTCGCGCTCGTGCTGCTTCAGCGCTTCGGCGAACCTCTGTTCGAGTTCCGCCAGGCGCCGCCGCTGGCGCTCGACCCACTCGGTTTGCAGCTTTTGCCGCTCCGCTTCGAGCTGCCGCAATTGCTCGGCAGCCTGCCGCTTCATCTCTTCCAATTCATCGCGGCTGCGGTGGAGATAAGCGATCCACTCGGCGGCCTGGCGGACTTCGGGGGCGAGTTCCGCTCTGGCCCGCTCGATGACCGCCGCGGGCAGGCCCAGGCGGCGGGCGATTTCGATGCCGCTGGAAACGCCGGGGACGCCGACCAGCAGCCGGTAGGTCGGCCGCAGGTTGACTTCGTCGAATTCCACCGCGGCGTTGAGCACGCCCGGCGTGGTCGAGGCGTAGGCCTTCAGACGGTCGTGGTGCGTGGTGGCGAGCGTCAGGCAGCGGCGTTCGCGGAACTCCTCGAGCAGCGCCACGGCCAGCGCCGAGCCTTCCTCGGGCGCGGTGCCGGTACCCATTTCGTCCGCGAGCACGAGTGAGCGCTCGGTGGCCGCTTTGAGCATGCTGCGCAGGTTCAGCATGTGCGCCGAAAAAGTGGAAAGGTCGGCGGCAATGGACTGTTCGTCGCCGATATCCACCAGTACGAGGTCGAACAGCGGCAACTCCGCCCGCTCGGCCGCCACGGGAATCCCCGACTGCGCTGCGAGCGCCGCCAGCCCCACGGTCTTGAGCGCGACGGTCTTGCCGCCCGTATTGGGACCGCTGATCACCAGCACGGTCTCCTGGCCGCCCAGCGCAAGCGTCATCGAGACGATGGCACGGCCGTCGCGGCGGAGCTTGTCCTCGAGCACCGGATGCCGCGCCGCCTCCAGCGCCATTTGCGCGGACGTGTTGAATTGCGGCAGCGCGCAGTTAAATTCACGGGCGAAGCGGGCGCGGGCAAATGTGGAGTCGAGCTGGGCGATGGTTGCGGCGGCAAACTGCAGCGGCCCGAGCTCCCCCTGAAGGTGTTCGGTGAGCTCGCGCAGGATGCGGGCGATCTCCGCGGCTTCGTCCTCAGCGAGCTGAACCAGCTTGTTGTTCAGCGGGATGGCCTCGAGCGGCTCGACGAACACCGTCTGGCCGGTGGCGCTCGAGCCGTGCACCACCCCTTGCACCTGCCGGCGGTCGGCGGAGCGCACCGGGACGACGAAGCGGTCGTTGCGCAAGGTGACGTAGTCCTCTCCGGGCTCCTGGCCGCGGGCGCGAAGGAGCTGCCGCAGCGTTTTCTGGATGGTGTCGCGAGTGCGGGCGATGTTGCCGCGGATGCGCTTCAGTTGCGCCGAGGCGGCGTCGCTGATTTCGCCGTTGGGCAGGATGGCCCGGCGAATGGCCGCAGCCAGCGGGCGAAAATCGGCCAGCGCTGCGGCGCGCTCGGCCAGCAAAGGGTATGGCGCGGCCGCGGCGCGAAAACTCTGCCTCAGCCAGGCCGTCGTGTCGAGCAGGGAAGCGGCCTCGAGCAGCTCGGCGGGCGCCAGCACGGCTCCGGGCGCGCCCAGGCGTTCGAGCCACGCTTCCGGGTCGGCCAGCGAGCCGAAGCCCAACTCGCTCCCGGCGCGCAGGTAGGCGATAGCCTCGCGAATCAAAGCAAACGCTGCTTCGAGCCGGGCGAGGTCGCCGGTGGGCGCAAGCGCGTCAATGTCGCGGCGGCCGGGAGCGCAGGTAGTGGACCGGCGCAGGATCTCGCGCAGGCGGTCAAATTCGAGCACTTCTCCGGCAGGTCGCGACACGTTGCCTCAATGGCAGCAGCTCGCCTCTTCCGCGGCGGGCTACAGCGGTTCTTTGCGTGCGAGCTCGCCGGCAAGAAAGCCGGCGGCCTCGGCCGGCGTCGGCGCGATGTGGACCAGCCGGTTACTGGCCTCGCCCCAGGACGATGCGTGGCCCTGCTCGACTTCGCGGACGCGCTCCAGAATCGGCCGCCAGAACTCCCCCAGCACGACGAACGGCTTGGCCGGCATCACGCCCTTGTTCAGCATCTCCCACACCACGGCCAGCTCGACCAGCGTGCCCGTGCCGCCCCTGCACGCCACGTAGGCGTGGCCGCGGCGAACCAGCTCGAACAAGCGCTCCTGCCAGGTCTTGACCCGCACTTCCTCGTCCACCCAGGCATTCGTCCGCGAGCGGAAAAACTCCGCGGTGACGCCCAGCGTTCGCCCGCCGGCCTCCTTCGCACCGCGCGAGGCGGCTTCCATCACGCCGCCGTAGCCGCCCGAGCAAACCACGAACCCGCGGCCGGCGAGCGCGCCGCCGAGCGCGCGCGCCTCTTCGTAATCGGGCTCGCCCGGACGCGGGCGCGAGCTGCCGAAGACGGTCACAATTCTCGAAATGTCCGCCATGCGATAGGTCGGCGCGCCGATAATCGAAACACGAAAAGCGCAACTTGCCGCAAACGATGGGATGGCAGGAGCGCCCGCCGCGACGGGCGCTCCTACGGACTTTTCTTCTCGGGCCGAGGCGCTGGGGCATTCGCCGGCGGCGTGCCGAGCTCTTCGACCATGGCCACGCAGATAGCGTCCACAACCGACGTGGCGGCGTTGCCGCGCAGGTTGTGGTTGTTGCCGAGGATGGCGAAGACCAGCTTTTCGCCGCGCACGGATGTGGCATAGCCGGCAAGCGCGTTGGCGTGCTCGAGCGTGCCGGTCTTGGCCCAGATGCGTCCGGCGGCGGGCGTGTTCTTCATGCGCTCGGCCAGCGTGCCGTCCTCGCCGGCAATCGGCAGCGTGGAGCGGAAGGCATCGCCCCAGGGCTGCTGGGCCACGTACTGGAGCAGCTTGACTTCGGCCTGCGGCGTCACCAGGTCGCGGCGCGAAAGCCCCGAGCCGTCGAACAGCACTACGTCGCCCTCGTCAATGCCGATAGATTTGAAAAAATCCTCCGCAAAAATCAGTGCCGCCTCGGTGGTTGAGGTTCCCGCCTTCTCCCGCGCCGCAGCGCGCAGCAGCAGCTCGGTGTGCAGGTTTTGGCTGATCTTGCCGGCCAGACGCAGCGCCTCGCCGAGCGGCACGGAAATATGCTCGGCCAGCACCGTTGCCGCGCCCGCGCTCGAGTCCGGCGCGCCTGGCGACCCCACCGGAGACAAATGCCGGGCGCGCGCCTGGCCGTAAACGCGCACGCCTCGCGCTTCGAGCAGCCGCAGCAGCAACTGCGCAGCGTGGTCGGCGGGGTCCTCGACCGCGAGCGACAACAGGCGCGGCTCCCCGCGCAACGGGATTGTGCCGCCAAGTGCGAACAGCCGCGAGCCGGGCGCGCGCGCCACCTCCGGTTTCCACTCGGAGCCCGCCGGGCCGGTGCGGACTTCGTTTTGGAATGCGTAATCGCCGGCCCAGGGCTGCACATCGAACCACGCCGGGTCGCCCTCGCGTTCGCCGGGGCCCAGGGTGAGCGAAATCGTGTTGTCGTGAATGGCCAGCGCCGAGACCGCCGCGCCGTAGCCCCACATCATGTCGTCAATGGCCCAGCCGGAGGGAAAGCGCTCGTAGGGGAAGTAGCTGTCGTCGGCGACGATGTCGCCTTCGATCTGCCGGATGCCGCGGGCGAGCACCGCATCGGCCAGCGCCGCGAGAATCTTATCCGCGGCGCCGTCGCGTTCGGCGTGTTTCTGGAACGGAAACCGCCGGCTGGAGAGGTTGGGGTCGCCGCGACCCACCAGCACCAGATCGCCGCGCAGCCGGCCAGAGCGGTCCACGGCGCCGCGAGTCTCGATGGTGGTGCGGAAGCGGTAGTCTGGGCCGAGCGTGGCCATCGCCAGCGCGATGGTGAACAGCTTGGCGCTCGACCCCGGGGCAAAATAGCGCTGCGCGTTGAGCGCATAGAGGGTCTCGCCAGTGGAGGCGTCCCGCACGAGCACTCCCCAGTAGCCCTTCTCGGCCCCCGCCTTCGCCAGCACGGCCTCGACCCTGGCCGCGAAGCGCGCAATGTCGCCGCGGGGCTTGGCCTCGGGCGATTGTTGGGCCGCTGCGGCGCTGGCGAGCAGCAACACGGCCAGTGCCGCTGCCGCGCACGGGTTGTGTCTCCGCTGTGGGTAGGCGCGCAATGGGCGCTCCGCGCTAGAAAAACCGTAGGCGCGGGATTATAGTCTATTCCGCCATTGGGGAACCGACGAGCTTCCGATCGCCGCTCGCCCCCCGCAGGCGATCATCGGACTCCGGAGGAAGGCATGCCAGCGAATTCCTGTGCCCGGCGGGTGCGCCCGCTTCGAAGAGCGCTGCTCAGCGCCGTCTTGGCGGCGCACGTGCTGCTGCTCATCGCGGGCACTACCGCCGCCCAGGGCAAGCACCCCCTCACCGTCGAAGACATGTGGGCGGTGAAGCGCCCTGGCGCGCTTTCGCTCTCGCCGGACGGCCGCTGGGCCGCCGTCGAGCTGACCTCGTACGACATGAAAGAAAACAGCAACAGCTCGGACATCTGGCTCCTTGCCACCGACGGCTCTTCCCAGCGGCGGCTGACCGCCCATCCGGCCGGCAGCAGCGCTCCCGTATGGTCGCCCGACGGCAACTGGATCGCCTTCCGCAGCAAGCGCGAGGGTGACGATGAGAGGCAGGTGTACCTGATCTCTCCGACCGGGGGTGAAGCGCGCCGCCTGACCAGGATTCCCACCGGCGCGTCCGCGCTGAAATGGTTCCCCGACAGCAAGCGCCTAGCGTTCCTGTCCTGGGTGTGGCCCGAGCTGGCCAGCGACGAAGAGCAAGCGCAGCGGCTGAAAGAGCGCCGCGACGCCAAGGTGCGAGCCTATACCATTGACTCCACCGGCTTCCGCTACTGGGACCACTGGCTGGCCGACGGGCGCATGCCGCACCTGTTCGTCGTGGACCTCGAGACAGGTCGAACGCGCGACATCCTGGCCGGCACAGGTCTCAGCCTGGAGCGCCACGAGCCCTCTTCGGCTTCCTACGACATCTCCCCGGACGGAGCCGAGATGGCCTTCACCACCGACCTGACCAAAGACTTCGGCTACCAAATCAATGAAGACATCGTGACGATTCCGGTGGCCGGCGGGAAATGGACCAACCTCACCGCCGGCAATCCGGCTAACGACGCGAACCCCCGCTACTCGCCCGACGGCAAATGGATCGCCTACACGCGGCAAGCCGTCCCCAACTTTTACGCCGACCGGCAACGCCTCGCGCTCTATAACCGGGCCACCGGCGCCACGCGCATGCTCACCGAGAACTGGGACCGTTCAGCCGAAGCGCCCGTATGGTCGGCGGATAGCCAGCGAGTCTACTTCCTCGCCGAAGACAAGGCGCGACAACCAATTTGGGTGCTGGCCATCTCGGGCGGCGCGCCGAAGCCGCTCGTCGAGGGCGGCACAATCGCGACTCTGGCGCGCTCCGGCAACGGCCGCACTCTGGCGTTTCTCCGCTCGACCGCGGGCATGCCGCCGGCGGTCTATGCCGCCTCGGCCGACGGCAGCGGCGAGCGCAAAGTGGAAACGTTCAACGACGCGCTGATCGCCGGGTGGCAACTCGGCGAGCTGAAGGAAGTCGTCTACAAGGGCTGGGGAGGAGAGCCGGTGCAGATGTGGGTCATCTACCCGCCCGGTTTCGATCCGAAAAAGAAATGGCCGCTGCTGCAAATTGTCCATGGCGGGCCGCACGGCGCTTGGATGGACCAGTTCCACTTCCGCTGGAACATGCAACTGTTCGCCAGCCGCGGCTACATGGTGGCCGCGGTGAATTTCCATAGCTCGACCGGCTGGGGCCAGGCCTTCACCGACTCCACCACGGGCGATTACGGCCGGCGGGAACTCGAGGATGTCGAAAAGGGCACCGACTACCTTCTGGCGCAGGGCTACATTGATTCCGCACGGCTCGCCGCGGCCGGCGGGAGCTTCGGGGGCTACATGATGGCCTGGATGAACGGCCACACGACGCGCTACAAGGCCATGGTATGCCACGACGGCGTGTACGATTGGGTCTCGCAGATGGCGTCGGATACGGTGCGCGGGCGCGACCGGGCGCTCGGCGGATTCCCGTGGGAGAAACCTGAACAGGTGCTCCGGCAGTCGGCCCACTGGTACGCCAAGAATTTCAAGACGCCCACACTCGTGGTGCATGGCGAGCAGGACTTTCGCGTGCCGCTGACGCAGGGCTTGGAGTATTACACCACGCTGCGGATGCTGGGTGTGCCGGCGCGCCTGCTCTATTTCCCCGACGAGAACCACTTCGTGCTGAAGCCGCAAAATTCGCGGCTCTGGTATAAGGAATTTTTCGACTGGATCGGGAAATACGCCGCCGCGGGCCCGAGCTGAGCGCGGCGCTTGCAGCGCCGCCGGGTTGCGCCGGGCCGGGAGAAACCTTAAGATGCAAGATCCAGCCTGGGGAGGAACAAAGATGAAAAAGGCATTGGCTTTCCTGTTTGCGGCCGCGCTCATCGCGTTGCCCGTGCAAGCCAAGAGCAGCAAGGAAGAGGAACGTCTGGAAAGCGCCGGCAAAGTCCTGAAGGAGATCCTGGATATCCCTGACGACATCCCCAAGGACCTGCTCGACAAGGCGGAGTGCGTGATCATCATCCCATCGGTGGTCAAGGTAGCCTTTGTCTTCGGCGGGAGTTACGGCCGCGGCGCGATGACCTGCCGCAGCGGCGAGCACTTCACCGGGCCCTGGAGCGCGCCCACGATGATGGCACTCGAGGGCGGCAGCTTCGGGCTGCAATTGGGCGGCCAAGCCACAGACTTTGTCCTGCTGGTGATGAACCCGCGGGGCGCCGAGGCCATCCTGTCGAGCAAGGTGAGGCTGGGCGCGGACGCCTCCGCCGCAGCCGGTCCGAAGGGACGCACCGCGGAAGCAAACACGGATGTCACGCTGCGCGCGGAAATCCTCACCTATTCGCGTGCGCGCGGGCTGTTTGCCGGCTTATCGCTGGAGGGTTCCACGCTCCGGCCTGACCGCGACGCCAACCGGCGCGTCTACGGGCGCGACGTCAGCGCGCGCGACATCGTGCGCCACGGCAAGGTGGCCGTGCCTCCGTCCGCAAACCAGCTGGTTTCGTTGCTCAACCAGAAATCGCCCAAGAACCAATCCGACCCGAAGTCGCTCCAATAAGAATTCGCAAGGCCATGAGCGCGCGTCCCGGCGCCAGCGCCGGGGTGTTTGCGGCCGGGTGCGACGCCCTCACTTCCCTTGGCCGCGGCGCCGCCACCGGCATTGCGTCGGCGGAGCACTTCCCGTAGTCTGAAAGCTTTCCTGCCCCGCCGAAGAGAGCTTCGAGGCGGCGCGCGAAGAGAAAAATGGCCTGCCCGATCTGTTCCAAGCGCAAGCCCGCGCGGTTCTGTCCCGCCAAGGGCGAGAAGATCTGCGCGGTCTGCTGCGGCACCGAGCGCGAGGTGACCATTGATTGTCCTGTCGACTGCGGCCATCTGATTGCCGCGCACCGCTACGAGGACGAGCACCGCAAGCCCATCCCGCCCGAGGAAGTCCCCTTCCCCGACGTCGAGTTCTCGTCCGACCTGATCCACGAGCGGCGCCCGGTGGTCTCCGGTCTGAGCTATGCCATCCTGAAATACGCCGCCGGACAAGCGTCGCTGGTGGACGCCGATGCGTTGGCGGCGCTGGCCGCGCTGGCAGAAACTTATCGTACGCTGGGCTCGGGCATCTATTACGAGAAGCCGCCCGATGCGCAGCTCCCGCGCGGCCTGTACGACGAGCTGGCGAAGATGGTCCAGGACCTCAAGCAGCAGGACGCCGACCGCGCCGGCTTCTCCCGCCTGAAGGACACAGAGATTTTCCACCTGCTCGTCTTCCTGCTGCGCGTGGGGCGGCACCGCACCAACGGCCGGCCGCGAGCACGGGGTTTTCTGGAGTTCCTGCGCGCGCAATTCCCGCAGGCGCCCGAGCTGGCCCGGGCACAGTCGCGCATCATCGCGCCATAGCCGCCCGGCGAAGTCCGGCAAAACGGGTTGACCCGCGCCGCCGGGAGCCGGGCGGCGCAGGAAGCGAAGAAACCAAAGCTGGCGGTTCCGGCTTTCCCGGCGACGCCGCGTCGGGAGCGGGTTCCACGGCGGATTCGAGCGCCAGCGCAAGCTGCGGCGAGTGCCAGGCGAGCCGCTCGGCGTCGAAGGGCCGCGCTGTAAATCCATACTTGCTGCGCAGCGCTCTGACCCGCTCGGCGATTTCGCGGCGGTAGGCTTCCGGGGCATAGCCCGAGCGAGCGTACCAATCGCGGTATTGCCGCGCCAGCCGCGGAAACTTTTCCTCGATGAACGGCAAGAATTGCTTGAGCGCCGAGGGCATCAGGAAGAGCACGTTCGCCGAAAACCACTGCGCGCCGGCGTCGCGCGCTGCCCGGGCGAGCGCGTCGAGGTCGGCTTCACGGTCGGTCAGCCCGGGGATCATCGGCATGGCGTTGACGCCCACGGCCAGGTCGGCGTCGCGCAGCGCGCGCACCGCCGCCAGGCGCAGGTCGGGTCGCGGGGCGCGCGGCTCGAGCTGCCTTGCCAGACGGGGCCGCAGTGTGGTGACGGTAATGTTGATATAGAGCGCCGAGCGGGCGGCGATCCGGCGGAGCAGGTCCAGGTCGCGCACCACCTGGTTGGACTTCGTGGTGATGGAAACGCTCAGGCCGTCGCGCGCGGCCATCTGCTCGAGGATGGCCCGGGTGGCGCTGTGTTCGCGCTCGGCGGGTTGGTAGGGATCGGTGGCCGTGCCGATGGCGATGTGTTCGCCCCATACTTTTTCCCTGGCCAGGTCGCGCGCCGCCAGTTGCCCGGCGTCCTGCTTGACGTAAATCTTGCGTTCAAACTCGCTGCCATCGAGCTCCATGTACTCGTGCGTGTAGCGGGCGTAGCAGTACCGGCAGCCGAACTCGCAGCCGCGGTAGGGATTCACCGTCCAGGCGAACGGCACGCGGTCGGAGTCGCAGCGGTTCAGGATCGAGCGCACGGGCAGCAGAAAATATTGCGTCCCGCGCTTGGAACCGGCGGGAGAAGAGGCGGCGGCAAGGCGGGCGATGCCGACGAGCCCGGTTGCTGGCCCCGATGGTGCTGCCGACTGCGGAGGGGCCGGCGGCTCGGTGTCCCGCTGGAACGGGACAGTGGGGAATAGGGAGGGAGTGGGTTTGGGAGGAGTGGGAGAAGTGGCCATGGCCCGCCTCGCCGCCTGAGGGCCTAATCATATTCGCTTTTTCTTCGCCTTGTCAAGCTCTTTTCTGCGCTTCTGCGTTGTGGGTTAGGAATGGCCGGGACGGTGCTGCGAGCCGCGGACTGCTTCTAGCGCCCGCGTCCTTCCCGGGGCGCACGGCCGTCCAAGAGATCGCCTGGGGGTGCCTGCGGTTCCCACGGTTCGATCCAATAATCCAAGGCGAGCCAGAAGCTGTAGGAATGCCGCATCAGCGCGAGCGACAACAGGACGGCAAAGCCGAGCCAGAGCCCGAGCTTGAGCCCCTGCGAGAGGCCTTGCACATCCGGCATGAAAAGCAGCAGGAAGTAGGAGGTTATGACCAGCGCGGCCGTGACCCCGTAGTTGATGATCATGGCCCCGACGTAGTAGCCCGACTCCCGGAAATAACTCAACCCGCATTGGGGACATTCCGGGAACATGCGCAACCTTCGGACGAACAGCGGCCCTTGCCCGCAAGCGGGGCATCGCAGCCGCAGCGCGCGGTGAAAAACCTGGCGGATGGGCGGTTTCGTCATCGCGGCTCCGGGATTATACCGCCGAAACCGGGATTGCCTGATGTGCAGCACAGTGCCGCGGTTAGCCCCTGACTCCGCCGGGAAGGGAATATACTCGGTCGAGGTTCGCAGGAGCCCTCCGTGAACACTGTTGGAATCCTGATCATTGACGATGACGAGGCCAGCCAGAGCGCCCTGCGGCACGTGCTCGATTCGGAAGGCTGGAAGGTGCGCATCGTGCCGCTGGCCAACCAAGCGCTGAGCGAGCTCGCCAGCGGCGAATGGGCGCTCGTGATCGTCAACGTGGCCATGAGCGGCCTGACCGGGCCGGTGTTCACAACGCTCAAAGAACTGGCGCTGGCACCGCCGCTGGAAGCCGGGAGGCAGCGCGCGCGGGTGCTCTTCCTGGTGCCGGAGTTGGCGGGCGCCGAGGCCCAGCCGGTGCTCGAGCGGGAGCGCCTGCCCTACGCGCTGAAGCCCTTCCACCTCCACGATTTCCTGGAAAAGGTGAGCGACCTTCTGCTCGAGCTCGGGGCCATCCCCGCGCCCATCCGCCGCATCCGCCATGAGGCCAAGGCGCCGGAGCGCCGCCGGAAAGAGCGCCGCTCCGACCGCGACCGCCGCGACACCGCCATGTTCGCCTCCCGCGAGGACTACATGATGTCGGAAGAAGAGATCGCCGAATTCGAGCGAGAAGAAGAAGCAGAGCGCAAGAAAAAGAAGAAGCAGCCGGCTCAGGAATAGCTGCTCGACCCCGCCCCTACCCCAAATATCCCTGCAAGAAATCTCGGCCTGACCGTTCAGACCTGTGAAGCCTATTCCCGGCTCGAAGCGCAAACCGCGAGCCCGGTGGGAGGCTCTGAACTGCAGGAGTTTCAGGAGGAGGCCATGGTTCGAGCGAGCTGGAGTACCTGGGGACTTTTAGGAGTTGCGTCGCTGGGCGGGTTTCTGGTGGCGGCGCTGGCGGCCGGCGGGCAGAAGACCGAGCGGTCGAAGTCGGGCAGCTGGCGGCTGGCCGAGCCGGTGACCTACGAAAATCTGACCATTTTTCCGGTGGTGAGCCGCGACGCAGCCGATACGAGCGGATACATCACGCTCGAGGAAGGGCTGGCATCGGGCGAAGTCGTGGTGACCGAGCAGGGCGGCGAGATCCTGCGCCGCACGCGCGACGCCGCGCCGATGGGCTTGCCGTTGCAGGGCGGCGGGGCCTCGGTGAACCAACTGGTGCTGATCCACCGCGGCAAGAAGCCGCTCGTGCTGCTGGCCGGCGAGCTGGTCAGTGGAGGCAAGCAGGACCGCATCGTGGCCAAGGACCGCATTGTCGCGCCGGGCGCCGCGCCGCTGCCGCTTGATGTGTTCTGCGTCGAGCATGGCCGGTGGTCGTCCGGGTCGAAGTTCAGCGCCGCCAAGATAATCGTCCACCCGAGCGTGCGCGAGCGCGCCGCAGTGGACCAGAAGCAAACCGATGTCTGGGCCGCCGTGCGCCGGGGGACAACCTCCACGTCGAGCAGCGGAGCCGCCGGATCGCCGCGCATCTCCGCTCAGGCGCTGGATGCCGCCGTGGCTGAGTCGGCCAGGACCGAGTCCTACGAAAAACTTTACCAATCCTCTTCGGTAGGCGTGTCCATTGAGGCGTTTACCGAAGAAGTGCAACGCCGCTTCGATCGCGCCGTGGCCAAGCTCAAGGGACAGCATGTGGTGGGCGTGGTCGTGGCCTACGGCGCCGAAGTGGCCTGGGGCGACATCTTCGCCTCGCCATCCCTGTTCGAGCGCTATAAGGCCAAGTTGCTGCGCAGCTACGCCGTCGAAGCGCTGGCGCGCCCGCAGACCAAAGAACAAGCTTCGCTCGACGACGCTCGGGAGTTCCTGCGGCCGCTGGAGGGCCGCGAGAGCGTGGAGAGCGAACCGGGCGTGTATCGCTGGCGGCAGGTGACGCAGGGCCACTACGCCGAAATCGAGCTCGAGGCGCTGCGGCCCGCCGGCCTCACGCTGCACTGGCTTAAGATCCACCGCACCGGCTAAGGACGCATCCATCGGGGTAGACGGTGGTTCGTAGGGGCGCCTGCCACGGCCGGCGCCCCTGCGGTTTTTTCGGGCGAGATACGATCCTCGTTTGCGCTCACCCGCGCCAGCGGCGGACTTGGCTGGGGTCGCGCGTATCGGCAAGCAACTCGCTGACCGTCTTGTGCAGTGTGGGATGGCGCAGGCCTGGGGCGAGCTCTGCGAGCGGCACCAGGACAAACCGCCGCTCGGCCAAGCGCGGGTGCGGCACCTGCAAGTCCGCGGAGCGCACCACGCTCGAGCCGTACAACAAAATGTCAATGTCCATCGTCCTCGGGCCGCGTGGCACCAGCTTCTTCCGCCCCAGCCGGCGCTCCACCTCTTGCACCACGCGCAGCAATTGCCGCGGCATCAGGTCGGTCTCCGCCTCGACTACGCAGTTCAGAAACCATCGCTGCGTGCGGCCCGCCGCGGCGGGCACCGGCTCGGTGGCGTAGAGGGACGACTTCCGCGCCACGCGCACGGCTGCGGCGGCCAGCGCTTCCACCGCGCGGGCCATCTGCGCGGCGCGGTCGCCCAGATTCGACCCCAGGGAAAGGTAGATGGTCTTCGCCTGCGCCATGGCCACTGAATTCTAACCGCAGAGGAGACCGGGGAACAGGGAGAAAGAGGCTGGAGGTTGGAGACGGGAGAGAAAAAGCGCCTGGGCAGGAGGCCGGGACCGATGACAATCGGATGATGCGTCTCAGAACCCGTTCGATGCTGAAGGAACCGAGTGACGTTCCTTGCCGGCCCGTGAGAGCCGGAAAGGGTGGGCAGCCATCGCCTGCACACCTGCACAGGTTGTGCTGCCGCTCTTTTAGAAAGGAGGTGATCCAGCCGCAGGTTCTCCTACGGCTACCTTGTTACGACTTCACCCCAATCATGAGCCATACCTTGGGCGCCTGCCTCCTTGCGGTTGGCGCAGCGACTTCTAGTACAGCTCACTTTCGTGATGTGACGGGCGGTGTGTACAAGGCCC
>Ga0209515_10003368_pt1 | contig 23056 bp, 18 predicted proteins | sample Subgroupgradi54m_FD_187454 | JGI IMG/M metagenome (GOLD analysis project Ga0209515, IMG submission 187454) | Subsurface groundwater microbial communities from S. Glens Falls, New York, USA - GMW60B uncontaminated upgradient, 5.4 m (SPAdes)... ... | reverse complement strand
AGGATCCGAATAACAGTCCCTTGACCTATCAATGGACCCAGAGCGCGGGTCCGTCGGTGACGCTCACCAACGCTACCACCGCCTATCCCTCATTTATCGCGCCCTCCGGGCTGACCCATGACGCGATACTTACCTTTAGTTTGGTGGTGAATGACGGTAGCCTGAACAGTCCCGCCGCTTCCGTAAACGTGACGGTGCGCGCCGCCAACCCTAGCCCCAACGTCGCTCCAAACGCCAGCGTTACGGCTTCATCGCAAAACACCGGCAACGGCCAGCTCGCCGTGAAAGCGGTCGATGGCGTGGTGGACGGCTACCCGGGCGACTACACGCGTGAATGGGCCACGACCGGCCAAGGGGCCGGTGCCTGGATCAAGCTGACGTGGAGTAACTACTACGTTATCGATCGGGTAATTCTCTATGATCGCCCGAATTCCAACGACCAGATTCTAAGCGCCACCTTGAGCTTCGACGACGGTTCAACGGTGAATGTTGGCGCGCTCGATAACAGCGGTAAGGCAGTTGTGATTGACTTCACGCCGCGCACGACCGCGAGCGTCAAGCTGACGGTCAACAGCGTGAGCTCGAGCACCGGCAGTGTCGGGTTAGCGGAGTTCAAGGTGTTTGGGATAATGGGAGCGGGGATTAATCTGCCCCCGGTGGCTAATGCCGGACCTGACCAGACCGCGCAGGAGAATGCTCTCGTTCAGTTAAACGGCGCCACTTCGAGCGACCCGAACAACGACCTGCTGTATTACCAGTGGCAGCAGATGGGAGGAATACCGGTCACACTGCTCAACGGCAACACCGCCTATCCTTCGTTCGTCGCCCCTTACGGGCTGGCGAGCAACCAGGTACTCACCTTTGGCCTCGTCGTGAGCGATGGCAGCCTGAGCAGTAACGCCGACTCCGTGAACGTGACGGTGCAGGCGGCTAATCCCAGCGTCAACATCGCCCCCGGCGCCAACGTGACGGCTTCATCGCAAAACACCGGCAACGGCCAGCTGGCGGTGAAAGCGGTCGATGGCGTGATCGACGGTTACCCGGGCGACTACACGCGTGAATGGGCCGCCAGCAGTCAGGGCGTCGGTGCCTGGATATTGCTCACCTGGGGTAATTATTACGTGGTAGACCGCGTGGTGCTCTACGACCGGCCGAACTCCAACGACCAGATCCTGAGCGCCACCCTGAGTTTCAGTGACGGCTCCACCGTGGCGGTCGGACCGCTGGATAACAGCGGTAAGGCGGTCGAGATTACCTTTGCCCCGCGCACCACCAGCAGCGTCAGACTCACGGTCAACAGCGTGAGCTCGAGCACCGGTAACGTCGGGCTGGCGGAGTTCAAGGTGTTTGGGAAATAGTGACCCTAGAGAGACGCTGATCGGTTGAATTAATGCCAATGCATGAGAGGGCGCTTGTGCGATTAGTGCTCGCCAAGCCTTCTTGTTCCTCATAAGGTTATCGCCTGCTGCGCGACAGCGACAGCAGGGACATCCTGTGAGGGCGAAGGCGGGGTTCCCAATGATTGCGCATTATTTGGCTCAGTAACAAACCGATAGGCGACATAGCACTGGAAGCGCTACAGCCATGCCTGATGCATGGCTGATGAAAATTTTCCAAACCTGGTGCAGGGAACTGAGCAGAGGGCGTCTTGTGGCGCTCACGAGCGCAGGCTGGCAAAAATATTCCTGGCATAAGCCCGTATCTCGTTTTCCCTGACCAATACACCCGCTACGATTATGGCAACGCCGAGCGCGACCTTTACCAGAAGATTTATCCATTCGCTTGGCGTGCTGATCCAGTTTATGCACAGAAACATCGTCGATGCCAAAACAAGATAATAGATAATAGTCCTGATATTTATCTTAATCGCGATATACCTGTATGACAAAAGTACTGTGAGTATGCTTGCCGTAACGCATGCCACCAATGTTGCCACAGCGGCGCCGGTAGCCTGATAGGTCGGCAGCAAAATCACGTTCATTACAATGTTCACACTGGCAGCCGCAAAATTAATAAAAAGGATTTGTAATGTCTTTTTCTGCAAATACAACCCCGCATAAAGGATCGTATTCATTCCCAGGAATACCAATCCAAAAAGTATCAGTGGTGAAAATTCAGCGGCGTCCGCATATTTATCAGAAGCCAGTGTAACGATGAGATCTTTGGAAATGGCAAGATAACCGGCACACAATGGAATTATTCCCATAAAAAAGTAATTCAGGCATTTACCAAGAAACTCTTCGGTCTTTTCCTTTCCATCTTTAACGTATAGTTCCACATACAGAGGGATTAATGCGTACGATAATGAGAACATCACAAGATCATTCAGATATGACGCCATGTTGTATCCAACGGAATAGAGCCCGAGGACGGCCTCACCGTGATAGGCTACGAGCATGTAACGATCTACATATGTCAATATTAAATATGAGAATTCCGACATCAGAAGCGGGATGCCGAATTTGACCAGCTTGAGCGTCAATTCCCCCGATACTTTTCTGGCAACGATCTGGTAATTGACGAAGAGCCACCGAAACAATATGACACCCATGATGATCTCGGCCAGTGCGATGCCGACGAAATAACCATAGAGATCCTGAATCAGATATAGAAGCAGACTCAGCGCCAGAATGATGGAGATCGTCTTTGTCGAGACAGTTATTACATTGTAAAAAAATGTTTTGCCGGTAGCTCTCAGATAGTTGAGAACAATGATGTTCAACGGACGAACCAACAGGTATACACCCATCACCATGAAGCAGTTGAGGTACTTCTCGTGAATACCCAGGCGTCGATTCAAATAGGGTAAAACAAGCAAATAGATCATGGTGACCACGAGCGACAGAATGAAACTCCTTGTCAGCACGGTGGAAGTAAACATGGAAAGCCGCTCGGGGGTATCCGTGTGTTCCTTGTAGAGCCTGATTATCCCGTCAGAGATTCCTCCTTTGGCGAAAGCCACCGCAATGGCAATAGTTGTGGTAACCAATCCGAGGATGCCATAATCCTCGCGGGACAACAGGCGAGTAAGAATTGGAAATGTAATCAGCCCCAAGAGTAAGGAGATGGCACTCCCCCCCACAAAATGACTGAAACTGGTAGCGAGTTTTTTTATTGATGCCATGGAGATTATTCACGATTCACTTTGTCAGTATATCTGTTTCAGTTGTCCCGATGAACCACATTCACCTGTTTTATTTGGATGAAAGGGTCTGTCTTTTTACATATGCGCCGAATCCTCTTTCGCATTCCGCTTCAGAATTAGAAGCAGCGCTTTGCATGGTGAAAAAGGCTGAATGTTTCAAGCTGCACATGACCGGTTTGAAAGAAACTCACCTGACAGTGCTTAAATTTTCCCCACGGTTGGAAGTTTACGAGAAATAATAATGAAAGTATTAATAACAGGAGGCGCAGGATTTATCGGGTCCCATCTGACTGATCGGTTATTGGAAGTTGGCGCCGAGGTCAGAATTCTGGACGACCTGTCGACGGGCAAGCGCGAAAATCTGCCAGACCACGATGCCCTGGAATTTATCAAAGGCGATATCCGGGATACCGAGATGGTAAACCGTTGCCTAAAGGGGGTTGAGGCGGTGGTGCATCTCGCCGCTATCGCTTCGGTGCAGGCGAGCATTGACGATCCCATTCGTACCCATCAGGTCAATTTTGACGGGACGCTGAATCTGCTGGAAGCTTCGCGTCGCACCGGTATCAAACGTTTTCTGTATGCCTGCTCTGCCGCGGTGTATGGCGATGCGGCAAGCGTTCCCGTTTCAGAAAACGTTGCGTTGAATCCGTTGTCTCCCTATGCGGTCGACAAATTGACTGGCGAGTATTATCTGCTGCATTACCACAGAAAACACGGACTGGCGGCGACCTCGTTTCGTTTTTTCAATATCTACGGCCCACGGCAGGACCCATCCTCGCCTTATTCGGGAGTGATCAGTATTTTTGTTAACCGCCTGCAACAGAATCAGCCGGTCACCCTGTTCGGTGATGGTTCACAGACGCGTGATTTTGTCTACGTGGCCGATCTCGCCGATTTGCTTGCCCGTGCGGTAAACGGGCTGGATGGTGTTGGCGGTGTTTTCAATGTCGGTACCGGCATGCGTTATTCACTATTGCAGTTGTTGGAGTACCTTGAAAAACTGTCGGGAAGGAAAATAGTGCACCAGCACGTTGCAGCGCGTTTGGGTGATATCCAGCATTCTTGTGCCGACGTGAGCCGACTGAAACGGGTCTTTGGAAGTGCACCCGCCACGCCTTTCGATCAGGGACTCAAAAAGCTGCTGGAATCGATGAATACGTAGCCGGGCCGCTTCTCAGAAAGGCAGGATCAGGGAAAGGGTAAAGACCACGTCAGATGAAGTATCGACCACCAGGTCTTCGGAAATCGAGAACTCCAGAAATTTACGCGGCACCAATTCCCATCTCGCGCCCACCAGCCCCTGTACCGGGTAACTGTTCAGTTGACGGAAATTTGTGTAGTCGTAGAAAGGGGTCTGTGCATCGAGCTGACCGATGATAATAAGATGCGGAAAAAACATCCGGCTGATTCCAAACGTGGCGAAGGCGACATGATTCCGTTGCTGTAACGGCAATACATTTCCCTCGGTCATGTACAGGAGCCCAGCGCCGCCGTATATATTCCATTGGTCCAATGGGTGCGTTGTGGCCGCGGTTAGCCACAGTGCCAGATCGGTGCTGCCGCTACCCAGCAGTTCGGACTCCTTGCCAGTCGGCAGCTTGAGACTGGCGCGCAATGCTGTCGCATAACCCGTCGTTTCAGCAGTTTCTATCTGTTTTGCCCCCAGCAGGCGCAGGTCGCCGGGGCCATTGACGGGATGCGTTACGTTGATGAGGTTTACGCCATGGCGTGAATAATTGTAATTGACCTGGTTTTGCGGGACGTCTGTGCGGCCCCCTTGCGGCAGGTTGGAAGAGTCGTGGAATTTCTCGATATAAGTGTCCAGAAAGCCGCCCGTGTACCAGAGATACGGGAGTTCGAACCCCCATTCACGGCCGTCAGCAAGACCTTGCCGCCAAGCCAAGGTTAGACGGTGAGTTTCACCGTCCAGAATCAGATACTCGGATGCACTTTGTGCCCCGGTGAAATTGTTGGAAATCTGCAGACGCAGCGCGAGATCGGATTCGTCCCGCGCAAGCAGCCGGGCTTCACCCAGAGTGGGCAGACCGTATATCTGGATCAGAGGGCTTTGATTGAAACTGTACAGAGGCCGAACATCCGTAGAATAGACGGCGCCGGCATGGGAGATACCCGATGCCAGGGTAAGCAAATACAGCAGAGACCCGATTCGGGATAAATTCGTGGAGCGCAAAGAGTCTATGGCCGGTTTTTCAATGTTGTTCTGGTCTCTGCACGGAAGGGTATTGTGGCAGGCCGGAGTCCGGAATTCAAATGATCATGCAATCACGATAGAGATTGATTGTTTTGATTCTGGCGCCTCCGATACTCATGGAACCCGGCGCTTCTCTTTGGGAGACAGAGAACATCTGAAGTAAATTCCGACAGGACTTATTCGACCCGGGACTCTGACATTGGAAAAACTTTTCCGGCTTGCGAGGCAACAGCATGAAATCCGGTTCCATCGTGCTGATGAGCGAGGAAATTGCCGGCATGGTTCGTTCCCGGCAGCGATCCGCCTGCGATCGTTTGAACCGGGAAGCTCGCGAATAATCTTGCAGGTATTCTAACAGCCACCCCTGAGCATCATCCTCAACCAAGGTCTTTTGCCCAAGGCATGGGCGTATCGTTCATGGCCTTGACCATCGCCTGGTCGATGAGGCCGGCATACAGGTTTTTCACGAATCGTCCGTCAATCTTGACGCTGCTGATGGGCAGGTCCTTGAGATAGGCGAAGCAAGCCATGGGTGATGATGCCTTCGGCAGCATTGTCCAGGATGGTTTCGAGGCGTTGTTGACGCGCGTGATTCCGCTGGCACATATGGCTGGAAGCGGAAATGAGACTTTTGTTTCCTGCATGCGCGTGTGCGGCACCAGTATTTCCGCCACACCTTCAGCCCTGATTCTGGCTGTAAAGCCATGATTATTATGCCTGTATTCATCCGCCCTGCCTGTTTAGAATTGTTTAACGTAATCCTCAATTGGCATTCCCGGCGGCATGCGTTATTTTGTGCTCGAAGCATGCGCTACATCCGCACATTTTCCGAACTGGGGATCGAGGATATTCCTGTTGTCGGAGGCAAAAACGCTTCTTTGGGCGAGATGTATCGCCACCTGAGTGCGGAGAGCGTGCGGATACCTAATGGATTTGCCACCACCGCCGAAGCCTATTGGCATTTTCTCGAGCATAACAATCTTGTCGAACGTATTCGCGGGCGCCTGAAGCTTCTCGACACCAATGACCTCACCCAGCTGGAGCAGGCCGGCGCCGATATCCGCCGCTGGGTCCATGAGGCGGAAATACCTCCCGACCTGACTCAGGAAATCACCACGGCGTACCAGACTCTCGCGAAGGAGTATGGGCCCGATCCCGATATCGCCGTTCGCAGCTCGGCGACTGCCGAGGATTTACCGAGCGCCTCGTTCGCGGGGCAGCAGGACACCTACCTTAATATACGCGGCGTCAAGGATCTGCTGACGACCTGCCGCCGGGTTTATGCCTCGCTCTTCAATGACCGCGCCATCTCTTATCGTGTGCACCAGGGGTTTTCGCACGATGACGTGGCACTTTCGATCGGTGCGCAGAAAATGGTGCGCTCCGATATCAGTTCCTCCGGCGTGATGTTTACGCTCGACACCGAGACCGGGTTTCGTGAGGTCGTCTTTATCACCTCCGCCTATGGCCTGGGCGAGAATGTCGTTCAAGGCGCCGTGAATCCCGACGAGTTCTATGTATTCAAGCCGGCGCTGGCTGCCGGCAAGCAGCCAATCCTGAAACGTCAGCTCGGCACCAAGGCGATCAAGATGGTTTATGCACAGGAGGCGGGGCGCGGATCTTCTATCCGCAATGTCGATGTGCCGGAGGCTGACCGTCTGCTTTTTTCCCTGACAGACGAGGATGTGCTCGAACTCGCACGTTACGCCGTAAAAATCGAGCGGCATTATTCAAAAGGGGCCGGACGTGACATGCCCATGGACATCGAATGGGCCAAGGACGGCGTGGACGGCAAACTCTACGTGGTGCAAGCGCGACCGGAGACGGTACGCTCGCAGGAGACGCGTAACGAGTACGAGGTTTATTACCTTGAATCGCGCGGCAAAATCTTGGCTTCCGGGAAAAGCGTGGGCCGCCGTATCGCGGCCGGTCAGGCACGCGTGATCCGCCATGTCGCTGACATGTCGCAACTGCGCCCCGGCGAAGTGCTGGTAACCGACATGACCGATCCGGATTGGGAGCCGGTGATGAAGACCGCGGCGGGGATCGTCACCAACCGCGGCGGTCGCACCTGCCATGCCGCGATTATCGCGCGCGAACTCGGTATCCCGGCGATCGTGGGTTGCGGTAATGCCACCGAAGTCCTCGTCCAGGGAAAGCCGGTGACGATATCCTGTGCCGAGGGCGATACTGGCCATATATACGATGGCGCATTGAAATTCCGCGTAGAGAAGATTTCCGTCGATGCGGCCAACCGGCCGCGCACCAAGATCATGATGAACCTCGGTAACCCCGATCAGGCATTTGAGCACTCTTTCCTGCCGAACGACGGTGTCGGGCTTGCGCGTCTTGAATTCATTATCAATCACAGTATTCAGGTGCACCCCCGGGCTTTGCTGGAATACGAGAAACTCAGCCAGGATGAGCAGAAACATATCGACCGGCTGACGGTCGGCTACGGTGACCGTCGCTCCTATTTCATCAAGCGCCTTGCCGAGGGTGTCGGGATGATCGCGGCCGCCTTCCATCCCCGGCCGGTGATCGTGCGTCTGAGCGATTTCAAGTCGAACGAGTATGCGTCGTTGTTCGGCGGCGAACGTTTTGAACCCAAGGAAGAAAATCCCATGCTCGGGTTGCGCGGGGCTTCGCGTTATTACTCGGACTCTTTCCGTGAAAGTTTCGCGCTGGAATGTGCCGCGCTCAAGCAGGTACGCGAGGACATGGGCCTGACCAATGTGGCTTTGATGATCCCGTTCGTACGCAGTGTGGAAGAGGCGCAACAAGTGCTGGCGGCCATGCGGTCGCACGGGCTGGAGCGTGGAAAGGCAGAGCTCAAGGTGTATCTCATGTGTGAAATCCCGGCCAATGCATTGCTGGCGGAGGAATTTTTGCAACACCTGGACGGATTTTCCATCGGCTCCAATGACCTGACCCAGCTGACCCTGGGTGTCGACCGCGATTCAGGATTATTGACCGGGTTCGATGAGCGGCACCCGGCGGTGCTCAAGCTCATGGAGATGGCGATACACACTGCCCGTAAAATGGGCAAATACGTGGGTATCTGCGGCCAGGCACCCTCGGACTATCCCGAGATTACCACCTGGCTGGTGCGCCAGGGGATTGGCTCCATCTCGCTCAATCCGGACAGTGTAATTCCCATGACGCGCATAGTGCTCGAGGCGGAGCGGAACTTGAAATGACTTCGAACGGAGCACTCCGCACACGGTCTAATGCTGGCACGTCGCGCGGGCAGCCAGTATGATCATGCGCAGTCTGCGCTACCCCATTCACTCTGAACAGCGAGAACCCGTCATCATGTTACGTTTCGTCTTAGCTTTTCTTCTCTGTATTGCATTTATCTTTTCCGCCTCGGCAGGTGAGCCGGAGATGAAGCAGGTTAAAGCCAATCTGGTAAGTGCCTTTCCCGAGCTTTCCGCGGCGACCGTCAAGCCGGGCCCGGTTTCCGGCATGTATGAAATCGAATTCGATGCGAAAGTATTTTATACGACCAGCGACGGCAAGTACCTTTTCATGGGCGATCTCGTGGATATGGGCACGCATACCAACCTGACCGAAGCGAGGCGCGCCACGATTCGCATGCGGCTGCTCGATGAAGTGGGCGAGCAGAACATGATCGTGATGGGGCCGGCAAATCCCAAGCGCACGCTGACCGTGTTCACCGACGTGGATTGCGGTTATTGCGCCAAGTTTCATCTTGAGGTGCCCACGCTCAACAAGCAGGGCGTGAAAGTACGATATCTTTTTTACCCGCGGACGGGCCTGCACTCCGAGAGTTATAAGCGCGCGGTGGCTGTCTGGTGCGCGGCCGACCGCGTCAAGGCGATCGGTGTCGCCAAGGCCGGCGGCAAGCTGGACATGAAAACCTGCACGAATCCGGTGGAGAAACATTACCGGTTGGGCGAGCGCCTGGACGTCAACGGCACGCCGACCATATTCCTTGATGACGGTAAAACACTTCCAGGTTATATACCCGCGCCCCGGTTGCTGAGCATGCTCGGGATCAAGGACGACTCGTCGGGCGCGGCGGTGCGGTGACAGACGGAGCGAGGGAATGGACCAGCGAGAGACAACGCAGGACCGGGAATGGGTGAAACTCCGTAATCAGCTGCGCGACAACGAGCGCATCTGGTCCGGATTCCGGGAGATCGAAGTACGGATGATCGGCTCGAATTCGCTTACCGATCTCGCCGGGGTCATCACCGAAGGCATTCCCGAAACGTTCTCCGGCATCGATTGTGTCACGATCGCCTGCGTCGATCCGGAATACGAGATGACACGGTTGATCGACGCCGGCACTGAATCCGGTTTGAAGCCGCGTTGTTTTGTGGCCATTCCGCGGGAGACACTGAATGAATTGTTTGGGCGTCCGTGGCGACCGCGTCTCGGGCCGGCGGATGCGCATATTCATTCCCTGCTTTTTTCCAACAACCCCTGTGCGTCGGGGTCGGTGGCGGTCGCGCCGCTTATCCGCCGCGGCGAACTGATCGGCAGCCTCAATCAAGGCAGCCGCGATCCGAAGCATTTCATGCCCGGTATAGCGACGGATCTGCTCGAACACCTGGCGGCCGTGGCGGCGCTGTGTATCGACAACGCGGTGAATCACGAGCGCCTCAAGCTTGATGGCCTCACCGATCCGCTGACCGGTGTTTCCAACCGGCGCTTTTTCGAGCGCCGCCTGGCGGAGGAGATAGAGCGCTGGGCGCGCCAGGCCGGGCCTCTCGTGTGCATGCTGGCGGATGTCGATTTTTTCAAGCAAGTCAACGACCAATATGGTCATCAAGTCGGTGACCGTGTGCTGCGCCAGATCGCCAGCATCCTTGGGCAGGATCTACGCGGCAGTGACGTGCTGGCACGCTATGGCGGCGAGGAATTCGTGCTGCTCCTGCCGGGTACCACGCAGGCCCAAGGGGCGGCAATCGCCGAACGGCTGCGGTCCAACGTCGAACACAGCGCTTTCATCGTTCCGGAGGGGGTCGATCTTGACGTGACCGTCAGTATCGGGCTTGTCTGCCTGGAACCGGGAGTGGATACCTACGGGCCCGACCCCGCGGTGTGGCTTTTCCAACAGGTCGACGCCGCCTTGTACGAAGCCAAACAGACGGGACGTAACCGCGTGGTGCATGCCCATCCGGCGTAATTTATTCCGATACTATTTCTACCAAATCGCTGTAGGCGGTGAAGAGTGGCAGCATCCGGATTATCTTAAGTGCATGTAATATAATGAAAAGTGCTTCGTAAACATTACATTTGATGGATGCTGTTACTTGCATGTTGGTCACCCCGGCCTATATTCAAGGGAGGCAGGGACGCGCATAGGGAAATACCTTAACTGCCAACACCGGAAGTGCAGGGATGTCTCCAGGGATGCAGGGAAGTGTCCCGGATCTGCAGGTAATTCGTAGAGTGTATCCGAGAGGCGGCCATGAATGGCCGCCTTTTTTATTTGTCGTGATTTTAACGCCCATCCCGGTCTACCCTGGTACCGAAACGACAGAGCAATAATTATTTCTCTCGGTAATAAACGGGACGAGGTCACCAAGCCAATCATTCTAAATGATATCGCCGAGCGCGATATGGATGGGAGCGGCTTTCACCAGGAGCTACACGCCTGATACGATAAAAACATGCGGCACAGTAGTCGCTGAATTGGGCCAGCGGCTAGCGTCACCCTTGCTTGAAGATTATGCGCGCCTTAACCATCGCCACGGACCGAGTAGACGCAAACCGCTACATGAAGAGGACCGAACGTCTCCGTCCGCAGGGAAGGCTGAGTTGCAAGAACAGAGAATAAGGGAAAACATTGCGCGATTCGGTTTTTGAGACATTAAGATCCGGGACCACGCTGCTCGTAGCGAGCCAGCGCCAGGCACGCACGCTGCAAATCGCGTACGGCCGGTGGATCCAGCAACAAGGACAGTCGGCGTGGCCGAGTCCGGATCTCCTGACGTGGAATGCCTGGCTTGAGCGGTGCTGGAGTGATCTCTGCGCTCCGTTGCCGGCAACCAAACTGGCGGTCTCGCACGCTCTGCTCAGTCCGGTTCAGGAGGCCAAGCTTTGGGAATCCGTTATCGGTGACTCAAGCTTCGGCGACGGGCTCTTGCAGTCCCATGCCACGGCGCAGACAGTCCAGGAAGCATGGCGCCTTAGCTGGGAGTGGGAAATTTCGCTGCCGTCCGCGGACGCAGCACCCAATGAGGATGTGCGGGCTTTTGCGGTCTGGTCACGAGTCTTTGATGATCGGTGTCGCGCCGGAGGTTGGCAAGACCGGGCCCGTCTGGCGGGCACGCTTGTTGAGGCAATTGCGAGCGGGCGTCTGAACGCCCCGAAGCGGCTGCTGCTTTTCGGATTCGAAGAGCTTACGCACCAGCAGGAACGGTTGCTCGAGGTTCTACGCCGCTGCGGCACGGCTGTAGAAACGATCGAGGTGGACTCCTTGCCAAAGAGCGTGGTACGCCACGAGCTTCCCGGTCAACTGGAGGAGATCGCGGCCGCTGCCCAATGGGCGCGGGAGCGACTGGAGGCCGGGGCGTCCCGCATCGGGGTTATCGTGCCGGATCTCGGCGCGATGCGTCCGCAAGTGGTCAGAGTTTTCGATGACACATTCGTGCCCGGCGCCGTGCTGCCAGGTTCCGCGAACGACACTCGCCCCTACAACCTTTCCCTGGGCCAGGCGCTTTCGAAATATCCCGTCGTCCATACCGCGCTTCAGATACTCGAACTCGGCAGGGGCGAGCTTGCCTGCGAAGAGATCGGGAGCCTGTTGCGGTCCCCGTTCCTCGGTGGAGCCTCCGGGGAATGGGCCCGCCGCGCGCTCCTCGACGTCGCTTGCCGCCAAGGCGAGTCGCTGGTGCGAATTAATAATCTGCTGCGTATTGCGCAGGATAAGGACAGGGAGGGACGCTGGCGTGCGCATAGCACGCCAGTGCTCGCGGCGCGGCTCAAGAGCTGGCGTGCGCTTCTCGATTCCTTTCCGAAAAAACAGCTTCCAAGCGCCTGGGCTGAGGGTTTTGCCCGTGGGCTCATGGCGCTTGGGTGGCCGGGGGATCGCCCGCTCGATAGCGAGGAATATCAAACTGTGGAAGCGTGGCGCGAGTTGCTTTCCGCGCTCTCGTCCCTTGATGAGGTCACGGTTCGGATGGATTACGCCGAAGCGTTCTCGACACTCATGCGCATGGCCGGTGAGCGTATCTTCCAGCCGAAGATGCCGGAGGTCCCGGTTCAGGTCATGGGATTGCTCGAAGCCGCGGGCCTCGAGTTTGACGGCTTGTGGATCACAGGACTGCATGATGCGGCCTGGCCCGACAAGCCGCACCCGAATCCCTTCCTTCCCATTGATCTGCAGCGCCGATATAACTTGCCGCACGCCTCGGCGGCCCGTGAACTTGAGTTCGCCAGTCGTCTGACGGGATGGCTCCTGGCGAGCGCACCGGAAGTTATCGTCAGCCACGCGCGGCGCAGCGGCGATGAGAACCGGCGACCGAGTTCGCTTATTGCTCATCTGCCTGCCAAGGAACCCGAAAGGCCTGGCGTCTTCGGCGAGTTACATCGGTTGGTTCATGAATCGCGCATGTTACTGGAACGGATCTCGGATGAACGTGCCCCGTCGTTGGCAGCCGGAACCGAGGCGCGTCTTGGAACCGGCGTTTTCAAGGATCAGTCGGCCTGTCCGTTCCGCGCGTTCGCGCATGCGCGTCTCGGAGCACGCGCGCTCGATGAACCGGAGCCTGGGCTCGATGCGCTCGGGCGCGGTATTCTCCTGCACAGCGTGATGGAACGGGTTTGGCGTAACCTGAAGTCCCATTCGCAATTGTGTGCCTTGTCGGAGGATGCGCTGCACCTCGCGATCCGTGAGGCCGTAGCTGGCGCCATAGCGGAGATGGCCCGTGAACGACCCCAGACGTTCACGACGCGCTTCATCGCGCTCGAACAGACGCGGCTCGAGCAGCTGGTGCTCGGCTGGCTCGAAATCGAGAAACAGCGCGCGCCATTTACCGTAGTTCACCCCGAGAAGGATCAGACGGCCAGTTATGGCGGACTGACGATCCGGATCGTGCCAGACCGTGTCGATGAGCTCGAAGGCGGCGCGCGCGTTGTCATCGATTACAAAACCGGGACCCCGAAGCTCGACCAATGGTTCGGCGATCGTCCGGATGAACCGCAACTCCCGATCTATGCCTTGGCTCAGAACAATGTCGCGGCCGTGGCCTTCGCACAGCTTCGTAAAGATGACGCACGCTTTCTCGGTATCGCGGCGGAAGCCGGGCTGGTGCCGGACGTGGAACCGGTTACCGACATAAAAGAGGCGGCGGCGCTGGGGTCGTGGAAGGCATTGCTCGCGGAGTGGCGTCGCGTCATCGATGCGCTGGGCGAGGCGTTTCGCACGGGCGATGCACGCGTCGCACCGAAGGATGGAACCAAGACCTGCGAATATTGCGACGTGGGGCCTCTGTGCCGGATCCGGGAACTGGAGGAAGCCTTGCAGATCGGTTCAGGTGATGAAACATGAGCAACAACAAGCCCATCGCCGATGCCGCTGCACGCGCACGCGCGCTAACGCCGGATCAGTCATTTATCGTCCAGGCACCCGCCGGTTCGGGCAAGACGGAGTTGCTGACGCAGCGCTACCTGCGTCTGCTCTCGTGCGTGGATCAACCCGAAGAAATCGTGGCGATCACCTTCACGCGTAAGGCCGCCAACGAAATGCGCAATCGCGTTCTCGAAGCCCTCGAGAAGACCAAGGGTCCGCGCCCGGAAAAACTCAACGAAGCGGCGACTTGGGAACTGGCGCGAGCGGCGCTGGCGCGCGATGAGACCAAGGGCTGGAACGTGATGGCAAACCCCGAGCGTCTCCGCGTGAGCACCATCGATTCCTTCTGCGCCGCGCTGGCGCGGCAGATGCCCATGCTCTCGCGTCTCGGCGCACCCCCGGCGATCGTGGAGGATGCCGAGGTGTTGTACCGGGAAGCCGCGCGCGAGTTGATTGCGCGACTCGAGTCGGATGAGAAAGCGAGTCCGGCGATCGTGCGGCTCTTGCAGCATCTCGACAATGACCTGCCCAAGGTCGAGGGGTTGATCGCCGGGATGCTGGCGCGGCGCGACCAGTGGATGCGACACCTTGGAAGCGGTGAACGGCCGCTGCGGGAGAATCTCGAGGCCGCGCTCGCCCATGTCATCGAGGATGCGCTCGCCGCCCTGCGCTCGGCGATGTCAACGGTCGAGGTGCCGGAGCTGCTCGCGCTGGCACGCTTCGCGGCGGAGAATCTGCGGGCTGCCGGCATGTCATCAGAGATTCTCGCCTGCCTCGACATGACGGAGCTTCCGGGAGCGACAACGGATGATCTCGCCAAGTGGCGCGGGCTCGGGTCGCTGCTGGTGGCGCCGAGCAGCGGCGCCTGGCGCAAGATGGTCAATACGAAAACCGGTTTTCCCGCGCCGAGCGAGGCGCCCAACGCATCGGAAAAGGCGCGCTTCAAGAACGCGAAGGACCGGTTCAAGGCACTGATCGAGAAACTCAGCGCTTGCTCCGGGTTAGTGGGACACCTGGCCGGACTGCCTGATTTACCGCCACCCCGGTACGACGACGGCCAGTGGGAAGTGGTGGAGGCGCTGTACCAGCTGTTGCCGCTGGCGGTCGCGGAGCTCTGGGTGGTGTTTCAGAACCGCGGCGAGGTGGATTTCACACAGGTGTCCTGGAGCGCGTTGCGCGCGCTGGGGACCCGCGATGAGCCGACGGATCTCGCCCTCGCGCTGGATTACCGGATCCAGCACGTGCTGGTCGACGAATTCCAGGATACTTCGCTCAGCCAATACGAGCTTCTGGATCTGCTCACGGCGGGCTGGACACCCAAAGACGGGCGCAGTCTGTTTGTCGTGGGTGACCCGATGCAGTCCATTTACCGCTTCCGCCAGGCGGAGGTCGGTCTGTTCCTGCGTGCCTGGCACCGGGGCATCGGGAATGTCCGGCTTGAGCCGCTCAACCTCAAGGTGAACTTCCGCTCCCAGAAAGGGATCGTGGATTGGGTGAACCGGGCGTTCGCGCGGGCGTTTCCGGAGGAGGAAGACGTGGCCGCGGGAGCGGTCACGTATTCACCCGCGGAGGCCTATGACCCGGCTCGCGCGGAACCGGCGGTAATGCTGCATCCTTTACTGGGTCGAGATGACGAGAAGGAGGCAGAGCAGGCAGTGGACCTGGTGAAGCAGGCGCTGGCGGATCCATCTCAGAAGACCATCGCCATTCTGGTGCGCGCGCGTGCGCATCTCTTCGACATCGCGCCGCGCTTGCGCCGCGCGGGCTTGCGCTTCCGCGCGGTCGAGATCGAGGCGCTGGGGCACCGCAGCATCGTGCAGGATCTCATGGCGCTGACGCGTGCGCTGGTCCACCCGGGCGACCGGCTTTCGTGGCTCGCGCTGCTGCGTGCCCCGTGGTGCGGCCTCACGCTTGCCGATCTTGAAATGCTGGCAGGCGATGATCAGGAGGCGGTGCCATGGGAATTGATGCAGGATGCCGGGCGCGTCGCACGCCTGAGCACGGACGGACGGGCGCGGCTCGATCGCGTGCTGACTGTGATGGCGGACTGCTTCGCCCGCCGGCGGCGCGGGCCCCTGCGCCGGATCGTCGAAGGGGCATGGATCGCGCTAGGCGGACCGGCCTGTGCGGCTGATGCGACGGATCTTGCAGATGCGCTGGCTTATCTTGATCTGATCGAGGAACTCGAGGTGGCCGGCGATCTCGTGGAACTCGATGTCCTGTCGGAGCGGGTGGAGGAGCTGTTTGCCTTGCCCGATGTCCAGGCGACGGAACGGCTGCAGCTCATGACGATACACAAGGCGAAAGGGCTTCAGTTCCACACAGTCATCGTCCCGGGCCTCGGACGGAAACCACCACCCAATCAAGCACCGTTGCTCGCCTGGGTGGAGCGACCGAACCCGCGTGCACGCACAGTCGATCTTTTGCTTGCACCGATCCGGGAGAGCGGAAATGATGATGAACCGATTTTCAATTTCTTGATGCAATTCGATGGCACCAAGAGTCATTACGAAAATGGGCGCGTATTGTATGTTGCCGCGACGCGCGCCATCGACCGGCTGCATCTCCTGGGACACGTGGCTGTGAGCGAGAAGAACGGAGCACGGGAAGTGACGCCGCCGCCCCGCAGTTCGCTCCTCTACCATCTCTGGGAGGAAGTGCAACCAGAGTTTGACAAGGCCCTGAACGAAATGCCGGCGGATGAACCGGGAAATACCGCCGCCGCCGTTTTGGCGAATCCACCACAGGCATTGCTCAGGAGGTTGCCAATAAGTTGGCGATTACCCGCCATTCCGGCACCGGCAGTCTGGAATGAGGGCGAAGCGGTGGTCGAAGCAAGTGAGGCTCTGCCGCGTGTTGAATTCGAGTGGGCGCGGGAAGTCATCCGCCATGTAGGTACCGTGGTTCACTGGGTCCTGCAGCACATTGGGCGCGATGGGATCGAAAACTGGGACCAGGAACGTGTAGGAGAATGGCGGCCGGTAGTCGCGAGGCGCCTGGTGGAGGAAGGTGTTCCGCCTGCGCAACTCGAGGCGGCTGTCGCGCGTGCCGAAGCGGCTCTGACGCGAACACTGTCGGATGAACGCGGGCGCTGGATTCTGGACCAAGCGCATTCAGATGCACGCGGTGAGTATGCGCTGAGTGGCATTATTGATGGAAAGTTTGTGAATGTGCTTCTTGATCGAACGTTCGTTGACGATAAGGGCGTACGCTGGATCATCGATTACAAGGCGAGTTCCCACGAGGGTGGTGGGCTGGATGAATTCCTCGACCGTGAGCGCGAACGCTACGCGGCGCAGCTCGAGCGTTACGCGACGCTGATGGGCAAGATCGATGCCCGGCCAATCCGCCTGGGGTTGTATTTTCCGCTACTGGGCGGTTGGCGCGAGTGGGCGCCCGCTGCGAGAAACCGATAATGATATGGAATGTACCGGATCGCTGCTTCAGCGTTCAAGGTACTTGAGTTTGTCGGGCTTGTCCTCCCACTCGGCGGCGTCCGGCGGCGCGGGTTTTTTCTCGGTGAGGACCGGCCATTTTTTCGTGAGCTCGGCGTTGATCTGAGTGAACTGCTTCTGATCTTCAGGCAAATCGTCTTCCGCGAAGATGGCGTTTACGGGGCACTCCGGTACGCACAGGGTGCAATCGATGCATTCGTCCGGGTCGATGACCAGAAAATTCGGTCCTTCGTGGAAACAGTCCACCGGGCAGACTTCCACACAATCCGTGTATTTGCAGCGAATGCAGCTTTCAGTTACCACATAAGTCATCGACCATCTCCACTAAATTATGAAACATGATGAAACGCGCCGAATGATACACGCGCAGTCGAATACGTGGAATATGCGAACGCCCTTTGACCGTCTGTAAGTCGTTAATAACGTGGATTTCTTACAGCCAATCGCCTGATCCCGCCACGCGGATTTGCCATGCATGTGCTATATAATTAGTTGATAGTATTCGGAAATACTTTGGCCCAATGCCACGGAGTCATCAGTGACGGGATTCTCTCTTTCAACGCCGGCAAAGCGGGTTTCAGCCTGGATAGCCGAAACCGATCCGAAATACGCTCGTGCCTGGCTTGCTTCGCTGCCGCTTGCCGATAGCGCCGAATCAGCGCGAGAAATCTATCAGGCCCTCTATACGCTCAACCGCCAGGAGCTTGACGCCACCCGCCGTTTTGAATTGATGGAGCTGTACTGCAGTCCGGTCGCCTCGGTCACGGCCGCGCTTGAGCCCTATTTTACCCGTGCGGCGTTGCCCCTGACACCGAAGAAGCGGCAACTGGCGGAATTCATCCGCCAGTTGCACATGGAGATGGCCTACGGCTACAAAGGCTGCCTTCACGACATGGAGCAGCAGCGGTTGCGCTGGGGCAAGAAGTCACTGCGTGCACATGCGCTTGAGCGTGCCATGCACTACTTAGGTGAAGTACTGCTGCACTCCTACCAGGTCTACATGCCCTACCCGTCAGAGGTCTGGCGCGAGATCCATGCTATCTATCGTTATGCAGCGGAACACGGTCTTGAGGCGGAAGTGGTGGAGATGGCCATGCCGGTTGGCGCAAAAACTACGCTCAATCATGACTACATTCGTGTGCTTCTGCTGGGACTGAGCAATCCTTACCAGTTGCCGCAGAACGAATGCCGTCATGTGCAGAGCTTCCTGTACCACTGGGGCGCCAAGGCCGCGCTGCGTGACAACCTTGAGGTACCGCATCCCGCCGGACATTTTCTGATTGATCTGACGACAGACTCGCCACCGGTACCGTTCCCGCGCGATGTGCAATTTCAGCCGGATCAGGGTTTGCGTCTGCTCGATGCCGTCGAGCTGCTGCGCACGATCCAGTTTTTTATTCAGCGCCTGCAGCAGGGTGATAGCGCCCGCACGCTTTCGATAGGACTGGATTGTCTTGACACGATGTGTCTGGAGATGCTGCAACGCATGCAGCGTTCCTGGGGCCAGGTTCCGCGACGGCAGTATTCGCGCATCCAGCGCGGCGGTCCGGCTTTCGTGTGTGCCGGGATTCCGTCGCTGCATTTTTTTGCCAGCGGCCAGAAACCGTTTTCGCCGCCGGTCATGGAAAGTCAGCATGATATTTCCGACGACAAATTTATTTTGCCAGCGCACATCGAGGAGGATATTTCCCGCGAGGTGAATCAAGACGAGGACTTTATTGCGCTCGATGAGCCGGCCGAAAAAATATTGCCGTCTCCGGCGACGGAGGCCGCTGATATCACATTCACTTCAAACGGAATTTTCCGGGTAGACCGTTGGCAGATCAAAGATGCGGCACCCAAAGGACTGCAACTCGTGCGCCATGGGAATTCGCGCACATACGTACGCGTGGGCGACGTGATAGGTATCCAGCAGATGGAGGAGGTCGGGCGCTGGAGTGCCGGCGTGGTTCGCTGGATGAAAAGCCCGCACGCCGATGATCTCGAAATGGGCGTGGAGCTTCTGGCCTTCGGTGTAGCGCCAGTTGCCGTGGCGCCGGTTCGCCCCGCGGGCGAGCGCGAATATCAGCCCGCCCTGCTTTTACCCGCTGTTGAGGTATTGCACCGGCCGGTGACGTTGCTCCTGCCGCGTGGCGCCTTCTCGCTCGGCACCAATCTGCTGCTGGCGGAAGAGGGGAAAGGGACACGCACGGTGCGCCTGTTGAAGCGCCTCGAACATAGCAATGTCTTCGAGTCGATTGTCTTTGCGGATGTGTTGAAAGATTACCCGCGCAGCTAGCGCAGCAGTTCGGGCGGTAGATGCGGCTGGAGGCGACGCAGCATCTCGGCGTAAATCTTTTGGTTGCCGGCGAGGATGTTGCCGCTTTCAAGGTAACCCTGCTCCCCGGCGAAGTCACTGACGAACCCGCCGGCCTCTTGCACCAGCAGCGCGCCGGCCGCCATGTCCCAAGGCTTCAATCCGATTTCCCAGAAGCCATCGAAACGCCCGCAGGCGACGTACGCGAGGTCGAGCGAGGCCGAACCCGGGCGGCGAATGCCGCTGGTGCTCAGCATGAATTCCTTCAGGGTATTAATCCAGGCGTCCGTATATTGATGCGATCGGAATGGAAAACCCGCGCCCAGCAGCGCGTATTCCATATCCGTGACGCGGCTGACGCGGATGCGGCGGTCGTTGAGTTGCGCACCGTTGCCACGCGAGGCAGTGAAGAGTTCGTCACGCGACGGGTCCAGCACCACCGCCTGTTCTAGACGGTCCTTGCACTTGAGCGCGATCGAAACGCCGAAATGCGGCAATCCATGAAGGAAGTTAGTCGTGCCGTCTAGTGGGTCGATAACCCACACAAAATCGTCGCCGGCTTGCACGCCGGATTCTTCCCCGAGGAAGCCGTGATTCGGATAGGCGGCATGCAGGATGCGGATGATTTCATTTTCTGCCATCCGGTCCACTTCGGTTACAAAATCCTTGCGGCCCTTGCTCTCAACGGTCAGACGATCCAGTTGATTGAGGTGGCGCATGATAATTTGGCCGGCACTTCGCGCGGCCTTGATCGCCATATTCAGCATGGGATGCATGGGTTTTTCCTGACGGGCTGGCTTATACGGGGGTGCTTCGGATGTGAGCATGCATTGTAATGGTCCGGACCGCAGGTTGAAAGCAGAAGCCTGAGGCCGAAGTCTGTAGAATAGGCGTCAAACTCAATACAGGACGGTTCATGGTTCTATCGAACATCCGCATCGTTCTGGTCCGTCCAACCCATCCGGGCAATGTCGGCGCGACCGCGCGCGCCATGAAAAACATGTCTCTGCGTCACCTGTATCTGGTGGCCCCCGAAGATTTCCCCAGTGCCGATGCCACTGACCGCGCCGTCGGCGCGGACGATGTGCTTGAGAATGCGGTGATCTGCGCCTCGCTCGATGAGGCACTCAAGGATTGCCATCTCGTCATCGGCACGAGCGCGCGCCAGCGACGTATTGAATGGCCCAGTCTTGACCCGGAATCCTGTGCGCGCCGGCTGGTGGATGCGGCGCAGCAGGGACCGGCGGCATTGCTTTTTGGACAGGAGCGCACCGGACTGCTCAATGCGGAACTGGATCGATGCCACTTCGTGGTGACCATTCCCGCCGACAGGAATTATTCATCTCTGAATCTCGCTTGTGCCGTACAGATACTCGCCTACGAAATTCACCAGGCCGGGTTCTCTGGGCCGTCGTCGAACCTGTCGGATGCGCGTGAAGACAGGCCGGCGAGCGACGAGGACATGCAGCGCTTCTACCGCCACTTGGAAGAGGTGTTGCAGCAAATTGGTTTTCTCGACCCGGATAACCCGCGGCGGCTGATGCGTCGTTTGATGCGGCTGTTCAACCGGGTTGTATTGGATCATAACGAGATGAACATTTTACGTGGCATACTAACGGCTGTTCAGCAGCAACGCGAAAAACTTGACAAAAATAATCAAGAATAAAGATAATACTTTCTAATCAGGATATTATCCAACATGCTTAAAAATCTGCGTGAATATCTGACCAGCGTTTTTCAGCGTGATCCGGCAGCGCGTTCCGTGCTCGAGCTGTTGACGGTGTATCCTGGCGTGCATGCGCTGGCGTTTCATCGCCTTTCGCATCGGTTGTGGAGCTGGCATCTCAGGTGGTTGGCCCGGTTGCTCGCCCAAGTGGCGCGTTGGCTGACCGGCATCGAGATCCATCCGGGCGCGAAGATCGGGCGGCGGTTTTTCATCGATCACGGCATGGGCGTCGTGATCGGCGAAACGGCCGAGATTGGAGATGATTGCACCCTGTATCACGGGGTCACGCTCGGAGGGACCACCTGGCGCAAGGAAAAACGCCACCCAACGCTGGGCAATAATGTCGTGGTCGGTGCCGGAGCCAAGATTTTGGGTCCGATCACGGTCGGCGATAATGCGCGCGTCGGTTCCAATTCCGTGGTGGTGAAGGATGTGCCAGCCGGGGCGACCGTTGTCGGTATTCCTGGAAGGATCATCGGGCCGAAGAAGCAGGACATGAAATCCCAGCTGCGTGAGGCGATGGCCAAGAAGCTAGGATTTGACGCCTATGGCCAGAGTCCGGAAATGCCTGACCCGGTGGCCCAGGCAATTGATTTAATGTTGGATCACATGCATGTTGTTGATAATAAAATGAAAATACTGTCATCCGCGCTGGAAAAGGCTGGGATTAAGGTAAATCTGGAGATGCCGCAGCTTGATGTTAATAACCTCGAAGAACTGCCACCAAACACCTATCCGCAAAGAGATACACCCAAAGAGAATAGTTGACTAAATCTATCAGGTAAGTAAACTACATCGGTACATTAACCGTGTGGGAATATATCCTATGAAACTGACAACGAAAGGTCGTTATGCCGTGACAGCCATGCTGGATCTGGCCCTGCGTTATGACAAGGGTGCGGTGACGCTGGCGGACATCGCCAAACGGCAGGGGATTTCCCTGTCCTACCTCGAGCAGCTGTTCGCCAAACTGCGTCGCAGCGGACTTGTGGACAGCGTGCGAGGTCCGGGCGGTGGTTACACCCTGGCAATGGAACCCGCCAAAATCTCGGTCGCAGAAATTATTGTGGCGATCAATGAGAACATCGACGCCACTCGTTGCGGCGGAGAAAAAAATTGCCATGATGACGAGACCTGCCTGACGCATCAGCTGTGGGAAGATCTGAGTACCCGCATTCATGAATTTCTGAATGGGATCACCTTGGGCGATCTGGTCACCAAGCCGCATGTGCAGGAAGTGGCCTCGCGCCAGGAAGGACGAATGCAGGTGGTGGCGAATTAGTCCCTTGGCGGGTATCACCTATGCCGGTTCATCCTGATTATATCGCGGCAACTACTTTCGACTCGCGGGTGCTGGAAGCAATGATGCTGCATCTTACGGGGCATCATGACAAGTCTGTGATCATGTATCGCCATTGCCGCGTACTGCTATCGACAGGGCACGTCAGCAAGATGTCGAACCCGTCAACGCGCATCCCGGCCAGATGATTTTCATGAACGACGATTCTCAGGCCGGCAATATGGCGATGATTGGTATCGCGGCGCTGGCAGTTCAGTTGCATCAGTTGCGGTGCGTCGCTGAGCGAGCCGTTGGCTGAGGCTCGCGGGCAGGCCGCGATTTGGAGAGAAGGGAAAATGAAAAAACCGATTTATCTTGATTATTCCGCCACC
>Ga0209515_10003367_pt1 | contig 23061 bp, 24 predicted proteins | sample Subgroupgradi54m_FD_187454 | JGI IMG/M metagenome (GOLD analysis project Ga0209515, IMG submission 187454) | Subsurface groundwater microbial communities from S. Glens Falls, New York, USA - GMW60B uncontaminated upgradient, 5.4 m (SPAdes)... ... | reverse complement strand
TTGCGGCATGACCGAGTGCACCGAGCGCAGCGAGGGCCGCGAGGGCATGCCCCAGCATTGCGGCATGAGTGTCACCCGCACCGGTGCTGCATGACCACGGTCGCGGAGCCGGCCGCCGTTACGGAGCCGACCGGCGTCGCGGAGATCCCGTCCGGGGTGATCGCCCGCCGGGCCACCCGCGGCGCGGTCGCGCTGATCCTGCGCACCGGCGGCGGGATCGCCCTGCATGTCATCGGCGGGGTCGCGCTGGCCCGGCTGCTTTCGCCCCGGGACTTCGGGCTCTACGCCATCCTGATGTTGATCGTCAACCTGCTCGCCGCCATCGGCGACGGCGGGGTCGGGGCCGGACTCGTCCAGCAGGAACGACCACCCACCACCCGTGACGTCCGGACCGTCTTCACCTTCCAGCTGACCGTGGCTGCGGCGCTCTTCCTTGCCGTCCTGGTGGCCTCACCGGTGGTCGCCCGCATCTGGGGCGGTACCGCCGACATCGTGCTCCTGATCCGGATGGCGGCACTCTCGTTCATCATCACCACGCTGCGGCTGGTACCCACGATGCGGCTGGAGCGCAGCCTGCAGTTCGGGCGGCTGGGGGCTCTCGGGCTCGCCGAGTCGGCGATCTTCAACGTCGCCGCGGTGTGGCTGGCCGCGTCCGGCTGGGGGGTCCAGTCGCTCGCCTGGGCGCTGATCATCAAAGTCACCCTGGGGACGGTGCTGGCCTTCGGCTTCTCGCCCTGGCGACCCGGGTTCGCCTGGTCCACCGGTACGCTCTCCGGCCTGCTGAGGTTCGGCCTGCCGTACCAGGGCGTCGCGGTGATCTCTTTCGTGAAGGACAGCATCAACCCGCTCTTCATCGGGACGTTCGCCGGCATCGTGGCGGTCGGCTACGTCGGCTGGGCGAATCTGGTCGCGTCCAGTGCCGTACTGGGGATGATGGCGCTGCAGAAGCTGTACCTGCCGGTGTACGCCCGCCTCGCCGGTGATCCGGCACGGCTGGCGAAGGCGCTCTCCCGGACCATCCTGGCCTGCAACGCGATCGTGGTACCTGTGGCGGTGACCATCCTGGTCCTGATCACTGCGATCGTGGATCTGGTGTACGGAGGCCAGTGGCGGCCCGCAATTCCGGTCTTCTATTTCCTCTGGCTGGCCAATCTCATCGTCCCCACGGTCACCCCGCTCTTCGGCCTGATGAGCGCCCTGGGACGCCCCCGGTTCGCGTTCGCCATGTCGGTGGTCTGGATGGCCAGTACCTGGATCTTCGGCCTGATCCTCATTCCGCGCTTCGGCGTGCTGGGTTTCGCCGCGGCGAACGCGCTCGTCCAGCTCACCAACTTCGTGCTCATCCGCCAGGCCAAGCGACTGGTCAGGATCCGGATCCTGCAGGCGATGTGGCGGCCGTGGCTTGCCGGCGCCGGCCAGGCCGCGCTGCTCGTCGTCGCCCTGGAGCTCGGCTGGTGCCGCGGTCTCAGCGGCCTGATCACCGTGGTACTCGGCGGCGTGGCGTGCTACGCCGTGGCGATGGTGGGTCTGGCGCGCCAGGAGACCCGAGCCTTCTGGGAGCAGGTGAAGCGTTGAAGGGTCGGTCCACGATCTCCGCGGTCATCAACACCCGCAACGAGCAGGAGCGGATAGCCGATGCGATCCGCTCGGTGCTGCGCTGGGTCGACGAGGTCGTCGTGGTGGACATGCAGAGCGAAGACGCCACCGTCGACATCGCCAGGGCGCTGGGGGCGCTGGTGCACACCGTCGACAACGTCGGCTACGTCGAGCCGGCCCGCCAGTTCGGCATCGAGGTCGCCTCGGGCGACTGGATCCTCATCCTGGACGCCGACGAGATGGTGCCGAGATCGCTCGCCACCCGGCTCACCGAGATCGCGAGCCGCGATGAGGTCGACGTCGTCGTGCACTCCCGGCTGAACTACTTCATGGGTACCCCGCTGGCCAACACCGGCTTCGGGCTGGCCACCGATCGGCAGTCCAGGTTCTTCCGCAAGGGTGCGGTGACCTTCTCGGACCAGATCCACCACACCGCGGTGCGCGACGGCGCCCGGCTCCTCGACCTTCCTGCGGTCGAGGAGCTGGCTGTCGTGCATTTCCCGTACGACGACATCTCGCATTTCATTGCCAAGCTCGACCGGTACACGACCATCGAAGCCCGGCTGGCGCAGCGCAACGGTGCACCCTCGCGGGGCCGCGCGGCAGCGCTGTTGCGGGCGGCCCGGGCGTTCCGGGCCCGCTTCGTGCACCACAAGGGTCATGCGGACGGCTATCGCGGCCTGTGCATGGCGTGGCTGATGGCCACGTACACCATCGTGACCTGGGCCAAGGCCCGCCAGCTCGCCGAGGTCGGCGACCGGGAGGCGATCCGGGGCCGGTACGCCGACGTCGCGGCGCGGGTACTGGCCGACTACGAAACAGCACCGGTGCAGTACGGCCGGAATGCACCGGTACCGGGGGCTGTCCATGAGTAGCGCCGGCAGCCTGCCGCGCTCCGCCGCCGGCCCGGCCCGGCCAGGGACGTCGTTCAGCTCGACCTCCGTCATCGTGCACTTCGGCCCGGCTGAGCCGACCGTTGTGCTGGCCAACACGATTGTCGGGTACGGCACCGGGGTGGTGGTCGTCGCCAACGACCGGTCGCCCCGACCGTCCGGGCTGGACGACCTCGTCGAGTGGATCGTGCCGGACCGGAACCTGGGCTACGGCGAAGCCTTCATGGCGGCTGTGCGTGGCCGGACGACCGATGCCTTCGTGGTGCTGAACAACGACATCGACCTGCCCCGTGAGACATTCGAGCGATGCCTGCAGACGCTGTTCGGTGGCGCCGACGTGGGGGTCGTCGGGCCGGTACTGAGCTGGGAGGACGGCAGCCTGCAGTCCGGAGCCGGCCGGTTCACCCGGTGGCGGCGCCGGCCCCGGGTGTGTGTCGATCCGGGGCCGGCCGCCGCTGAGTGCTCCTGGGTGACGGGTGCGGTGATGTTCATCCGGCGGGAGGTCGCCGAACGCGTCGGCATGGACGGCTCCTTCTTCCTCGGCTCGGAGGACGCCGATCTGTGCGTACGGGCGCGCCGCGACGGCTGGCGCGTGCTGTGCTGCGGCGACGCCCCGGCCACCCACTACGGCGCCCGGACGATCACTGGGCCGCGCTGGAGCTACTACCTGGCCCGCAACCGGATCTGGTTCGTCCGAGCGAATTTCGGCCTGGGCCCGGCGTTGTTGAACTGGGTCGGCTTCCTGGTCCTGCTACCCCGGATAGCGCTGGCCGATGTGGTGAAGCGACGCCGGATGCTGCCGTTCCGGCTCACCGTGCTGGCGCTGGCCCATGCCTGGCGGCGCAAGCCCACCGCGGAAGAGGGTCCGCTGCCGGGCGAGCCGTTTCCGGCCCGGTTGATCAACTGGTGAGGCCGGCTCAGTCCGACGCGAGCCTTCAGCCCGGCGGGAGCCTGCAGACCGGGGAGCCGGCGGGAGCCTTCAGACCGGGGAGAGAGCGGACTGGCGGGTGACTGCCGGGTCGGGCGCGGCCGGCGGGTCGCCCTCAGTGCTGTCGTCGGCCGTCCCGTTCTCCCCGACCGGTCGGCTCCGCCCGGCCGTCACCGTCGGCTCCGCCAGGATCGCCAACCCGATCACCAGCCAGACCACCGTGGCGACCCGGTTGGCGGTCAGCACCGGCAGACCCAGCGATCCCGCGGCCACCAGGATGAGTAGCGAGCCACCGAGGGCTGACAGCTCCCGGGGTACCACCGGGCGGCGACGCCACCAGGCGTGCGCCAGTACGAGAAGCAACCCGCTGTAGGACGCGACACCGAGGAGCCCGGCCAGCACGAACGCCTCGATCCAGGCGTTGTCGTACGGGGCACGCAGACCACCCACCCCGGCACCGAACCAGGGCGAGATGTGCAACACGGCGTCGGCCACCGAGTTCAGGGTGGAGTCGCTGGAGCCGAATCTGTTGGCGCTGTAGAAGGTGACCAGGTCGCCCTGCGGATGCACCAAGCTCTGCAGGACCGGAAGCCCCTTCCACTCCGGCAGCAGCCCGGTCTGGGCCGCCAGTACCGCCAGTACGACGGCAGACCCGGCCGCGGTCAACCGCTTGGCCCGCCCGTGTGACAGTCGGATCAGTTGCCACGCGGCCAGCGGCAGAGCTGCCAACAGGAAGATCTTCGACACGGTGAACGCCCCGCCGACCGTCAGCGCCACCAGGCTCGCGCCGAGCCGCAGGTGGCGGTCCTTCCAGAGGTAGAACGACCCGAGGACGGCGATGCCGTACAACATCCCCGCTTCGGCCGGCTGGTTGACGATGCCCGACAGGCGCCCCATCGTGGCCGCCTTCGCCGCAGTGGACGTATCCACGTCGCCGGAGGTCCAGAAGGCCGACAGCAGCGGCCTCAGGTCGACGGCGGTGGAGAGCAGAGCCAACGCAGCATTGATCCACATCGCGACCACGAGCGTACGGAGCACCCAGACCAGCAGCTGGTGCCGATCCCCGGAGATCAGCCAGATCTGGACCACGAGGAGAACCACGATCGGCAGCGTCAGATTGTCCAGACCCGCGCTCACGTTGTCCGGGCTCCACTGGGTGTTGTTGAACGGCGGCCAGATTCCGCCGACCAACGCCACGACCAGCGTCATGGACAGGGCCAGCGCGGCGCCGATCGTGTGCCGGCCCGGCCGGATCCACGGCAGGAACAGCGGAATGACGACGATCGCGGTCCCGTAGACGGCGAGCTGTTCGGTGCGGATCCCTGGCAGCTGGCCGGTTCCGAGCAGTGCCTGGGCGTACGGGCCGAACACGGCGGCGGTCGTCAGGACGGCGCTCGCCACGGCCAGCCGACCACCCCGGACGGGCTGGATGGCGATTCCTGGACCGGAGCCAGCGCGTGACGTCCAACGCATACGTAAAGTCCTTACTGGAGCGATATAGCTATTTTATGATGCTATGTTACATCTGCCGGAAGCCATCAGGAGGGTTGGCGCTGCTGCCGACCGATGCACCCTGGAGCACTGAGTCGCGATGCATGAATCCCAGACAGCGCAGGCGCTGCGCACAGACACCACAGCCGGCGAGGGTCGCGCGCCAGCGATCCGGGCTGCGGTCCTGCTCAACCATCCGGCGCAGCACTTCTCGCCAGGATTCCGGCTCCTGCAGGGCCGTCCCGAGCTGCGTACCCGGGTGTACTACTGGAACGCTGCGACCCAGGGGGTGTACGACCCCGGCTTCGCCCGGCACATCACGTGGGACGGCGACCTGCACTCCGGGTACGACTGGTGGGCGCCACCGGCCGCCGAGCCGTCCTGGCGACGTGCGGCGGCTGTCTGGCGTCAACTGCGCAGCGACCGCCCGGACGTGCTGCTGAACTTCGGCTGGTCCAGCCCCGTCGCGCGGCTGGGCATCGCGTACGCCAACCTGTCCGGAACCCCGTTGCTGTACTACGGGGACACCAACTGGCGCAGCCCGCTCAGCGACCGGCACACCCGGCTGCGCCGGCTGATCCTGCGCCGGCTCTTCCGCGTCGCGGCCGGCGCACTCGCCACCGGTACCTTCAACCGCGAGTTCTACATCAGCCTGGGGCTGGATCCGGCGCTCATCCATCCGGGCGTGTACCCGATGGACACCGAGCTCTTCTCCACGGCCGCCGAGGCCCGGGCGACGGCCGCCGAGGACCGCGCGCGACGGGCCGGGACCGACGAAACAAGCCAGCCACTGGTCATCGGCTTCGCGGGCAAGCTGCTACACATCAAGGGCGTGGACGAACTGATCGAGGCGGTCTCGCGGCTGGCGCTGGATCGGCCCTGGGAGCTGTGGCTCATCGGCGACGGCCCGCTGCGACCCGAACTCGAGACGCTGGTCAGCGAGCGCGGCCTGAACGACCGGGTCCGGTTCCTCGGATTCAAGAACACCCACGAGATCCCGCCGCTGATGGCCTGTATCGACATCATGGTGATGCCGTCCCGGGTGGAGCCCCGTGGCCTGGTGGCCATCGAGGCCATGGTGTCCGGCGCCGCGACCATCGTCAGCTCCGCCACCGGACTGTGGGGATCCGGCGATGTCGTGCAGCACGGGGAGACCGGCCTGGTGTACGCCACCGGAGACATCGACGGGCTCACCGCCTGCTTGCAGCGACTGGCCGACGACCCTGAGCTCCGGTCCCGGCTGGCTGCCTGCGGACGGGTCCGCGGGATGTCGCACGGAGCCGGGGATTTCGCCGCGGGTGCCGCGGCGGCGCTGGCCGCCACCGCGCGGCGCCACGGCAGGCGGTCGGCCCGGATCCGCTCAACGGCCCACGCCACGGGTGCCGGCTCCGCCAGGCCGTAGGACCGCCGTCGCGGGCCGTCACGCTGTCGCTCGGATACTGCGTTGGTATCTAACGGGCATCTGTAAGATATGGTGCACTAACTGTCTTTTACTCTGTATCGGGCACGCGACCCCCCGCGGGGCAGGTCGCGCACGGGACGCCCTGTTCCCGTCACCCACTCACGAATGCGCGCAGCACCGGTGTGCCCGCGCGCGAGGGTTGGCTGCGATGTAGGCACGGGTTTGAGAGGGTCAGACACAGTGGATCTGCTTACCGGTCTTCGGGTCCTGCGGGAGCGATGGATCTCCATCGCCATCATCGCCGTACTCACCACGCTGTTGGGTGCACTCATCACCTGGCAACAGACCCCGCGGTACGAGGCGCAGGTGACCCTGTACGTCTCGTCGTGGAGCACCACCAGCGACGCCTCGGCGGCGTACACCGGAAGCCTGGCCTCAGCCGCCCGGGCGAAGTCGTACACCGAACTGATCCGCAGCGACCGCGTCGTGAAGGCGGTGAAGGACCAGCTCAAGCTGGACCTGGCGCCCGACGTACTGGCTTCGATGATCACCGCCACGGTGATTCCCGACACGGTGCTGATCACCGTCAGCGTGGTGGACACCTCACCGCCGCGGGCGCTGGCCATCGCCAACGCCCTGGGCGATGAGTTCGTCAAGCTGGTCCCGGACCTGGAAGCGTCGCCCGACGGCAAGACGCAGGCGGTCCGGGTGAGCGTGGTCGGCCCGGCCAAACTGCCGGTCTCCCCCGTATCGCCGCAGCCCGCGCGCAACCTCGGGCTCGCCGTGCTGCTCGGGATGCTCGGCGGGTGCGCCTTCGCCGCAGCCCGGCACACCCTCGACACCAGCGTGAAGAGCACCGACCAGCTGGTCGAGCTCGCCCAGGCGCCCACCCTCGGTGCCGTCCCGGTGGACTCCAACTCCGCCAAGAACCCGTTGATCATCAATGACGGGCCGTACTCGTCGCGGGCCGAGGCGTTCCGCAAGATCCGTACCAACCTGCAGTTCGTCGACGTGGACCGGGCACACAAGGTGCTGCTGGTGACGAGCGCGGTGGCTGGCGAGGGCAAGACCTCGACCGCCTGCAACCTGGCGATCACCATCGCCGAATCCGGCAAGCGGGTCCTGCTCATCGACGCCGACCTGCGCAGGCCCCGGGCCGCCAAGTACCTCGGACTGCCCAACGGGGTCGGGCTGACCAGTGTCCTGGTGGGCGCGGCCAGCCTGGTGGAGGCGATCCAGCCGTGGGGCGACCTGATGGCGGTGCTGTCCAGCGGCCCGATCCCGCCCAACCCGAGCGAACTGCTCGGCTCCCGGCACATGCAGGCCCTGCTCCGCGACCTGCGCGAACAGTACGACCTGGTCATCATCGACGGCCCGCCGGTCCTTCCGGTCGCCGACGCCGCAGCCACAGCCGGCGCCTGTGACGGCGTGGTCCTGGTGGTCCGCCACGGTCGGACCCGGCGCGAGCAGGTGCAGGGTACGGTCACCACGCTACGCACGGTCGACGTACCGATCCTCGGCGCAGTGTTGAACATGGTCCCGCACAGTGCAGCGGGCTACTACTACTACTACAACAGCGAGTACGGTCCGCAGCCCGGCAAAGACATCCCGGCCAAGGACACCCAGCGCAAGGATGCGCCGCGAAAGTCCCGCCGCACGCAGCCGCAGTCGGTCAGCGGCCCGGATCGGTGGGCGCGGCTGTGATTGGCGATCTCGCCAGTCCCGCCGTGACCGGCACCGACCCGGACCGGACCGCCGCCCGCCCCGCCGTGTCCGACGGCGCCGTGTCCGACGGCGCCGTGACCGACGGCGCAGTGTCCGACGGCGCAGTGACCGACGGCGCAGTGACCGACGGCGCCGTCAGCCCGCCGGTCCGGCTGCGCGGCCGGCGGCGCAGGACCCGCAGCCGGCGTCGGCGCATTCTGCTGGCCATGCTGTTCGCGTTCCTGGCCATGGTCGGGGTCACCGCCGGCGGCGCCATCGTGCTGGTGAACCAACTGGAGAGCCACGTCGGTCGGATCAGCGGCGCCTTCGACCGCATCGACCAGGGCAGCCGGCCGGCGAAGCCGGCCACCGCGGCGAGCAGCCTGAACTTCCTGATGGTCGGTGCGGATTCCGACACCGACCCGGGGTCGGTGAACGGAGCCGGCGGGCGCTCCGACGCGCTGATGTTGGCCCACCTCTCGGCCGACCGGAGCAGGATGACGGTCATCTCGCTTCCCCGCGACTCCTGGGTCGACATCCCCGGACGTGGCAAGTTGAAAATCAACGCCGCCTACGCGCTGGGCGGGCCGTCGTTGGCGATCTGGACCGTGGAGCAGCTGACCGGGGTCCGGATCGACCACTTCGCGGCCATCGACTTCCGCGGGTTCCGCTCCATGGTCGACGCCATCGGCGGGGTCGACGTCGAGGTGGGGTACGACGCTCTCGGGGCGGACGACATCCAGTTGCACGCCGGGACCAACCACCTCAACGGCAACACGGCGCTGGCATATGTCCGCGAGCGACACAGCCTTCCGCAGGGCGATCTCGACCGGGTCCGCCGCCAGCAGAACCTTATCCGGGCGGTACTGGCCAAGGCCGCCACGAAGGACCCGATCCAGAATCCGGTGGAGCTGTACCACCTGGTCGACGCCGCGACCCGGTCGATCAGCGTCGATGACGGCCTCAGTGACTCCGACCTGCGCTCACTGGCGCTGACGCTGCTCCAGATCAGTGGCGGCAACACCGCCTTTCTCACCGCGCCGGTGCGCGGGACCGGCTGGGAGGGAGACCAGAGCGTGGTGTACCTCGACGAAGTCGGCTGCGCCGAACTCTGGCACGCGGTGGCGAACGACGCGACGGCCAGCTACCTCGACAACCACCGCGACGCGCAACTGCCGGCGGTACCGCGATGACACCGGGCGAGCCGGGGCGGCCCGCGATGACACCGGGCGAGCCGGGGCGGCCCGCGATGACACCGGGCGAGCCGGGGCGGCCCGCGATGACACCGGGCGATCCGGGGCGGCCCGCGATGACACCGGGCGATCCGGGGCGGCCCGCGATGACACCGGGCGATCCGGGCGACGATGGCGCAGCCGCGGCTTTCCGGGTGCTCTGCGTCTGCATCGCCAACCAGTGCCGCTCGCCGATGATGGAGCGGCTGATCCGGCGCGAGGTCGCGTTCCGGCTCGGGCCCGACGCCCACCACTGGTCGGTGACGAGCGCCGGGGTCCGCGCGGTCGACGGCCAGCCGATGCACCGGCTGGCGGTGCAGACGCTGCGCCTGCTCGGCACCGACGCCGATGAGTTCACCGCCCGGCGGGTGAGCCTGCCGCAGGTCCGCGGGGCCGACCTGGTGCTCGCCGCGACCGCCGACGAGCGGGACTCCCTGATCGCCGCGGTGCCGGCCGCCATCGGGCGGACCTACACGCTGCTGGAGTTCGCCCGGCTGGCCGCGGCCGTCCCGGCGGCAACGCTGGCGGCCACCCCGGACGACGTCACGACACGGGCGGTCGCGGTGGTCGCCGCGGCGCGCGGCATGCGTGGGCGTACGCCCTATGTCGACCCGGCGCTCGACGATCTCGAAGATCCGCCCCGCACCGCCGAAGCCTTCAGCGAGTGTGCCGGTGCGATCGGTCGGGCGGTGCATGCCGCACTCGATGCGCTCTGCGCCGAGACCCGGTATGCGCCGGGGCCTCCCGACATCCCGGGAGCCGGGTTCAGGACTGGCTGGAGCCAGGCGGGTGCAGCAGGCGGCTGAGCGCCTGCACCGCCCCCTCGCTGGGCGAGGCGGCCTCCTGATTGACCCGCTGCAACTCCCGGTACACCTCTTCGCGGTGCACCTGAACACTGCGCGGGGCCTTGATGCCCAGGCGCACAACGTCTCCCCGCACGTCGAGCACGGTCACGACGACATCGTCGCCGACCATGATGCTCTCGCCGGGACGGCGGGTCAGGACGAGCACGGGCATCCCCTTTTCTGGGCGATACGAGAAGAATACCCCATATCACCCAGACAGTAGTGGGGCCCGGACCGGTAGGCCGCTGCCGCCCAGTACGAGCTGGACCGCCCGACGCGTGCTCTGCGCGATGATGATCGGCGCCATCAGGTTGGCGCTGGCCTCCTGCGGCGTGTCACCCGTGGTGATCATGACGAGTACCAGCAGGTCCTCGACGTCCGACGCGCCCAGGGCCTCCAACGACTCGTCGTCGATCTCCGGGGCGTACCCGGGGAAGAACGGCGCCGGCGGAGCCACCAGGAAGCGCAGACCGGGCGTCTCGATCGAGGAGAGCGCGTAGAGCATGCCGTCGTCGTCCAGCCGTACCAGGACGAACCGCCGCTCCTCCGCGAAGCCGGGCAGCGGCGCGACGAGTTGGAGCACCGGCAGGTCAACCGGCTCGTCGTCGGCCACGGTCTCGGCCGGTACTCCGGTCGGCAGTTTGGTCATCACGCCCTCGGTCATGGTCAGCGCAGGAAGTCGACCAGCGACGGCTGCACCACGCGGGCACCCGCGGCAAGCGCCGCCTGGTAGGCCGTCTGCTGCAGCTGCAGGTCGGTCATCGTCTTCGGCAGGTCGATGTCCTCCACATCGGACAGCTGGGAGGTCAGGCTGAGCAGATGGTCGTCGGCAGACTGCCGGGCGTGGGCCACCTGGTTGTACCTGGCCCCCACCGCCGACAGACCGGACTGCAGCTTCTGCGACACCTGATCGAGGCGGTCGAGGTCGGCTCCGAGCTGGGTCGGGTCGGTCCGCAGATGGTTGGCGACGTCGGCGAGCACGGTGAAGAGCTGGTTCGAACCGGTACCGAAGACCGCCTGCCCGCCGGTGTCCACCCGGACCTTCTGGTTGCCCCCCACCGTGCGCATCACCGTTCCGGCGTCGCCGGCATAGACGCCGTTCGTGTCGTACGCGACCGCGCCGGTGGTCGTACCCCCGAAGATCGGTCGGTTCAGGTAGGTCGAGTTGGCCTCGCCGATCGTTGCGTTGCGGATGCCGTCGACCTCGGTGGCGATCCCCTGGCGCGCCTCGGGTGTGCCGCCGGACCCCGACGACATGCCCTGCAACACAAGGTCCCGGACCCGGCGTACCTGCTCGACGACGCTGGTGAGCGCGGTGTCGGCGGTACCCAGCCAACCGGTGCCGTCGTCGGCGTTGCGGCCGTACTGCTTGGTCAGGGCGATGTCGCTGCGGTACTGCATGGCCACCACCGCGCCGGTCGGCGAGTCGGAGGGTCGGGAGATCTCCTTGCCGCCGGAGAGCCGCTGCTGGATATCGCCCAGTCGGCTGATGTTGCCCTGCAGCCCCACCAGGACGTTGGCAGCGACCGACTTCTCGGTGACCCGGTATGCCGGCATCGACTACCTCCCGAACCCGGTGCGGTTGATGAGGGTGTCCAGCATGCCGTCTACCACGCTGATGATCTTGGAGGCAGCCTCGTAGGCCCGCTGGTAGGAGATCATGTTGGTCATCTCCTCGTCGAGGTTGACGCCCGACTGGGCGGTCCGCGCCGAGTCGACGTCCGTGGTGATCGTCTGCTGGATGCCGGCCCGCCGGTTGACGGTCTGGGCCGCGACGCCCAGATCCACCACCAGCTGGCGGTACGTCCGGTCCGGTCCCGTGGTGGAGGTGGAGATCCCGGCCAACGCGTCGGCGTTGGCACCGTCGAGCGAGGCGGTGCCTCCGGTACCCGCCGCAGCGATCTTGGTTGGATCGGTGATCGCCATCGCGAAGGTCGCCGCGGTGGTACCGGAGAAGAACGCGCCGCCAGCGGTACCCGCGAGGTCGAACCCGGCCGCGTGCTGGGTATTGACCGTGCTGGCGATATTCGCCACCACCGCGTCGGTCTGCGCTGAGTAGGACGCCAGTGTGGCGCCGAGCGTCTCGAGCGTGGACGAGGCCTGCCCCGAGGAGATCGAGGCCGTGGCGGAGTTGTCCACCCAGCGGATCCCGACCGGATCGACCCCGATGTCGTCCAGCCGCGCGGCGCCGAAGGAGGCCAGCGTGCGGGACAGGGATCCGCTGACCAGCGAGGAGCCGCCGATCGTCAGGTCGATCGCGCCGTCGCTGCGCACGATCGCGGCGGCGCCGGTCAGCTCGGCCACATGCATGATCATCACGTCGCGCTGGTCGGCCAGCTCGTTGACCGGCTGGCCGCCGATGTTGGCCCGGACGACCGCCTTGTTGAGCTGGGCAATCTGGGTTGCCGTGTTGTTGACGTCGGTGACCAGGGCGTCCAGCTGCTCGCGGGTGGTGGTGAAGAGCGAGGAGAAGGTGTCGTGCATGCTGCGCAGGCTGCCCACCACCGTCTTGCCCCGCTCGAGCAGCTGGGTCCGCGCGGCCAGGTCCCCCGGCTGGTTGGCCAGGTCGTGCCAGGACGACCAGAACTCCGACAGCTGGGACTGCAGGCCGGTGTCGCTCGGCTCGCCGAACCCCTGCTCGATCCGGGTCAGCATCTGCTTCTTGTCGGCCAGGTAGGAGTTCTGGGCGTGCTCGGCCCGGCCCCGCGCCTCCAGGAACGTGTCGGTGATCCGGTCCACCCGGGAGACGGTGACGCCGGCACCCACGCCATCCGTGGTCGAGAAGATCGACGGTGCGGTCGGGCCGCCCACCGCCTCCATCTGCGCCCGCTGCCGGGAGTACCCCTCGGTGTTGGCGTTGGCGATGTTCTGCCCGGTGACGTCCAGGGCCTTGCGCTGGGCGTACAGCGCGCTCAGGGCGGTGGACAGACCGGAGAAGCCGCTCATCTACATCGCCTCGTCCACCAGCCGTATCCGCGGCGCGACTGCGACGGCGTGGCCCCGGGGTCCGTACGTCTCGATCGAGCCGGCGAAGGCGAGCATCGTCTCGTGCGCCGCCCGCTGGCCCACGGTGAGCAGGTCCCGGTTCGCCTCGGCGAGCCCGGTGATCTCGGTGGTCAGGGTGAGGAACGCCCGACGGTGCTGGCGTAGCAGCTCCTGCCAGGGCGGACCGACCGCCTCAGCGAGCTCGGTGAGGCTGGGGTTCGGTCCGACCCCGAGCTCCACCGCGATCGCCTCGACCTCCATCGCGCGCATGACCTCCGTCGACCTGATCTGGTCCAGCACCAGCTCCACCTCCCGGGTGGCGTGCGCCAGCCAACGGGTACGGCCACCTGCCAGCACCAGCTGCTCCTCTTCCAGCTTGAAGAGCAGCAGTTCGAGCATCTCCCGCTCCCGCCACAGGATGCTCGACAGGTCCGCCAGGCCCATCGTGGTGCCCTTTCGCCGTTGGAGTCGCCGGTGCGTCGGCGCGCGCCAGGTGACAGCCAGTTCGGCAGCTCGGCCGGCCGGCTGAGGAGTTCCCGGCAACCCGGGCCGGGCGTTCCCGCACCCGGCGTGCACCGAACGCCCGACAGAGCCGCGGCCACCCGACCGGACTCTACAGGCGCAAAGCGGGTTAATCGGGCGAAATTTTGGGGTTCGCCCGGTCGGCAAACCGGCTGAGAGCTTGACCACAGCAACCCTAAAGCAACTCTGCGTGACCAGTTCGTGTACCTGCAGCGAACGAGGCTCTCACTTGCCCGACCGGACCCCGCCGCCGGACGGGCCCGAGGACTTCAGGACCGCCAGCCGCCACGAAGAGGTCGCCGTGACTGTAACCACCGCCACCCAGCCAGCTCCACACCGGAGCATCGAAGATCTGGTCCGCAGCCACCTGCCGCTCGTCGGGCACCTGGTACGCGAGATGCTCGGCCGACTGCCGGCGCATGTGAGCCGAGAGGACCTGATCTCGGCCGGGATGGCCGCGCTGGCCGGCGCCGCGCGCAGCTACGACCCCGAGCGGGGTACTTCCTTCGGCAGCTTCGCCACCGCCCGGATCCGCGGCGCGCTCGTCGACGAGCTACGCGGGCTGGACTGGGCCAGTCGCTCGGTACGCAGCCGGGCCCGCCGGCTGGAGGCAGCGCAGCAGCAGCTGACCGCCACGCTCGGGCGTACCCCCACCACCCAGGAGCTGGCCGAGGCGCTCGGCGTGGCGGTGGACGAGGTCAAGTCGGTCGACGAGGACGTCCAGCGGGCCGTGGTGCTCAGCCTGCAGGGCTTCGCCGCCGGTACCGCCGAGGACATGGTGCCCGAGCGCACGCCCGGCCCCGAGGAGCTGATCCTGCACCGCGAGCGCATCGGGTACCTGCACAACGCGATCGAGGCACTGCCCGAGCGACTCCGCCGCGTCGTGGTCGGGTACTTCTTCGAGGAACGCCCGATGACCGAGATCGCCGCTGAACTCGGGGTCACCGAGTCGCGGGTGTCCCAACTGCGCGGCGAGGCGCTGGTGCTCCTGAAGGACGGGCTCAACTCGCACCTCGACCCGGAGCTGGTGGCAGACCCGGATCGTCCGGGCGGCTGCGTGGCCCGGCGCCGGGAGGCGTACTACGCCGAGATCGCGGCCCGCGGCGACCTGCGGACCCGGCTGGAAGTCACCAGCCAGCTGGGCATGCCGGTCGCCGCGATGCGCCGCACCGCGTAGCCGGCCCGGCACACGTCCCGAAACGGCGACGGCAGCGGCGAATCCTCAGACGGATTCAGCTAAGCCTGACCCGCAACCGGCCGATCAGTCCGCCGACGGTCCACGGATGGACCGACGCAGGACCCGCTCAAGGAGGAAAAGACAATGGGTCTCCGGATTAACCAGAACATCGCGGCGATGAACTCGTACCGCAACCTGTCGGTCAGCGACGGCGCCATGGCCAAGTCGTTGGAGAAACTCTCCTCCGGCTACCGGATCAACCGGGCCGCCGACGACGCAGCGGGCCTGTCCATCAGCGAGGGCCTGCGCGCCCAGGTCAGCGGCCTGAAGGTCGCCATCCGCAACGCGCAGGACGGGGTCTCGGTCGTACAAACCGCTGAAGGTGCGCTCACCGAGTCGCACGCGATCCTCCAGCGCATGCGCGAACTGGCGGTCCAGGCAGCCAACGGTGGCTCGCAGGACTCCACCGCGCAGACCGCGGCCAACACCGAATTCGGCCAGCTCAAGACGGAGCTGGACCGCATCGCGAACACCACCAAGTTCGGGTCGCAGGTGCTGCTGGACGGCACCTTCGGCGCGAAGGCCGCCCAGATCACCGGTTTCGACGCGGACAACAGCTACGTTGTCACCGGTGGCAACAACGACATCTTCGCCCTCAACATCAACGCCGCCGGTTCGGTCAACGTGGTCCTGACCGCAGGCACGTACACCATGGCGACCCTCGCCGCGCACGTGGAGAACACGATCAAGTCCGCGCTGACCGCGAGCAACGCGACCAACCAGGGGTACGCATCAAAGGTCTCCGTCTCCACCGCGACGGAAGGCAACGGTGCCGCGATCAGCCTCAAGATCACCCTGCCGAACACGCAGACCTTCACCCTGGCTGACGGCGCCGGTGCCGGTAACTTCATCCAGGATCTCTCGTGGAACGGCACGATCACCGCGGCCAGCGGCACCGGTGGCACGTTCCAGGTCGGCGCGTACAACAGCGGCAACGAGCAGATCAACGTGACGATCAGCGCGATGACCCAGTCCGGCCTGAGCCTGTCGTCGGCGGCGGTGGACACCACCCTCAACGCCCAGAGCGCGATCGCGACCCTGGACACGGCGATCGGCACGGTCTCCACAGCCCGGGCGAACCTCGGTGCCTACCAGAACCGGTTCGAGCACACGATCAACAACCTGAACGTGGCGGTCGAGAACCTGTCGGCATCCGAATCCCGGATCCGCGACACCGACATGGCGCAGGAGATGGTGCAGTTCACCCGCAACCAGATCCTGTCCCAGGCCGGTACGGCCATGCTGGCCCAGGCCAACGCGGCCCCGCAGTCGGTCATGCAGCTGCTGCGTGGCTGAGCTGGCTAACGGATAGTCCGATCGGACAGGGGCGGCCAGGTCGTCTGAGGCGGCTGCCCCTGTCCGCCCGGGTCCGAACCCGGGCAGCACGCCGGCGAAGGTGGTGGAAATCATGGCAGGCAGCACCGTGGACGGCCTCGTCAGTGGCCTCGACACCACCGCGATCATCACGCAGCTGATGCAGGTCGAGGCGGCACCCCAGACCTCGCTCAAGAACAAGGTCACCGCCCAGCAGAAGATCGTCAGCGCGTACCAGTCCATCAACGCCAAAATGCTCGCGGTGAAGAACGCGGCGAACGCGCTGGGGCTGGACACCACCTGGCAGGCGATCCAGGCCGGCTCGTCGTCGACCGCGGTGACCGTCGCCGCCAGCAGCAGCAGCGCCACCGGCAGCTTCACCTTCGACGTGAAGGCTCTGGCGAAGGCCCAGGTCCGCACGGCCACGGTGGCGTCCAGCGGAGCCATCACCACCGGTGCCGGACTCGACATCACGATCGGCGCCACCACCACCCACATCGCGGTGAGCACCGACACCGCCCAGGGCGTCGCCGACGCGATCAACGCCAGTGCGGCCGCCGGGGTCAAAGCCGCCGTCCTCACCACCGACCAGGGCACCAAACTCCAGCTCACCGCGACGAAGACGGGTACCTCCAACGCCTTCACCATCACCGGACTTCAGGCGGCCACCACGGTCGCGTCCGCCGCGGCGGACGCGCAGATCCAGATGGGCACCCTGGGCGCCGGCGGTTACACGGTCACCCAGGCCACGAACACCTTCACCGGGCTGATCAACGGCGTGACCCTGACCGCCAACACGGTGCAGGACGGGGTCACCGTCACCGTCACCGCCGACGCCGACGCCATCGCCAACAGGATGCAGGCCCTGGTCGACGCGGCCAACGCGGCAATTTCCGATCTCACCAGCAACGTCAGCTACGACCCGACGGCCAAGAAGGCCGGCCTGCTGATGAGCGACCACGTCGCCCGCGAACTGCACGCCAAACTGCGGGCCGTGGTCTCCCGGGGCCAGGTCCCCGGGTACGGCGACTTCAAACAGCTGGGCGTCCAGACGGACAGCAAAGGCAAGATCACCCTTGACCGGGCCGCCTTCATCGCCGCGTACCAGGCCAACCCGACGAGTGTCAAAGCCGCGGTCGCCACGAACGGCCTGGCGAAAGGCTTTGAGGACCTGGGCACGGCGGCCACCGACGTCACCACGGGCAGCCTGACCCTGGCCATCCAGGACGGAAACTCGTACATCTCCAATCTCAACCTGCGGGTCTCCGAGTGGGACGCCCGGCTGTCCCTGAAGAAGGTGGCGCTGCAGAAGCAGTTCACCAATCTGGAGACCGCCCTCGGGAAGATGAAGAGCCAGTCCAGCTGGCTTTCTGCCCAGATCGACAAGCTGCCGAGCTCGAGCGGAAAGTGAGCGCACCGATGACCCCCCTTCGTGCCCGGTACCTCAACGACTCGGTGACCACGGCCTCCCCCGCCCAACTGCTCGTCATGCTGTACGACCGGCTCGTACTCGACCTGGCCCGGGGCGAAGAGGCACTGCGCACCGGCGATCGGGAAGGCGGATCGGCGCACCTCAAGCACGCCCAGGACATCCTGATCGAGTTGCGGACCACCCTGGACACCTCCTCCTGGTCCGGAGCGCCCGGCCTCGCGGCGCTCTACGGATTCCTGATCACCGAGCTGATCTCAGCCAACATCCGCGGCAACGCCGACAAGGTGGCTGTCTGCCACAGCCTCGTCGCGCCGCTGCGCGACGCCTGGCGGGAGGCCGCCCAGTCCACCGCCGCACAGGTGACCGCGGCCCAGGCCGCGCAGTCGGCCGCCAGCCCGGCCGAGCCCGCGATCGCCCGGGTCGCGTGACGCCATGAGCCCGACCCCGGGGAACCCCAGCGGCGCCACGCCCTGGCGCCAGGCCTGGACCCGCGCGCTCGACGCGCTCGAAGCCGATGTCGTCGACGTCGAGGCCATGCTCGCCGACGACCACCGGCTGCGTGACGCGCCACCGGGGAATCCCTGGTCCCCACCGCAGGGGCTCGGACCGTTGCCGCTGGACCTGCGGCCGCGCGCCGATGCGATCCTCGCCCGGCAGATCGCCGCGGCCCAGGCGATCGGCCTGGTGATCGCGACCAACCGCCAACAGGCGGCGCTGGTCGAGCACATCGAGGATGGCCGACGGGCCAACCCGCCACGACCGGCGTACGTGGACTGCGCGGCCTGAAGCCGCCCGGCGGCGCCGGCAACGGCCGGGCAACCGCCCGGCGGCACCGGCAACGGCCGGGTAACCGCCCGGCGGCGCCGGCAACCGCCGGAACCCGGGCTGAACCCGACGGCACCCGAGCCGCACTGATACGTCTGACCGAACTCCTCAGCTGACGCCACTACCGCGTCGATGCAGAGAACGAGCACGGAACGCTCACCTCAACGCCAGGGACCGGCGAGTCCAGTCGCGACGAAGGGGAGCCGGTCCGTGCTAGACGACGTTACCTCCGCAGCGCTGCACACCGCCCTTTCCGGGCTGTCGCAACGGCAGCGCGTCATCGCCAACAACATCGCCAACGTGCAGACCCCCGGGTTCCTCGCCGGCCGCGTCTCGTTCGAGGGCGCGCTGCGCTCGGCCCTGACCGACGGTACCGACCCGAGACTGGTGACCGGCACCGTGACGCGCTCCACCGAGCCCACCCGGCTGGACGGCAACAACGTCTCCCTCGACGAAGAGGTGCTGACCAATGTGGAGACCGGGCTGCGGTACGAGCTGACGCTGCGGGCGCTCAACGACAAGTTCGGGCTGCTGAACATCTCCATCCGAGGCGGTGCCTGACCATGTCCCTCTTCGCTGCGCTGCGGATCGCCGGTACCGGGGTCGCGCTCTTCCGCAAGACACTCGACGCCGTGTCGGACAACATCTCCAACATCAACGATGTCAAGCCGACGAGCGCGAAGGCGTTCCAGGCCCGGTACGTCGTCGCGCAGAGCACCGACTATGCCTCCGGCGAGGGCGGCGTAGAAGTGTCCAAAGTGGAGCTCGGCGGGACCGGCGAGGGCCGGTTGGTGTACGAGCCGAGCCACCCGCTGGCCGACGCGAACGGCTATGTCCGGTACCCCGACGTCGATCTCGCCGAACAGATGGGCGAGCTGATCCTGGCGCAGCGGGGGTACCAGTCCAACCTCGCGGTGGTGGACCGGGCCCGCGCGGCATACGAGGCAGCACTGCAACTCGGGAGGGCGACGTGAGTATCACTCCGATCGGTGCGGTGGGCGCCCCGGCGTACCCGTCGATCCTCACCACGGCCCCGGCCGACGGCGCCGGTACCGACTTCGCGGCCCAGCTCGGACAGGGGTTGGAGCAGCTGCAGGGGCTGCAGGACAAGGCCGACCAGCTTGCCGTGCAGGCCGCCACCGGCAACCTGAACGACGTCCACGACTACATGATCGCCAGTACCGAGGCGAAGCTGGCCACCGAGCTGACCGCCGCGATCCGCAACAAGGCGGTTGAGGCGTTCAGCGAGATCATGAGGATGCAGGGCTGATGCGGGACAGGATCGCCGCGACCGGCCGCCGGCTGCTGAACGCCTTCCTCTCGTTCACCCCTGGCCAGAAGGCGATGACCGTCTTCGCGGTGGTCGCCCTCGGGGTCGGCGGGTACTTCTTCTCCACCTGGGTCTCCACCCCGACGTACGCCCCGCTCTTCTCCAACCTCGCGCCCGCCGACGCCAGCGCGATCGTCGACAAGCTCACCGCCGACGGGGTGCCGTACCAGCTCACCAACGGCGGGCAGACGATCACCGTGCCGCAGGACCAGGTCTACGCGCAGCGGCTGAAGATGAGCGGCGCCGGCCTGCCGGCCCAGTCCGACAGCGGGTACGCCCTACTGGACAAGCAGGGCGTGATGACCAGCGACTTCATGCAGCGCGTCGACTACCAACGGGCACTGGAAGGCGAACTGGCCCGGACCATCAAGTCGATCAACGGAGTCACCGCAGCCACCGTGCACCTGGCCATTCCGCAGAAGGACATCTTCTCCAACGAGCAGCAGCAGCCGACCGCCTCGGTGCTGGTCGCCACCTCGGCCGGCCGCAAGCTCACCGCCGACCAGGTACAGGCCGTGGTCCACCTGGTCGCCTCCAGCGTGGAGGGGCTCGACCCGACCCGGGTGACCGTGGTCGGTGCCGACGGCATGGTGCTGTCGGGCAGCGGCTACGACAGTGGAACCGGCGGCGGCGACCAGCGGACCCGCGCCACCCAGGAGTTCCAGCAGCGGCTGGGCGGCTCGCTGCAGCAGATGCTCGACCAGCTCGTCGGCCCGGGACATGCGGTCGTCCAGGTCACCGCCGACCTCGACTTCGACACCACTGAGACCCGCAAGGAGACCTACACCGCAGACCCCAGTACGCCCCCGCTGTCGGAGTCGAAGAAGAGCGAGACGTTCACCGGTACCGGCGCCAACCCGGGCGGGGTGGTCGCGCCGGACACCACCCCGGGCCCCTCGGTCACCGGAAACGGCACGTACAAGAACGATTCCGACGTCCGCAACAACGCGGTCGGCAGGGTCACCGAGATCCGCCACTCCGCCCCGGGTGCGGTACGCCGGCTGTCGGTGGCCGTGCTGCTCGACAGCAGTACCGCCAAGGGCGCCGACGAGGCGCAGTTGCAGCAGCTGGTCTCCTCCGCGGTGGGCCTGGACGCCAAGCGCGGTGACACCATCGCGGTGACCACGATGCCGTTCGACAAGAGCACGGCGGACAAGGCTCAGCAGGAACTGTCGGCCTCCACCAAGGCGGACAAGCAGGAGCAGCTGTACTCCATGATCAGGACCGGCGCCACGGTCGGCGCCATCGTCGTCCTGTTGCTCGCCGCAATGATCGGTGGCCGGCGGCGCAACAAGCGGCTGCAGAAGCTGCTGCGCGCCGAGGTGGCCCAGCTGAACGCCGAGACGGCCGACGCGATCGAGCCGGGCGGCGCGCCCCGGGCCATCACCGCCGACGGCGGCGACGCCACCCTGGCGATCGAGGCGCCGGCCCTGATCGATCCGCAGCTCGAACTGCGGGCGGAGCGCCAGCGTGAGATCTCCGAACTGGTCGAACAGCAGCCCGATGAGGTCGCCCAGCTGCTCCGCGGCTGGCTCGCGGACCGGCGGGGGTGAGGCGTGTACGAGGCGATGACCGGACTGCGCAAGGCAGCTGTGCTGCTGGTGCAGATGGGCAAGGAGAACTCCATCAAGGTGCTGTCGCACCTGCGCGAGAACGAGGTGGAGGAAATCTCCGCCGAGATCGTCCGACTGGGCACCGTCGAACGCGACGTCGTCAACAACGTCATCGACGACTTCCATGCGATGGCCAGTGCGTCGTCCTATGTCGCCAAGGGAGGGATGGCCTTCGCCAAGGAGATCCTGGAGGCGTCCATGGGAACCACGAAGGCGAACGAGATCGTCGGTCGGCTGCAGGCCACCTTCTTCGAGATGCCGTTCAGTTTCCTGCAGAAGGCCGACCCGCGCCAGGTGACCTCGTTCCTGCAGGACGAGCACCCGCAGACGATCGCCCTGGTTCTCGCGCACCTTCCGGCGGTACAGGCGTCGCAGATCCTGGGTGGCCTCGCCGGGAGCCTGCAGGCCGACGTGGCCCACCGGATCGCGATCATGGACCGCACCTCGCCGGAGCTCATCCGCCAGGTGGAGGCGGTACTGCAGCGCAAGATCTCGTCGGTGCTGCAGGCATCCGACCTGTCGGCCGTGGGCGGTCTGGAGCCACTGGTGGAGATCATCAACCGCGCGGACCGGGCCACCGAGCGGATGATCCTGGAGGGCCTGTCCGCCCGCGACCCGGAGCTCGCGGAGCAGATCCGCAGCAAGATGTTCATGTTCGAGGACATCGTCGGCCTCGAGGACCGCGCCATCCAGCTGGTGCTCCGCCAGGTCGAGACGAACGATCTCGCCACCGCGCTGAAGGGCGTGCGCGACGACGTACGCCAAAAGATCATGAAGAACCTCTCCGAACGGGCCGCGGAGAACCTCGGCGAAGAGATCGAGATGCTCGGACCGGTCCGGCTCAGCAACGTGGAGGAGTCCCAGAACAAGATCGTCCAGGTGATCCGCAGCCTGGAGGAGTCCGGCCAGATCACCATCGAGAGAGGCGACGATGACGAGTTCGTTGCCTGAGTTCCGCTACACCGAACAGGTGCTGCGCGGCGACCGCGCCGATACCGTTACCGCGGCGCGGTTCGAGACCGATCTGCGTTCGCACGCCGGCGGGGCGGGCGCGGTGAGCGTGCGGGTACGCGCCGAGGCACAGGCAGCCGGGTACGCCGCGGGCTGGGCCCAGGGGCAACGGGAAGCCGAGACGGTCGCCCGCGCCCAGCGCGAACGGATCGCGGCCGAGACGGCCCGGGTCGCCGACGAGGCCGCCGCCGCAGTGGCCCAGGCCCTGGCTGCGGTGGCCGAGTCCGCGGCCGGGCTGGAGCGACAGCTCGCGCCGGCCGCCGCTGAGCTCGAGGACCTCATCGTGCGTACCGCCTTCGCGCTCGCCGAATCGATCGTCGGGCGCGAACTGGCGGTCGCCGGGGCACCCGGACACGACGCGGTCCGCCGCGCACTGGCGCTGGCACCGATCGGCCGGCCGGTGACCGTACGACTGCACCCCACCGACCACCGGGTACTCGCCAGTGGCGAACCCGGCGCGGTCGAGGTCGTGATCGACCGGCGTTCGATCACGCTCGTGGCCGACTCGACCCTTGAGCCCGGTGATGCCGTCGCGCACACCGACGCCAGCACGATCGACGCCCGCATCGGCGCGGCGCTGGCCAGGACCAGGGAGGTGCTGGGGCTGTGAGCATGAACCCGGACGCCTACTCGGCGCGGCACTACTCCGGCGGAGGCCCGGGGGGTTCCGGGGCGAGCGGCACCGCACTGGACCGGCGGGG
>Ga0209515_10003365_pt1 | contig 23068 bp, 31 predicted proteins | sample Subgroupgradi54m_FD_187454 | JGI IMG/M metagenome (GOLD analysis project Ga0209515, IMG submission 187454) | Subsurface groundwater microbial communities from S. Glens Falls, New York, USA - GMW60B uncontaminated upgradient, 5.4 m (SPAdes)... ... | reverse complement strand
ATGTATCCACAAGCATACCTCTCTTTTATGTTGTTGTAAGGAAGAACCCACCCGCTAGTATATACTCTTTATAAGATTTGTCAATACCCGTGCTCCCGTATGCCATCTCGCCATTGTTTTTTTATTGATATTGAGGTATTATAAATACGCGGGGTGGAGCAGCGGTAGCTCGTCGGGCTCATAACCCGAAGGTCGTACGTTCGAATCGTGCCCCCGCAACACGGTATCAAAACGCCCCGCAAGGGGTGATTTTGTTGAAAATTTTCATAAGAAATGGTAGCCTAGAAGAGATAACGCCGATGTAGCTCAGGTGGTTAGAGCACAGCACTCATAAAGCTGCGGTCGGAGGTTCGACTCCTCCCATCGGCACCGCGTATTGTGTTTACTTTACGTTTTGATAGTATGTCTATAATTGCAGTCGTAGCTCAACTGGTTAGAGCACCCGCCTGTCACGCGGGAGGTTGCGAGTTCAAGTCTCGTCGACTGCGCAATAAAAAGAACGGCTTTTGCCGTTTTTTTTGTTGCGCAGGAGAAGGAAGCAAACTGCTTTGCTTCCGGCGGGACTTGAAAGGCGCAGGCATGTTTTTTTTTCGCAAAAAAACAGACGAGCCGGGGTCGCGGAAAATTTCCAGCAGGAAATTTATCTGTGACCAAGTCTCGTCGACTGCGCAAAGAAGACAAACGCCGATTTGCTTCGGTGGTGTGTGATTTTTTTTGTTTTATCTAAAAAAATTTGCTAAAGGCGCCATTTTTCGTTACAGTAAGAGCATGAACAATAACGCTTTTGAGAAGTATAAAACTCTCGTGATGGTGGGGAAGCCGGGGAGTGGGAAGGGGACGCAGGCGAAGCTTGTCGCCGAAAAAACCGGGTGGAAAGTTTTTTCCACCGGCGACAAATTTCGCGAACTCAAAAAAGCGGACACCCCGCTCGGACGAAAAATTAAAGACACGATAGATAACGGCAAGCTTATGCCGTACTGGTTTGCGAGCTTTCTCTTTGAAGAAGCGGTGGTGTATCTGCCGGCGGAAGAGGGGATAATTTACGAAGGAGCGGGGCGCTTGCCTTCCGAAGCTGCGCTTTTTCATGATGTGATGGAGTGGCTTGAGCGGCCGTACCGCGCCGTATATCTTGACGTGCATGCGGACGTATCAATAGACAGGCTCAAAAAAAGAAAGCTCATTGAAGGCCGCACGGACGACGAGGAGGATAAAATAAAAGTGCGATTGAGCGTCCATGAAAAAGAAGTTGAGCCCGCCATGGATGTTTTTCGCGGCAAAGGAACGCTGCTTCATATCAACGGCGACCAAATTATTGAAAAGGTGCATGAAGAGATACTTTTGAAACTCAAAGATGCTTAGATGCTTTGTTTGCGTAAGTTTTCTAAAAATTTCCAATTACTAATTTCTAATTTCCAATAAAATGTTCAAATTTCAAAATAACCATATTTTTAGCATTTTTGTTTTTGTTAGAAATTGGATATTAGGAATTAGAAATTTATTTACACCATGGCGTCATTCGTAAAAACGGAAAAAGAGATTGAAATTTTGCGCGAGTGCGGGAAACGGCTCGCGCGCGTTTTGGATGAACTCGAAAAAGCGGTGCGTCCCGGCGTGAGCACAAAAGAGCTTGACGCGCTCGCAGAGAAACTCATCCGCGCCACGGGCGACACACCGGCGTTTTTGGGGTATCAGCCGTACGGCGCGAATTTTCCGTATCCCGGGACGCTGTGCGTTTCGGTCAATGATGAAATCGTACACGGCATCGGAAAAGAAAATCATATTTTGAAAGAAGGCGATATTATCGGACTTGACCTCGGCATGATTCATAACGGGCTTATCACCGACAGCGCGCGGACTGTGGCGGCGGGAAAAATTTCCGAGCCGGCGCAAAAACTTTTGGATGCGACGAAGAAAGCGCTTGAGGTCGGAATTGCCGCCGCAAAATCGGGTGCGTATTCCGGAGATATCGGATGCGCGATAGAGCGTTTTGCAAAGCCGCACAAATACGGCATTGTCCGCGAACTCGGCGGGCACGGCGTGGGGCGCAAAGTTCATGAAGAACCGTACATTCCGAATTATGGAACGAGAAAAGGAGTTGGGGTGAAACTGAAACCCGGGATGGTCATTGCCATTGAGCCGATGCTTAATATCGGCAAGCGCGGCATCGTGCTTGATAAAGACGGCTACACCTACCGCACCGCCGACCGCTCTCTTTCCGCGCACTTTGAGCATACCGTGCTTATCACCAAAGAGGGTGCGGAGATATTGACAAAAGTATAACAAATAGTGCATAATAATTAGAGAATTTTTTGTTCCCTAAAATGGGAGGTTTAAGATGAGTGAAAGTGCGTTTGAAATTGGAAACAGTATTGGGTGGAATTTCTCGCCTTTTCCGGGGCTTGTCGAGAAAGACTTCATGAAAAGATATGGTACCGGACCGTTTACTGCGGTTCAGGTTATTGAGGTTCCCGCTGAACAGGTGCGTGGGGTAGGACATACGCAATGGGTGGAGATTGAGACCCCGAAAGGCATCACTCGTTTTAGCGGGATATTTTTTAAAAAAGTTTGAAAAGACTTTTTGGCGGAACAGGCAAAGGATATATCCTTTGCCTGTTTTTTTGTCGGCGGAAGTTTTCCACAGTTGCTCATATGTGACGATATGATAGTATTGTCATATATCAGCAATGAAGCCCGTATGACCGACAAGAAAACAAAAGATGCCGTGGCGGCGCTAAAAGTGATTTCAAACCCCGCGCGATTCAAAATCCTCCGCATTCTTTTGCGCGCGCAAGAGAAGAAGCAGGAGATGTGCGTAAAGGAGATTGCGGAGGCGGCGGACATTTCACAATCCGCGGCGTCGCACCAGCTCGCGCGCCTCGAAGACCGCGGCTTGGTGTGCGCTTCAAGAATGGGGCAGATGAGGTGTTACAAGATTTGCGATTCGCCGCTCATGGGGCGCATAGGAAAGGTCATACGACAATTCGATTATTAAATAATTTTTTATCATTATGAAAAACGTTACGATTTATTCCACGCCGACTTGCCATTTTTGCCACGCGGCGAAAGAATTTTTTAAGAAAAACAATATCGCATTTACGGATTATAACGTTGCGGAAGACAACGCAAAAAGGACGGAAATGCTGAAGAAGAGCGGGCAGATGGGCGTGCCTGTCATTTTTGTCGAGAATGAAATGATTATCGGGTTTAATGAGAAACGATTGAAGGATTTGTTGGGGATTGCTTAAAATTATTAAAATAATAAAAAATTTTTATGGACGACAAAACAACCTGTATGGCATGTACTTGCCCGTGCGAGGCGCATAAAGAACACAATCACCCGATGTCGAAAGAAGGCGATTCGCATGATAAAGACGGCAAGGTTTGCGCCGATTGCGGGGCAAAAAAAGAAGAAGCAACGTGCGGATGTCATTAAACTAAAAATTATTTTTTATGAATTGTAAAAATGCACAAAAAGGGTCTGTCGGCATTATTGTCGCCGTTCTCGCCCTCGTTCTTGTCGGCGGAGGGATTTTGTATTTCAAAACACCGGCTTCGACCCCAAAAGAAGAATTGAAACCGGCGGTCGTATCGGCGTCTCTCGATAACAATACCCCTCTGCAAGAAATAGAAATAATGGCAAAAGCCGGAACATACGAGCTGTACGCGCCGGAAAAAATCGCGAAAGCGGAAACCGGCAAAGTCGTTCTCTTTTTCCACGCTTCGTGGTGCGTAACCTGCCGCATACTTGAGAGCGATATCAAAGCCAATCTCGGCGCTATCCCTGAAAATGTAACCATTCTTGATGTTGATTACGACGCCTCTTCCGCGCTCAAACAGAAATATAAAGTAACGACCCAGCACACGCTCGTTCAAGTTGACGGGAAGGGCAATCAAATCAAACAGTGGAAAGGAAGCCCGACGCTCGCCGCGCTCATTGGTGAAATTCAATAAAAAAATTCATGACACTATTTTTCATTTCATTTCTTGCCGGTGTTCTCACTGTCCTCGCGCCGTGCATTTTACCGATTCTGCCGGTGATAATCGGCGGTTCGATGGGAGATGACAAGCGTCGCTTGGCGCCGTATGTCATTATCGCGTCGCTCGGGGTTTCGGTTATTCTTTTCACTTTTCTCTTGAAGGTCAGTACTGCATTTGTCGTCATTCCTCAATCGGTTTGGAGCGGTATTTCTGGCGGCATCCTTGCCGGCTTCGGGCTCACCATGATTTTTCCGGGGATTTGGGAAACGTTTGCGGCAAAATTCCGGCTCGGGCAAGGTTCTAATCGGCTCCTCGCACAAGGGTATAAAAAGAAAAGTTTTGCCGGCGATGTGATTATGGGGTTCGCGCTCGGTCCGATTTTTTCCACCTGCTCGCCGACATACTTCGTCATTTTGGCGACCATCCTCCCGCAAAGTTTCGCGCTTGGGTTCATCGACCTGCTTGCGTATGTTCTCGGGCTTTCTCTCGTGCTTATTTTGATTGCTGTTCTTGGTCAGCGGTTTGTCGGGAAATTAAACGGAGCATCGGATCCGCGCGGGTGGTTCAAACGCGGACTCGGGCTTTTGTTCCTTTTGGTCGGCATCCTCATTATTACCGGCATTGATAAAAAAATCGAAACAAAACTCGTCGAGAGCGGTATGTTCGATTCTATAACGGGTTTTGAAAATCGGTTGATTGAAAAGAATAAATGATATTGTCTGTGAACGGTTGCAATTTATCTTGTTTGACTTATAGTAAAGTCATGAAACTATCTTTCCCCTCTCAAATAAAAAAATGGTGCGCCGGTCTTGCGCTCCTCTCTTTTTTCGCGGCGGCGGTTTTCAGTATCGGCATCGGCATGAACATGGACGAGAAGGGGAACATGGCTCCCTGCGCTTTTATGGCGGGCGAAACAGTCGTTTGTCCGATGGGCGTTTCGCAACACCTTGACGAGTGGGCGGGGCTTTTCGCGCCCATTTCGTCGGCACTTGTTTTCTTGATTATCGTCGGGCTGTTTTTACCGCTTGTGTTTCTTTCCCTTTTTCCGCGTGAGGGCGCGCGTTCCGAAAAAATGCGACTGTACGCCTTAAACAATTTTCACCTCAAGTCATTGCATTTTCTCGCGCTTCTCTTTTCGCGCGGGATTTTGAATTCGCGCCGCTATAAATTCGCAATCATCTAACACCTTTTGAAAAACTCTTTGTCGAAGAGATGTTTTTTCATAAAGAAAGGTGTTTTTTTGTTGGTTAATTTATGTCTTTATGAAATTTGATAAAAAAATAATTATCTGGTTTGTTGCCGGGACGGCGCTCATCGGTGTTTCCGCTTTTGGATTCATGTATAAACCGAAAGCAAGTACCATGGTCGCGGGAGCTTCTCTGGCTCAAACTTCCGGAATTGAAATAGCGACGGTCGGTTTGAGCACGGAAGAAATCATGCCAACGGTTGAAAATTCATGGCCCGGGGAAATCGTTTCTCTCAGTAATCTTCCGGTGCAGCCGGGGCGCGATGGGACAATCTCCGGCTGGTTCGTACGCATTGGGCAGTATGTGGCAGAAGGGCAGGTTCTCGGCACGTTGTCGCGTCCGCCGCAGACGCCGGAGGTTGTGAATATGCTTTCCGAAAAACAAGAAGACCTTTCGCGGATGCGCGCATCGGTGTCCGCAGAGCGCACTTTTACCGAAAAACGCATCAAGCAATTGCAACAATTGCGTATGGATACGGAACACATTACGACGCACAAAACGGGTTTGCTCGGAGGAAATGACGGCACATTGTCTGCCGTTGCGGCAAAAAAGGAAATGGCGCGAGCGGTTCTCCGCGGGTCAATCGTGAAAACTTTTCCCATAATGTTTACTCAGCCAAATATTCCGGCATCGGGGGCGTTTTCCACCGTTTCGTTGAAGCCGACGATTGGCGCGCTCAATTCAGATTTGCGCAACAATGTTCCGGCGGCTTTTTCCAAGGCATGGGCGGAACTTGCTTTGGCGAATACCGTACCGGAACAATCCGGACTTTTCTATTTTGAGAGCGCCTTGAAGCTCGCGAACGCCTCGGTTCTGGACGGCGCGCAATTCTCCGAAAAAGATTTGAATTCGCTGAAAGATACGCTTGTGGCGGAACAATCCGCGTTCGTCTCCGCGCTCGGCGCAGTAAAAGACACTGAACTTGAAAGCCTGCATGTTGGAAAAGAATCCGTTGAAAAGCTTTCGGAGATTGACAAGGAGCTTGCCGAACTTCAAAAAATGCTTGCAATATCGGAGGGCGAAATTACCGCCAAAGAATCCGCGTACGGAGCGGTCGCTGCGTCAACCAACGGCGGGTATTCCATAGTTGCGCCGAAGAGCGGTACGGTGTCCGCTATCATGAAAAAACCGGGGGACTTCGTTTCTCCGGGAATGCCGGTTGCAACCGTTACGGGTGGCAGAAACGAGATGTTGGTGCGAATGCGCTTGCCGAACAATATCCAAAAACCATCAAAGTTACTTGGCGGAGAAATACTTTCTGTTATTCGTCCCGGTTTTGCGAACGATGTCAAGAAGGCGCGCCTCGTCGGTGTCGGCAGTTCGCTTGATGAAACCGGATCGTATATGGCGGATGCGATTTTCACGGAAGCGGTTGACTGGCCTGCGGGAGCATCCGTTCGTGTGATTGTTCCCTTAAACTCTTCGGCAATTGCCATAAAAAGTTCAGCGGTACTTTTCGGCGAAGGAGGAAAGCCATTTGTGTGGGGAGTAACGGAATCGGGGAGAGTATTCAAAAAATCAATCACCGTCGGGCGCATTGTGGGCGAAAATACCGAAGTGTATGAAGGATTGAAAAATGGAGACCGCTACCTCGCCGTTCCCACATCGGACATTCGCGAAGACATGCTTATCAATGAAAGCAAAGGCGAAACGCAAAGCGAATCCGAGTATGATAAGGCGATGCGCTCTATGGGGATGTAGGGTTAAAAAATTCCCAATATCCAATATCCAATTTCTAAAAAAAATGTCCAATGTTTTAATCTCAAAAATAAAGTAGATTTTTAGACATTTGGGTTTTTGTTGGAAATTAGAAATTGGTAATTGGAAATTATACCGCAAGGTTTTTTGATTGGAAAATACTAAACTTTATCATCCTTTGTGCTATTGAGCTGTGTAACACTTAAAACCTATGTTCAACAAAATTATTGCGTGGTCGCTTGGGAATAAAATCACCGTGCTCGTCGTCGCGGGGATTATTGTGGTGGCGGGCGGGTGGAGTATTGCGACGATGAAGGTTGATATTCTTCCCGATATCAATAAGCCGACGGTTACCATATTTGCGGGAAGCGACGGACTTGCGGCGGAGGAGGTGGAGAAACTTATCTTAAATCCCATTGAGGCGGCAGTCGCAGGCGCTCCGGGGGTGGAAAGAATACGAAGCAGTGCTTCGTTCGCGCAAGCGACGGTGAATATGGAATTTCCGTTTGGGAGCGACATTTTGCGAAATCGGCAAATAGTCCAAGAGCGATTGTCGCAAGCCATATTGCCCATCGGAGTAAAACCGACGCTTGGTCCATCAACTTCGCTCTTGGGAGAAATCATGTGGGTCGGCATCAATTCCACTGACACGAAAGTTTCGCCGATGGAACTTCGCACGCTTGCCGACTGGACGATTCGCCCCGCGCTCTTGAAAATTCCCGGCGTTGCGAATGTGCTCGTCATGGGCGGGGATGTGCGCGAGTGGCAAATCAATTTGAACGCCGAACGCTTGCGCCGTTATGACCTTATGCTCAATGATGTTCGCACCGGCGTTGAAAACGCTCTTGTGAATAAAAGCGGCGGACTGCTTACGGAAAATGAAAAAGAATATGCCATTCGGATTTTGGTTGCGCCGTCTCGTGTGGACGAATTGCGAGATATTGCGGTCGGACGAAACAAGGCGGATGGTCGACCTATTCGTCTCGGTGATATCGCCGAAGTGAAAGAAGGCGCGAGCATTATCCGCGGAAGCGGGGCTATCGATGGCAAGTACGGAGTCATTCTCCGAATCATCAGACAGCCGGATGCGCAAACGCTTGCGGTAACGGATGAAATAAACAAAACATTCGCCTCGCTTAAAGCAAGTCTTCCCGCGGGAGTAGAGTTACACCCGAATCTTTTTCGGCAGGAAAATTTTATTCGCGCGGGACTTTCAAATGTGGAAGGCGCCCTCCGCGACGGGACGCTCCTTGTTATTCTCGTTCTCATTATTTTTCTCATGAATCTCCGCCCGACGCTCATTACGCTCACCGCCATTCCATTATCCATTCTCGTTACTGCCATCGTGTTTAAGGCATTCGGGCTTTCGGTAAATGTGATGACGCTCGGCGGGATTGCTGTTGCGGTCGGCGAGCTGGTGGATGATGCGATTGTTGATGTGGAAAATATTTTCCGGCGTTTGCGCCTGTGGGCAGTTGCCGGTAAAAAAGAAAAGAGGGAGTCGGTAATTTTATCCGCTTCGCAAGAAGTCCGCAATTCCATAGTGTACGCAACGGTATTGGTTGCCATCGTGTTCCTCCCGCTTTTCTTTATACCTGGGCTTGAAGGTCGCCTGCTTTTCGCGCTCGGAGCGGCGTATCTCGTTTCGCTTGTCGCGTCCATGCTCGTCTCGCTCACCGTTACCCCGGTGCTCGCCTCTTTTCTCTTGAATGAAAAATCTCTCCACGGACACGAAGAGGAAACAAAAATCGTTCAAAAAATAAAAGAGAAAATTACGCCGTGGATGTATTGGTGTGTCAATAATGTGAAGATAGTCGGAAGCGTTACTCTCGCCGCGCTTGTTATTACCGCGGGAACATATTTTCTCGCTGGAAAAGAGGGAATACCTCCGTTTAACGAAGGATCAATGGTGATAATGCTTTTCCTTCCGCCGGACACCGCGCTTTCCGCGACGAACGCCTATGTCGCGAAACTGGAAACCGCCATTTTACAGGTTGACGGCGTGCGGCAGGTGAGCAACATCGCCGGACGCGCAGTGGCGGACCCGCACGGAGGCAGCCCGAATTCAAGCGAAGTGCAGATTGCGCTTAAACCGGGATTCGAGGGCGACCGTGATAGAATTTTCCGTGACATACAAGCAATCCTTGACGCAAAAGGTGGCGCGGACTTTTCTTTGGGACAGCCGATTACGCACCGCATGGAGATGCTTCTCTCCGGTGTGCGCGCACCTATTGTGGTAAAAGTTTTCGGCGACGATTCCGACAAAATGCAAAAGGCGGCGGAGATGGCGCTTTCAGAATTGAAAAAACAAAAAGGGATTAAGAACGCGCGCATACAGCAAAATACCGTCGTTCCGGAATTTAGAATTTATGTTGATAAAAATCGCGTTGCCGAATACGGTTTGTCTTCCGGCGCGGTCGCGGAAGAGCTTCAAATGGGGCTTATGGGGGACACTCTCGGACAAGTCCGTCTCGGTGCGGCTTCGGTAAATGTCATTGCGCGATTTGATCCGGAATCAAAAGGCACCGGCTCATCGCTTCGGGATTTGGCTTTGCCTTTCACCGCCACCGCGTCGCTCGGGAGCATCGGCGATGCAAAATTTGAAGGCGGACTAACGGGCATAGACCATGAAGGAGGAAAACGAACGCTTGCCGTTACCGCGAATTACCAAGGAACGGATGTGGTTGGCGCGGTGGGTGCCGCGAAAGAATCGCTTGAGTCGCAAAAGTTGCCTGTCGGCACCACAATTTCTTTTGAAGGGAATTACAAAAGCCAAAAAGAAAGCTCGCGCCGGCTCGGAACCCTCTTTATCCTCGGTCTCGTCATGATTTTCGGAGTGCTGTATCACGCCTTTCGCTCGGCGCCGATTGTGCTTTTGATTATGATGAACATTCCGCTGGTGTTGATTGGTGCCATGGCGGGCATTTTTCTCACCGGCGGTTCGGTGAATCTCGCTCACATGGTCGGCTTCATTGCTCTTGCGGGAATTGTGTCTCGAAACGGCATCATGCTCATCGGTCGGGGTTTATCACTCGTACAAAAAGAGGGGATGCCATTCACGCCGGACACGGTTGTGAAAGCGACACTCGACCGCGTCGTGCCCGTCCTTATGACTTCGCTTGTTACTGCGCTCGCGCTCGTCCCGCTCCTTGTTTCGGGAAGCGACCCGGGAAAAGAACTGCTTCACCCTCTCGCAGTCGTGATGTTCGGCGGGCTCATTTCCTCAACCGTCATTTCGCTCTTCTTAACGCCGGCGTTATTTTACCGCTTCGGGAAAAATGCGGTAACACAAAACAAACAAGAATCTTCAGGATTTTAACCATTCGTTCCGTCATTCCCTTGGAAAAGGGAATCCAGAATTATGGTAAACGTAATTAAAAAATAATTAAAAAAATACCATGAACAACAACATAATAATCGGAGCAATTATCGGAATCGTTTTGGGAGGAATCGGCGGATATTTTACAGCGAAGCAAACCTACGATGTCGGCATGTCAAAAACGCAAATGAACGACATGATGAAGATGATGATGGACGATGGCGGGCGGATGGAGAAGATGGGAACGCTTATGATGGACGGCGGGATGATGATGCAGGAGCGTGGTGTGAAATTGGGAGACAATGAAATGATGTCGAAAGGCAAGGATTTGGAAGCGAACGGAAAACAGCACAAAACAGACGGCGCGAGCATGATGGACGGCGGTATGATGTAAAGGAAAGTCCGAAAACCTTTGGTTTTCGAATCCGTAGCATCCGCGATGCGAACTCGAAAATAGAAACCAAAAAAATACAAGCCGCTCGCGCTTGTATTTTTTTGTAATTTTGTGAAAAATTTGATATGATGCGAGTATAAAAATAATATATTCCCAACCAATATCATGAAAAAATTTTTTATCTTTGCCATGCTTGCATACGGGCTGCTCGCGGTTCATATTCTTGAGGAGTCATTGAGATTAGGAAGAGAAAACGCAGAGGTAAGCGTCCTTCTGCCGTTTGTATTGTTCCCGCTTGGTTTTATTGGCATTTACCTCAAAAAACAATGGGGATTTTGGACAGTGTGGCTTATGAGCATACTTGTTGCTGTCTTGCCAACCCTCTCCCACATAGTTCCGTCAAGTTCCAGTTATCTCGGGGTTATTTATAGTTTCTGGGGCGGCGTCACGGGAGCAAGCTCGGTGACAGTTGCCGTATTGCTCAGCATCTTTGCGGTCTTGGCGGTTGTCGTCGGTGTAAAAATGATCTCTGCGAAAAAAATACAGTCAGAATTGACGGCATAGTAATCTCGGCTCAATCAAAGAAATGAATATGGTTTTTCAAGCTCTAAAAAAGGTTTTTCGAAATCCGTCCTATTTCGCGCTCGCGTTTGTTACGAGCTTGGCGGTGTTTTTGTTTGCCGTATGGCTTCCGAATATTCCTTTGATAGCGATAATGATGGGGCATACGGGAGTTCCTTTTTTAGAAAGAATCAATTTCCCCATCAGCTTGCTTGGGTCAATTGCCACCAACTTTACCGCGCTTTCCGCTTCGTACACCATCGCCATTTCCGTATTGTTCGGCATGAATCTCGCCATGATGGCGTACTCTCTGCGGCAAAAAACCGCCGAAGCGGTGAGCGGAGGAATCGCGGTCGGATTTTTCGGCGCGGGAAGCGGAGTTCTCGGTATGGGGTGCGCGGCGTGCGGATCTCTTCTTTTCACAAGCGCGCTTTCGCTATTCGGCGCATCGGGGCTTTTGGCATTTTTGCCATTTATGGGCGGAGAGTTCGGCATTCTCGGCGTGATTTTGCTTTTGATTTCTCTCAGTATGACGGCAAAGCAAATCCAAAATCCCGCCGTCTGTAAGATTTAATTCCTTAACAAGCATGAATAAAAATATACAAATCTCAATTGTTGCCGCAATCCTTCTTATGGGGAGCGCGTGGTACCTTTCGTCCTCAAAAAAAGACCCGGCGCATTTTGGAACAGACAGTGCACTTCTGGAGAAATTCGACATGCTCAGCAAGAACGGAAATTCATCATGTTTGGGCGCGTTTTCCGGTTCCATTGATGGCATGTCCGATACCGCGCGATTGCAAGGTTCGTGCTGTTCCCCGATGGATAGGCACCGTTACGCCGAGCAAGTTGAGGGTCTCCAAAAATATAAAGACATTCCGGAAATTCCATCAGACCCGTACGACATTGACGCAGGGCTCGCGAAGAAGCTGAAAAGCTATTACGATACGGAGCTTACCGCACAACAGCAAAAAGCATACGACTACGCGATGGCAAACTCAATGGAAAAGGGCCCGTGTTGCTGCAAATGCTGGCGATGGTATGTCTACGGCGGTTTGGGGAAACTCCTCATTCAAAAATACAACTTCACCGGCGCGCAAATCGTTGAAGTCTGGAATCTCTCCGACGGCTGCGGCGGTGCGGACGATCATGCGGGACACTGACGAAAAAATTAGCGGAGGTGCTTAAAAATCAGTTTTATGGTACAGTAAGCCTATGAGTAACGACGAAAACATAAAACAATTTTCCGAAAAAGCGACGCCGATATTTGAAAAATACGACATACGACATACGACATACGATATGCCGGTCTTTTTGGTTCGTACGCGCGAGGAGAACAAAAAACCGAAAGCGATGTTGATATTTTGGTGAAAAAAGGCGACAGACCGCTTTCTCTTTTGGATTTTGTTCGCATGAAAGACGAGCTCTCAAAAGTTTTCAATAAAAAAGTGGATATAGTTTCCGAAGGCGCAGTCGTGCCGTATTTCAAAGACTATGTCTTTAAGGATTTACGACCTCTGTATGGAGAAAGATAATCTCGCCTATCTTTATTAACAAAAGATGTGTCGGAACTTAAGCAAAAAATAAAGGAATATCTTAGTGAGTAAGACTCTTTGCAAGAGTTTTTGTCAAGTCTTTCCAGACTGTTAAAAATTGTGCATAATACGCTCATGCAAACCCTCACTCAAACAACCATTCAAGTTTCCGACCGCGCGCTTCGCAAAGGCGTGGTGCTTTTGGATATTGACGAATACAGGAAACTTCAAATGCAAAATGTTCCGACCGTGTATCTCACCGGTAAAAAAGCTCTGGAAGCCGACCGATTAGTAGAGGAGGGATTGCGAGAGTATCGGGAAGGGAAGATGACGAAATTGAATTCTCTCAAAGACCTGCAATGAATCTTTTTGCCTCCGAAAAATTCAAACGGAAATATAAGAAACTTCCGAAAGCGGTGAAACTAAAAGCTGAAAAACAGGAAGAAATTTTTCTGACAAATCCGTTTGACCCGCGCCTCGACATGCACAAACTTCACGGAAAAGATAAAGACCACTGGGCATATTCCGTAGACCGCCGTATCAGAATCAAGTTCGCATTTTTTGATGATAGCACCGTGCTGTATCTTGATGTCGGTACGCATGATGATGTATATTAACATGCGAAAAAGACTCAAAAAGAAAAAACACAGTTGCGCGCTCTGTAAGCCACACAAAATGGGTTAGGGTTTGAAAACAAAGAAAGCACCCATTTCGCTTCCATATTTCCGCAATCTTTCATTTTTTCTCAATCACAAATCTTTCACCGTATCCCCATACGCCTCAAGATTCGCTCAATCCAAAAAATGAAATCTTACAAAAATCTGAAACCGAACTGAATACTTTCTTTGTTTTCAAACCCTCAATGCGGACGATGGAAAGAAAAAGACCTCGCGAAGTTGAAAGAATTTGAACAAACAATAATGGCGGGTGAGTAAAAAGGATTTTAATTATTTTGTGAAATAAAAAAATAAAAATATATGGCTTTCTCTCTAGCCTATGGGAGAATATTTTTTTGACTTTCACCCCAAAAACCGCTATATTGAAGCTATGTCTACTACGAAACACAAATCAATCTCCACTTTTGTGGTTTTTGAAGAAGCGCGGGAAACTGTGGTGCGTTTGAGCACGCTTCAGAAATTCCTCTCTCCTGCGGACGAAGAAAGCCTCGCGCTTCTTATGGATAAAAAATTCATGAAGCATCTTGAACAGAGTTTGGATGATGTGAAAGAGGGGAAAGTTGAGGCGCTCTCTTCCGTCTTGGACTAATACCATGTTTGAACTTATCGTTACTTCGTCGGCGAAACGCATCATTAAAAAACTTCCACGCACGGTGCGCGAGAAGCTTGTTTTGTCGAGTGAAGTGTTAAGGGCTCTTCCACAAATAACTTCCACGTCTTGCTTCCATTTTTCCGCAATATTTTATTTTTTCTCAATCACACCAAAAGTCATCTTGTCTCATCGTAGCACCACACGGGCACTTCCGAAAATATAGTCGCTTCGCTTCTTATTTTCTAGGTCGCTCGCTACGCCTCAAGATTTGCTCAATCCAAAAAATAAAATCTTACGGAAACCTGAAACCAATCTTGTGGAAGTTATTTGTGGAAGAGCCCTAAGAGAAAATCCTTTTGCCGGAGAAAAACTCTCCGGCTCTCTCCATTTTTTGTATTCGCTTCATTTTTCATCAGGCGGTGTACAGTACCGGTCGGTCTATACGATTAAGGAACGGGAAAAGCAAATCATCATCCACTATGTCGGTTCACGCGAAAATTTTTACGAAAAAGTAAAACGACTGTTTCGGTAATTTTTTTTGAAACCGAGGAATTAGCGAAAAATTCAGTTATTCGAAATTTTCGAATAACTGCCGGTGATGGAAAAAATTATGAAACAAAAATCAAAAAAATTCGCCGCGACTCTTTCTCTTCTTGCGCTTCTTCTTGCTATTCCGGCTTTCGTGTTCGCGAACGGCGGAGACCAACGGATAGTTTCCGGAGGAAAATATTTCATCAACATGTCTCGCGCGCCGTTCACGCCGAGGGCGGGTACAAAAACCGCCATGCTCATTTCCATTGCCGATGGGAAAACGGGCAGACCGATTAAAGACGACAGCATTCTCCGCATTCGTATTTTCAAGATGGGTGGCAAGGGAGGCAACAGAGAACTTCTGTTTGAGCAAAAAGGAATTGAAGTGAAAGGCGGAATTCTTGAATTTCCGTACACTTTCGCCGACTCGGGACTTCATGAGGTATATCTTGACTTCGCGCTCGCCGCGGAGCCGGAGAAAATAATTGAACCGCCCGATTTCCTTATGGATGTCCAAAAACCGGAGCAAAAGGAAACAAATGGGCAAAAGGCTTTTCCTTATCTTCTTGTTGTCGCGGGTTTCGCGCTCGGCTGGTGTTTGCGCGGAATCGGGCGGGTTTCATAAAAAGATGAAGGAGTTTTTCAGAGACGGCGTAAAACCATTGGCAATTCCCGCGGGTATAGTTCGCATATGCGAACTATACCCGCGGGGCATACCCGTAGAAAGACAATATTCGGAATGACGATGGCGGGGAGAGTTGCGGAAAGAATTGTGGATAAAGCACTACTTGCATTATTCTTTATATGAATTACAATTCATATAAAGGTCGGGTCTTTATTATAATGTAAAAAGTTGTAAGTATGCATCACTGTACGCTAACCAACAAGGACATTGAGAAGTGTTGCTGCGAGAAGCGTGGCGACAAATTCTACTGTACACTTGCCAAGAAAACTCTTGACAAGTGTTGCTGTGAGCCGAAAGAATCCTCGGGCGCTTGCGAGAATTGCAAGAGCGCATAGAATGGTTCTCCTGTGTGTGCGAGAGGCGGGATAAATAGTTTTGTCCCGCTTGTCGTCCGCAGAGCCGATGAACATATATCACAAATTTATACCTGCCATGAAACATATTGACCTGGACAAGCCCCATAAATTTTTTTTTGAAACCCTCGGCAATCAAACGAGATGGGATATTATCCACTTTTTAACGGATAAGCCGCACCGTGTCACTGATATTGCCGATAATCTTGGATACGAACAAAGCCTTGTGTCGCACCACTTGAAACGCCTTGAAACCTGCGGTTTTGTGAAAGCGGAAACAAACGGCACGGAAAGAATCTATTCTCTCAACAAAAAAACCATCGGCCCTCTTCTTAAATTGGTAGAGAATCATGTCAATCAATTTTGTAAAAAGGTTTGTTGCGCAATAAATGTAAACAAAAAATAATTATGAAAGAGAAACGAAAAAAACAATTCCAGTCGTCATCCGTCGGCGCATTTATTGTTGCCATCTGTTGCGTCACGCCTCTTTTGGTCATCGGGGTTGCAACGGTTGGTTTTGCCGCATTCGTTCCGTATCTTGATTTCGCGCTCTATCCTTTGCTCGCGCTCATGATTTTCCTTATGGTCGTTTACTGGCGCAAATATAAAGAGGAGTGCCGGTTGTGCGAGGTACAAGATTCTTCCAAAGGCGAAACCATTAAAAAATAATAAAATAAACATATGGACGAAAAACATTTCGATTTGATTATTGTCGGCGGAGGGGCCGGGGCGTTTGCGGCGGCGATTCGCGCAAATGAACTGAAAAGAAAAACGGCGATGATAAACGCCGGGCTCCCGCTCGGCGGCACCTGCGTCAACGTCGGCTGCTTGCCGTCAAAAATACTTTTGCACGCCGGCGAGGTAATGCATCAAGCGAAACATCACGGCATTCCGGGACTGGAAATTGAAGTAAAAAATTTTGACTTCCAAAAGGTGGTGCAAGACGAACTTTCTCTCGTGGAATTTGAGCGAAAAGATAAATATGAAAAGGTGTTGAAATATTTAGAGTATGTAACACTCATTGAAGGAAAGGCAAACTTCGTTTCTCAAAACGAGGTTGAGGTAAACGGAGAAAAACTGACCGCCGAGAAATTTATCATCGCCACCGGTTCAACTGCGAACGTCCCGCCGATTGAGGAGATTCGCGAGGTCGGATTTCTCACCCATATTGAAGCGCTTAAGCTCGAAAAACAGCCGGGAGAACTCGTTATCGTTGGCGCAGGCCCAATCGGTTTGGAATTTGCGCAAATGTTTTCGCGCTTCGGCACGAAAGTGACCATTCTGCAGCGCGGCGATTCAATTTTTCCAAACTCAGAAAAAGAGCTTACCGACCGGCTGGCAGAAGTACTGTTAAAAGAAGGCATTGTCATCAAAACCGATGTTGAAGTGAAAAGTGCGCGCAAAGAAAACGGCAAAAAAATTCTTTCATTCGTGGTTCGCGGAGCGCAAGAAGAAATATCGTGCGACGAAATACTTTTGGCGGCGGGTAAAACGCCAAACACTGAAGGGCTTGGTCTGGATATTGCTGGCGTTCTAATCGACAAGCGACAAGCGGTCATTGTCAATAAAAATTTTCAAACATCCAACAAAAATATCTTTGCCGTCGGCGATGTCGTCAACTTGCCCTTGCGGCTTGAAACGACCGCCGGGCGCGAGGGAACGCTTGCCGCCGAAAATATACTCATCGGTACGATGCTTTCCATTGACTACAACACCGTGCCTTACACCATTTTTACCGATCCCCAGCTTGCCGGCGTCGGTCTTACGGAGGAGACTCAAACGGAACAAATGGGCGTGTGCGCCTGCCGCACGGTTTCGTTTGAGAATGTTTCCAAAGCGATTATTATCCGCCGCACCGAAGGGCTGATAAAAATGGCGATTCATCCGCAAACAAAACAAATTCTCGGCGTGCATATCCTCGGTCCAAACGCGAGCGAACTTATCGCCGAAGCCATGATGCTCGTGAAGAATAAAAATACGATTGATGACGTGGTCAATTCTCTCCCGATGTTCCCGACGCTTTCGGAAGCGATAAAAATCGCCGCGCTCTCGTTTACGAAAGATATCAGCAAATTAAGCTGTTGCGTATAAAATTCAAAACACATTTATGCAAAATCTAAAACATAAAATTCGCACGATTTTAAGCCCGCTCTTGGGCGCGGGGGCGATTGCGATATGTCCGGCATGCTGGGCTGGGTCGGCATCGCTTTTGACCTATCTCGGGCTTGCCGCGATTATTCCGTTTTGGCGATGGGTCGCGTTCGCGCTGATCCTCGTCGCGCTCGGAGGCTTTCTCCTCGACTATCGCTATCACAAAAATATCCGCCCGGCGCTCCTGCTCTCTCTTGGCGGCATCCTTCTCTACCTTGGGCGCTATGTGTGGGGCGGGGAAGGTTTCGGCGGATGGCCGATATGGGGAACCGGCATTATTATTATCATGATTGCGGTGTGGTATAATAAAAAACTGTTTTCGGCAGGCGCATCTAAATCCGCATGAGTGAATCATCACGAGTAAGAAAACTGCTTCGTTCCGCCGTTCTTTTGCTCGGCGCCGCGGCAATTTTCATCATTATTTCGCAGCTTTCCGAAAAATACGGCGAGGAGCTGAAGTATCTTGTCGGAATGGGTGGCATCTGGGGCGCGCCATTCTATGTGCTTTTGGTTATCTTCGCGATAGTCATTCCGCCAATCGGCGTCGGCTTTCTTCTTCCCGTCGCTGCAAACGTCTGGGGTCCGTTTCACGCGGCGCTTTTGAGCATCCTCGGCTGGACACTTGGCGCGCAAATCTCATTTTGGCTCGCGCGCCGGTTCGGAAAAACTTTGGTGAAAAAAGTCGTTTCTCTGGAAAAAATCGAAGCGCTGGAAAAGTACGCGCACTCCAAACACATCTTTTGGTCGGTGGTATTGTGGAGAATGGCTCTTCCCGTTGATTTTTTAAGTTACGCACTCGGTTTGTTTTCGCGGATGGGGCATGGGGAATATTTTCTCGCCACGCTCATCGGCGTCATTCCTTTTGGTATTTTATTTTCGTATGCGGCGGTCATTTCTTTCAAATATCAAATAATCATAACACTCTTTAGCAGCATCGCTTTCGCTCTCGGCGCATATTCCATGACGAGAGGAAAGGATTTTAATGGTACAATATTAAAATGAAAAACACACTTATCATTATCGCGGTTTTATTCGCCCTTCTTTTTGGCGGGTACGCAATATATATGAAACAATCTCGTCAACCGTCTTCCGGTTCTCTTGCCATTCCCGTTGATGAAGCCAAACAGGCTTTTCTTCGCGGCGGGTTGAAAACAAATACCGCGAAAACTTCCATTGCTCTTGAAAAAATTCTTGACGGCGGTCCCGGCAAAGACGGCATACCCGCACTCACCAATCCCGCTTTTGTTTCCCAAACAGAAGCGAAAAAGTTTCTGAAAGACGAGATGGAGGGGATAAAAGTAACCGTCGGAAAAACGACGCGCTTTTATCCGTACAACATTCTTGTGTGGCACGAGATAGTCAATGATGTGGTTGAGGGAAAGCCCCTTGTTGTTACTTTCTGCCCTTTGTGCGGGTCGGCTATCGTGTTTGATGCCGAGGGTGAAACCTTTGGCGTTTCCGGCAAGCTCTACGAGTCCAATCTGCTCATGTATGATAAAAGTACGGAAAGTTTGTGGTCGCAGATAATCGGCGAGGCGGTCGTGGGGGAGCGGATGGGCGCGAAACTTTCGATTTATCCCTCGCAAGTCATTTCTTTCAAAGACCTCAAAATGCGGTACAAAGGTGCGCAAGTATTAAGCGCGAAAACGGGATACTCGCGCGACTATTCGTTTTATCCGTACGGAGGCTACAACGAAAGCCCCGATACTATTTTCCCCGTTTCGGTCAAAGACAATCGTTTTCCCGCGAAAGAAATCATGTACGCCGTGAACATTGGCAACGCTTCCGCCGCGTTTAAGTTTAAGGATTTGTCAGAAAATCCCGCAATGCTCACTGTCGGTTCCCAAAAAATCACCGTCATTAAAAAAGACGGCGAGGTGGAAGCGAAAGACGAGAGCGGGAAAATCATTCCCGGATATTATGCCATGTGGTTTTCGTGGGCGGCGCATCATCAGAAAGACGGGGTGGTGTGGCAAAAAGAGAAGCCGTGATTCATTTTCTCACACCGCCTTTTTCCGCCTTCATCATAAGGCATTGCGGGCAGACGCGCATGATGTTTTCGCGGTGGAGGGTCAGGAACCCTTCATCACTCCACGAGAGGGCTTCCGCTTTTTCAAGCGCGCCGAGAACTTTCGTCGCCGTTTCGCGCGCGATGCCGGTCATGTCGGCGATGAATTGGTGCGTAAGTTTTTTCTCGATTTTCCAGAATGCTCCGTCTTCGCGTCCGTGGCGAACGATATATCGGAACAGCTCGTTTATAACGCGGGTTTCAACCGAAGAAATGGCGAGGTCTTTGATTTTGCTTTCCGCTTGGTGAAGCCGGTCGCGGAGCGCCGTTAAAAGCAGGAGGGTGAAAGGAAAAGATGAATGAAGTATTGATTTCAAGTCCGCGGCGCTCATGCTGCAAACGCCCGAAGGCATTTTCGCCCGCGCATGGCTTCCCGCAAGTTCCGCGGCATGGTCGGTAAACGAAAGATCGCCGAAAAAATCCCCGGGTTTCAGCATTTGAATGACCACTCTTTTTCCTCCCCCAGTCTGATAGATTTCAACCTCCCCGGAGAGGAGAATGGAGAACCTTCCTTTTTCTTGTCCGGAAAAATATACGGTCTGCCCTTTGTTGAAAACTCGAGGAACGCATGCCGCCGCGATGCGCCGTACCGTTTCTTCCGGAAAATCCGAAAAATTGAGGAGAGTGTTCAGCTCCGATTCGCGTATACTCATACAGAAAGTATACCACGCGAAAAAAATAAAAAAACCGCCTCGGTGAATACCGAGGCGGTGTTAATTTTTGCAAAAGCTTAAGCTTATTACTTCTTCGTGCTACATTAATCTTCCAAATTAAGCCAACGGATATCTGAAGGTGTTAGTTCAATACCCAACCCCAAAAATGAACTTCCGGTTTCTGACAAAATCCTCGGTCCTATAAGAGCAAAAGTCGGAAATGGTTGGCACAATACATATGCCAAGGCAATGTTGATGGGTGAACAGTTAATCTTCCCAGCCATTTCATTAACACGGCTTAATCGTTCAAAATTACCAGTGCCGTACCAGCACCGCACCAGTTCTTCATCAGAAAGATTGTCCGGGTGGGCGCGACCGGTAAAAAACCCACGAGCCTGACTTGACCAAGCCATTAAAACAAACTGCGTTTTAGCAAACCAATCTCGGGAAAGTTTATCCGACGAAGAAACACATCCTTCCCATGGAGGATTTATCATCTCTGCGAGACTGAAGTTATTGCTAACGGCGCTAAATCCCACCAACCCTTTTGATAGAGCATATTGGTTGGCTTCTTCTATCCGTTTTAATGACCAGTTAGACCCGCCAAAGGTGTGGATCCGACCGGCTTTTTTGTGTTCGTTTAGCACATCGACAAATTCAGCCGCGGGAATTTCAGGATTATCTCGATGAAGCAGATAAATGTCCAAGTAATCCGTTTGCAGACGGTCTAAGCTTTCAATGAGTTGCTTCGTTAAATCATCCGGGTTGCAGAAGGGGGTATGGGCGCCTTTGCCTAAAATTACAACCTCTTCCCGGATATTGCGATTTTGAATCCACTGCCCTAAAAGTTTTTCACAACGGCCTTGTTGTCCATAACCCCATGCCGTATCAAAACAGTTACCGCCCCTTTTAAAAAAATCATCAAACATCTCAAAAGCATGAGCGGTAGTTTCTTGGTTATCTGCTCCCATTACTAAACGAGAAACCGATTTTCCAACACCGGGAATTTGACCATATTTCATCTTATCTGTTTTAGACACAGCAAGCGAACTTTTGCTCACTGGTAAAATCCGGACTTTCGGATTTTCCGAATCATAAACCAACCCGATAGAATCTCTCCATAAATCCAGCGTTTTCATATTGCCTAAGGTATCTTCCCATGTCATTGCCGGACTTGGCGCTTGCCTTGCTTCGATATTTTTAGCAACGGTATCAGCTTCAATAGCATACAGCCACCCCACAGTTTCAATATCAATCTCTTGAATTTCTCCTTTCGTGTTAATCAAGATTTTAGTTAAACCGCCTTCGCGGGAGGGAGTCCATGGATTTACAACAGTTAGACTGCCTTCTGTGCCAAAGATTCTCACTGCATTTTCCTGATCAATCGCAACACCGGTTGAAATCTCGGCAATAATTCCTCCCGGAAACTTCAAAGAAGCAACCGCATATTCATCTACCCGACTTTTTTTACCAATGTAACCAACGCCTTTAACCTCTGTAGGCTCTTCAAAATGTTTACCATTGGCAATGCCGGCAATCAACCTTGCCATTGAGACGCAATAACAGCCAACATCAAGAATTCCACCGCCAGCCAAGCTGTTATTAAACAGTCTGCTTTGCGGATCAAACCAGGCGCGAAAACTAAAAGTTGCTTGAATAACTTTTACTTCACCAATCACTTTTTGTTTGATGAGTTCAATTAATTTTGCCGTCTGCGGATGACATCGGTACATGAGCGCTTCCATTAAGAAAACATCATTTTTGGAAGCTGCTTCAATTATTTCCATCGCCTCGGAATGGTTAATCCCGATTGGTTTTTCACACAAGATATGCTTTCCCGCTTGCGCTGATTTTATCGCCCATTCTCCATGAAGGGAGTGGGGTATGGCAATATATACGGCATGGACATCCGGGTCAGAGAGGAGATCCTCATAACGACCATAACATCTCGTTAGTCCGAATTCTTTCCCAAATACGTCCGCGGATTCCTGAGAACGACTGCCCACAGCCACCAATGTACCTGTTTTTGAGTTTTTCAGACTTTTGGCAAATGTTTGGGCAATTCCACCCGTTCCAATAATTCCCCAGTTCAGAATTTTCATACTCGCCTCCTCATGATTATTTTCTTGCAAATGGCCAGAAGCATCCGCGTCCCCCAAAAAGCCTTCAGAAAGCTTTCAGGTAAATTGATTTGATTACTCTTTTTCATTACAATTCTCCCAGTATTCAATTGTCAAAACATTCCTATTTATTTATAGAACTTTGCTTACAGATTGTCAAGTGCGTTTCCAAGATTGTACTGACAAAATCTAAAATCATATGGTATAATTAAATAAAATTTCACTTTGACAACAAGACAACAAAAAGGAGGGTTCAATGAAACCTTTATTGGGAAAAGACCTGATTTTTCGCCCTGAATTTAAATTTTGGGGGGCATCGGTGGCTGAATATCAAGTAAACGGCGGGAAAACGCAATGGGCGGAATGGGAAAAATCGGAACAACGAAAACTTAAGTTCAACAAGTAAGTGCAACACTTCTGCTAAAATAGAAGTATGCCATACCAACACTTAAGCGTTACGGAGCGCGAAAAAATCCAAGAAGGTTTGCGTTCAAAAAAGTCCCTCCGTT
>Ga0209515_10003364_pt1 | contig 23070 bp, 25 predicted proteins | sample Subgroupgradi54m_FD_187454 | JGI IMG/M metagenome (GOLD analysis project Ga0209515, IMG submission 187454) | Subsurface groundwater microbial communities from S. Glens Falls, New York, USA - GMW60B uncontaminated upgradient, 5.4 m (SPAdes)... ... | reverse complement strand
CAACGGCGTCGTCTTCCGGGATGGTGTGCGCATCGAAGCCGCTCATCAGCCCATTCCAGAGCCAGTCGGAGCGTGAAGGCATGGAACCAAGGAACGCCCCCTCATCCACAACATTTGACAATAACTCTTACAGGACCGCGACGCGATCATTGACGGCGATTTCTGCGGTGCGGTACTCTGGGAGAATGCTGGCCGCAGCAACCTGTTCCTGAATCCGCTCCACCTTCACCTTGGCGACTAACTGATCGCCCCGATAGATCCCAAGCACATCACCAATGTTCAAAGCCTGCCAGCCAAGGTTGATCACCACGAACTGCCACTCTGGGTTGACCTGAAGAATCTTGCCGGAAGCCCCACCAAAACCATCCAAGGGCCCGACCACCACCTTGATCTTTTCCAATTCGGTTTGTCCACCGCCTGCTTGAGCTTGCATGCGCTGCGCAAGCTCGTCTCGACCACGGGCGCTCAAGACCAGCTCTGCTTGAAGCTGGCTGACCTGGCTTTCCGTTGCAGCCAAGCGGCCCTGCAGCAATTCCACGGCGTTGGCTTCCGCCTCAAGGCGCCTGACGACTTGGTCAACCTCTTTCGTCTTGACCTCAAGCACCTCCGCAAGCTTCTGAGATCGTCTTTCTTCAGCGGACAGTTTTGCTTCAATCAATTGCTTGGCCTGGATCGTCTGCGAAAGCTTCTGCTCGGACTCAAGACGTTTGCGATGCTCGATCTGCCTGGCGAACGCAAAGCCGACGGCACATAACGCCAGCACCACGAACCCCACAACGGCCCACGTCTGTTTCTTCTTCAACCATCCCTTCATAGGGTTGAGCCACTGTTGCCCTTTAAGCCACTCTTTTGCTTTGAGCCACGGCTTCATCCCGTTAGACCTCCTGTTTTCGTTACGATGTCAACGTCACCGAACAGTTGTCTTACCACGGTCCGCAGCCTATTAACCCGTCACGGTTGGGAGAAGGTCTAACGGGCTTCATGCGTCACCTCCGGTTCGCGTGATTCGCTCGACTCCGCTCACCCTGTCGGTGCGTGCTTCAATTTTTGCTCGACGTATTCCAGTAACTTCCCGACAGTTTGGATGTGCTCTGCGTCCTCGTCAGGAATCTCAAAACCAAACTCTTCCTCCAAGGCCATCACCAATTCCACGGTGTCGAGCGAGTCGGCGCCCAGATCTTCGACGAAGCGAGCCTCAGGTTTGACCGCGTCTTCCTTGGCTTTCAACTGTTCCATGACGATTTTCCTGACCCTGTCCGCAATCTCTGGTGCGCTCATCTCAAGAGCAGTCTAACGGTGGGGATCGGCGTTGAGTTTCTGCTGACTCACCCACTGCTCAATCGCCGCCTTGTCAAACTTCCAGCCGCCCTCCTCGCCAATCGTAGGAATCTTGCCCGCCATCGCCCACTCAGTGATGGTGTTAACGTCCACTTCGAGATATTGGGCAGCCTCCTCAGCACTCATCGTCCACGCTGATGGCGGCTGCGCTTCTTTGAGCATTTCGCAGTGACCGTGAAGGATACCACCCTCTTCAACACTGAGCTTCACAGCATGTATCTCGCCAAGGCACTCTCCTGTGGAAGTCACCTTAAGGAGCTCCCTGGCAAGCACTTTCCCGTTCACCTTGCCAGCAATGGTGATCGTGTCTCCCTCGATCTCGGCTTTCACCTGCGCGGTTTTCCCAACTGTCAGTTGGCCTTTGGTATGCAGCTTCCCTTCAAACGTTCCTTGGATGTGCAGATTGACAGGGTCTTTGAAACTGATCTCTCCCTGCATGCTCGCCGTGACATCGAGGATTTTCTCCTCAGCCGGAACCTGCACAACTTTGTCTCGTTTACGCATCATAACCTTCCGCCCTCCTTCTTGAAACGTTCAAGGTACCGTCGGCAAAGACGCGATTCATGGTTGAGACTTAGGATGCGGAGAGCACTTGGCGAGGATAATCCTTTCCCTTTCGGTGGCTCAGCAACCCCATTTGGTGGTTCACTGACAGGTAGACGGGATAACGGTGATAGTCTCTGACAGAGGCTTGAGCTATCGTCGTTTCCCAAAACGCTCGATGGCTTGCAAGATTTCGCTGGCGTGCTCGTCGAAGGGTTTGTAGAGACAACCTACTGCGCCGAACTGGCGTGCCAAACTCACAGTGCCCTCTACTTTACAACCCGTCACCATGATGACGGGCAGTTGAGGCTGTTCTGCCAAGAGGGCTTTTAAGACCGCTAGCCCATCCATGCCCGGCATGATGCTATCGACAAATGCCACGGAGAAGGAAGTCTCTTTTATAGCAGTCACGGCTTCCTGACCGCTGCCAACCGTAACAACCTCAAACTCCAAAGCTGGGAGGGATTCTGCAAAGAAGTCATGGATTGCTCTGTCATCGTCAACAACCAGGATGCGCATCCGTTCGCCAACCTTTATCTGGTGCGATATCCTCCGTGCGTCAACGAGCTTGCGGATTTTCCCCAAGAGATCCGGCGAGCGGAAAGGTTTCCTGATCCAGTCAGAAGCCCCCAGTTCAAGACACAAATCTGCCAGGCGCTCTAGGAAGCCCTCTGAAGCCGTGAAGATGACGACGGGGATGGTGGCGGTAGCTGGATTTGCCTTCAGTCGCCTGCAGACCTCTAAGCCGTTCAGTTTCGGCATCTTGAGGTCAAGGAGGATGCGGTCAACTGCCGCATTGGCAGCAACTTGTGTGAGCACTTCCTCGCCGTCGCTTGCCACAATGACTTCATAGCCTTCATGCTCAAGTCGCACGGTGGTCATCTTTCGGACAGACGGGTCATCATCCGCCAATAAGATGCATCCCTTCTTCATCGGCATGCGTTCACTGAGCTCCCTCATCTCTCTTCACCTTGTAGACCCCGGTTTGCTCGAGATGTGACTTCAGTCGAGCCGTAAACTTTATCTATACTTCAATGAATTACAGTCTCACTACAAACAGGAGGCAAAAAATTCCCCTTTGGTTTACGTAGCGTGCTGGGCACTCGCCATCATCAGGCGTTTTTTGACATACTCGACAAGACACGCTTGATCTTGTGTATCGATCTGGTCGAAAGCGACTCCCACCCTGTATCGATTGGCACCTTCAATATTGAAGGCTTCAAGAATTTCGCTTGTCCATTGGACTTGGGCTCCGATGAGCATGTGTAGTCTCGTCCGTTTTTCACAATCAACCGGCGCATAAAACTCAACCTCCAGCTGGGCATCAGGAGGTATTGGCTGCGGGGATTCAAACATGAGCCCCTCTCCACCGACATTTCTCGTGAAGCAGATGAATTCGTTCGCATGGCCTCTCTTCCGATACACGAACAACCGCTCCTCTGACAATCGTGGATAGCGACGGCGGTCAGAGGACTGGAACGAATCGGCTGGACTCATGTTAGACCTCGGCCATGAAGGTGATCCACAAGACCTCTGCTTTCTCGGATGCCGTATTGACGATCTTCCAAGTCTGAGGATTTCTCACAGACACGCTATCGCCCTTCTCCATTGAGAGTCGACCCTCTTTGCCCCGCACGACCTCGACCTTCCCCTCAAGCACCAACCCAAACGCCTCTGACGCAATGCGGACCGAGCTCCTGACCTTCCCCCCCACGTCTAACGTGAACAGCCTTGGCTCCATCCGAATATCCAGTATCCCTGAAGCGAGCGTCTCAATCGTGGAGCGGGTTTTCTCATCGATCCTTCGCAGGCGCTGAGCCTTGCGAATCAGCGTCACTGCCTTGCGCTCATCCTCCTCAAAGAAGGCCCCAACTTTTGTCCTAAGGGCTGTAGCGAGTTTCTGTAATGACTCGACGGACGGCGAAACGGCGTCCCGTTCCACCTGAGAGAGGAAACTGATCGTGAGCGCTGTGCTCTGTGCCAGTTTCTCTAACGTCAAGTCTCTTTGGGTCCGTATTTGTCGAATACGCGCTCCTAAGGTCATTAGCTCGCCGGTCTTCCATCACGAAGCACCTTGGCCAGCAGAAACCAACAAACCCACGCAGCTTGAATCGCTGCGTGGGCTTTTGTCATCCGAGTTGCGATCGCTAAGGGCGGAGAGATCTGTCTGTCTGTCTGTCTGTCTTGCGTTCACTCTTTGACACTGCGCCACGGATAAGCACACCACTCGTCTCCGTATCCCTTGAGCTGGCAAAAGATAATCAGAATTAAACAACTGTGAGCTTAGGCTAAAACATCCTTTCAGTCAAGCAACTATTAGTGGCCTATCAGTTTATTTTCGTCTCTCGCGCTCACAGTTAGAATCAACGAGGCAAAAACCACATGGCATCCCTTCAGCAACAGATCGGCTCACGAATCAAGGAACTCAGGCAGCTCAAAGGCTATACCCAGGCCGAGCTTGCTGAGCTCACGGACATCAGCACGAATTACATCGGATACATCGAGCGCGGCCAGCGCACAATTTCTCTCCAGACGTTAGAACGGCTTGCGCACACACTGGGGGTGGAGGTCGGCACGTTCTTTCTGTTCCGTGCTCGAGAGGCAAGCAAAAAGTCAGAGGAACCGAATCAAAAGCCGCAGATGATGGCGAAGCTCACTTCGTTCCTGGAGCGTGTAGATCGTGAAGACCTCAGGCTCCTCTTCAAGCTCACAAAGCGTTTGACGCGATTCCCCTGAAGAGAAGCAGGGTCTGAAGTCCACTGGTCACGCGCTGCTTTTTGCCCGTGCGGCCTCCGCGCTCTTGCTGTTTCCGCGCAGCCAGGCTTCGTAGCGGACCCTGGAACGATTCGCCCACGTTTCCGAGCGGGGCGGCTTGCAGCGTTCGAGCCGCGGTGCTATTCTGTCCACAATATGCCCCGCGGGATTTCGTTTCACCGCCTGCCCACCGAACAGCCGCTTCCCGCCAGCCGCCGCCTCGATCGCCTCCCACCGCTGGCCCTCCTGCGCCTGATGAGCCGGGAGGACCGACGCGCCGTCCGCGCCGTCGAGCGGCAACACGACCCCATCGCCCGCGCCATCCGCCTGATCGCAGACGCACTCCGCCGCGGCGGGCGGCTCGTGTTCGTCGGAGCCGGCACGAGCGGGCGGCTCGGCGTCCTCGAAGCGGCCGAATGCCCGCCGACCTTCTCGACGCCGCCCGTCCTCGTCCAGGCGATGATGGCCGGCGGACGGAGCGCGGTCTTCCGGTCACGGGAAGGCGCCGAAGACGACCGCGAGGCCGGACGGCGGGCCGCGCGGAACCGCGTCCGGGCCGGCGACGTCGTCGTCGGCATCGCGGCCAGCGGCGTGACCCCGTTTGTCGACGCCGCGCTGCGGACGGTGACCGCACGCGGTGCGCACACCATCCTCATCACGGGGAACCCGCACAGCCCCATACGGGCGACCGTGCGCATTCCGCTCACCGTCGGGCCGGAGCTCCTCGCCGGATCGACCCGGTTGAAACTGGGCACCGCAACGAAACTGGTCCTCAATATGCTGACGCTGGGGACCATGGTCCGGCTCGGCAAGACGTACGGCCATTGGATGGTGGACGTGCGGCCCGCCTCCCGAAAACTCCTGGCCCGGGCGCTGCGCTTGGTCGCACGACTCGCACCCTGCTCACTCCGCACGGCGCGCGAGGCGCTGCGCCGCTCGCGCGGCAGCGTGAAAGCCGCCGTCCTGATCACCCGGGACGGGCTGACGGTGGCACAGGCACACCGGCTCCTCGCGCAACATCACGGCTCGCTCAGAGAAGCGCTGGACACACGAGCTGAGAAGGCGTCAGAGGGCTTGAGCAGGCTGAAGAAGCGTGAGAAGGCATGAGGGGGCATAGAAAGCACAGAGGGCACATGGACCGTCACCGCTTGCTGTGCCGTCTTCGCCTGCTTTGTCTTCTCGCTCTCTTCCACCGCTCAAGCCCTCTCACGCCCTCTCACGCCCTCTAACAACCATGGCCCTCCTCGCGCTGGGCCTCATGTCGGGGACGTCGTGTGACGGCGTCTCCGTCGCACTCGTTCAGTTCCACGGCCGGTCATTGCGCGTCCTCGCCGAGTCCACCCGGCCGTATCCGATTCGCTTCGCGCGCACGCTCCAGCGCGCACAGACCTTGACCGCCCCCGGCCTCTCCGCGCTCAACATGGAGCTGGGGGAGCGCTTTGGCCGCGCAGCACTCGCGCTCCTGAGCACGACTCGGGTGTCCCGCCACCGCGTGGCGGTCATCGGCTCGCACGGCCACACGGTCTACCACGGGCCGCGCGATCGGACACCCTCCACGCTGCAGCTCGGCGAGCCGGCGGTGATCGCCGAGCGTACCGGCCTTCCTGTCGTGGCGGATTTCCGCATGCGTGACATGGCAGCCGGGGGAGAGGGGGCGCCGCTCATCCCCGCCTTCGATGAGGCGTTCTTCGGCCATGGGCCGGTCCGGGCGCTGCAGAACATCGGGGGCATCGCCAACGTCACCGTCGTGGGACGCGGCCTGCGGCCGCTGGCGTTTGACACCGGGCCGGGGAACTGCCTCATCGACTTCGTCGTCCGTCGGGCCTCCCGGGGCCGGCTGCGCTTCGATGCCAACGGCCATCTCGCACGGCGAGGCCGCATCGACCACCGGGCGGTGGAGCGGCTCTGGCGTCACCCGTACTTTCGCCTTCCGCCGCCCAAGTCCACCGGACGGGAGCTGTTCAATGAGGGCTGGCTGCGCGATACGCTCGGGCCGCGGTACGCCGCAGTACCCGAAGACGCGCTGGCCACCCTCACGTACTTTACGGCCTATAGCCTTGCGGAGAGCCTGCGGCGGTTCGTCCCGCACCGTCCCCGCGAGCTCATCGTCAGCGGCGGCGGGGTCCGCAACCGGACGCTGATGGACCACCTCACGAGGCTCGTGGCTCCTGCTCGAGTCCACTCTATCGAGCGCTACGGCATCCCGGCGCAGGCGAAGGAGCCGGCAGCCTTCGCGTGGCTGGCGCTGCGCGCGTGGCGCGGCCGCACGAACCACCTGCCCCGCACCACCGGCGCCCGGCGCACCTGTGTCCTCGGCGCGATGACCCCAGGGCACCGTTCATGACGCCGCTCGTCCACCGTCGACCGTCCACAGCATGAATGGACGCTGGTCCGTCGACGGTGGACGGTGGATGGCGGACGACGACGGGTGATGATGCAGCCGCTCGACTGGGCGATCGTCGCCGCCTTCTGCCTGATCAGCCTCGCCGTCGGCCTCCTCCTCCAGCGCACCGCGGGCCGTGACCTGGAATCCTACTTTCTCTCCAACCGTTCGCTCGGCTGGTGGCTCGCCGGCACCTCCATCGTCGCCACCGCCTTCTCCTCGGATACCCCGCTCCTCATCACGGGCATGGTCCGCCGACGCGGCGTGTGGGGCGTCTGGGAAGTGTGGGCGCTAGGCATCAGCACCATGCTGGCGGTGTTCGTCTTCGCCAAGCTCTGGAAGCGCGCAAACGTCATGACGGAGGTGGAGCTCGCCGAGCGGCGCTACAGCGGACGCGCGGCCGCGTTCCTGCGGGCGTTCAAGGCGGTGTACTGGGGGCTCTTCTACAACTGCTATATCATGGGCGCCTGGCCGGTGACCGGGATGACGAAAGTGCTGGAGGAGGTGACGGGACTCTCCCGGGGGCAGGTGATCATCGGCTGCGTCCTGCTTGGCACGGTCTACACGTCACTCTCCGGATTGTGGGGGGTGGTGCTGACCGACGCGTTCCAGTTCGTCTGGGCGATGGTCGGGGCGGTCATCCTCGCGGTCGCATCGGTGGGCGCGGTCGGCGGTCTGGCCGCTCTGGCCGAGCAGCTCCGTGACGGCGCGGCACTCCACGTCTTCCCGCCCGGACCGGACGCGGGTGGGCCGCTCCTCCAGTCACCACTGGGCTGGTGGCTCGGACTCGTGCTCGTGCAGTGGTGGGCGTGGAAAAACGCCGACGGCGGCGGCGTGATCGTCCAGCGGCTCGTCTCCTGCCGCAATGAGCGCCAGGCGATGCTCGCGGTCCTCTGGTTCAACGTCGCCCATTACTGCCTGCGCTCCTGGCCCTGGATCCTCACGGCGCTTGCCTCGCTCATCCTCATCCCGGATGAGGCGCTGCGTCAGGTGGCGAACGGCGTGCCGTTCATCGACCACGAACGCGCCTATCCACGGCTCATCATGCTGCTCCTGCCCACCGGATGGCGCGGCATCCTCGTCGCGTCGTTCTTCGCCGCGTTCCTCTCGACCTTCAGCACCCAGCTGAACTGGGGTGCCTCGTATCTCTTGAACGACGTCTACAAGCGGTTCCTCAACCGCGCCGCCTCCGAGCGCCACTACCTCCGCGTCGCCCGGCTACTCCCCTACGCGCTGGCGGCGGGCGCCATGGCGGTCGCGTTCTCGAACCAGAGCATCGGGGGCGCCTTCACGTGGGTGCTCAACCTCACCGCAGGCATCGGGCCGGTGCTGCTGCTGCGCTGGTGCTGGTGGCGGATCAACCCGTGGAGCGAGATCGCCGCGATGTCGGCGAGCCTGCCGGTGCTGCTGCTGCGCCCGCAGGTCTTCCATGCGATGGGCTGGCCCTCGGCGCTCCTGCCGGAGCTGCTGTTCATGGTCGCCGGGACCGCCCTTGTCTGGCTGCCGGCCACGCTGCTCACTCTACCGACGGACCGCCGCACCCTCGGGCGGTTCTACGAGCTGGTGCGGCCGCCGGGATGGTGGAAGGGCGCTGGCGTCACGCCGGCGCCGTCCGGCAGTGGATGGGGGACGAGCCTGTGTCGGTGGGGAATCGGGACGATCGCTCTCTTGGCAGCCACGGTCGGGCCGCTGCAGGTCATGCTCGGTCAGGCGAGCATGGGCTGGGTCTGGTGCGGCGTCGCGGTGGCGGGGTGGACCGTCGTGCTGACCGGACTCTTCCGGCGGGGCGAGGTACCGCCTCACGCGTAGAACTGAACGTAGCGCCCATTTCATAAATGCCTGAGGACGATCAGTGCACACGCTCGGGGAAACCGCGAAGCTCTTCAACATCACGCGCGAGCAGGTACGGTAAATCGAGGTCGTGGCGATGCGCAAGCTCCGCGCCCTCATCGCCCTGGAAGCATCCGGCTCGGGTGTTCCGCAGACAGCAGATAACAAGCAGATAGAAGCGGAAAAGAAACAGGGGCAGATAAAAAAGAAGATAACCGTGAACGGGAGAAAGAGATGACCTTCCCAGTCCTCTCTATTCGCCACGGGCCCCAGTCGCTCAGTATGGAAGAGCCGCGGTTTCCTCAACCGCGTGTCGGCCGTTCGACTCGGCCCTAGGGCATTTTTCTCGCTCGTCAGCTGGTACGGTGTCGGATCGGGACAAGCATGCTATAATACCAGCATGGGGAAGAGGCACGCGATTGCCTGACCACCATTTGGAGAATGTCATCATGAGGAGTCTGAAGCGAAGCGTCTGCGCGGTGTTGGTCGGAGTGGCGACGTGTCTGGCTCCGCTTGGTTTGGCCCGCGCGGCCAACTCGGGGTTTGTGGCGCGCTCGGGACGCTACCTGGCGCTCAACGGCAAAAAATTCTACGTCAACGGCGCGAACCAGTACTACCTGTGGTTCAAACCACAGGCCATGGTCGATGAGATCGCCCAGGACGCGCATGCGCTGGGGCTCAGCGTCATCCGCACCTGGGGTTTCTGCAACGGGACCTCGGCCGACGGCTACTGCTTCCAGCCGCAGCCCGGCGTCTACGATGAGAGCACCTTCCGCAAGCTGGACTACCTTATCTACAAGGCCAACCAGCTGGACATCCGCCTCGTCATTACCCTCGCGAACAACTGGGACGACTTCGGCGGCATGAACCAGTACGTCGCCTGGTCGCCGACCGCCTCCGCGCACGATGAGTTCTACACCGACGCCTACAGCCGCCAACTGTACAAGGACTACGTCCGGACGGTGCTGATGCGCATCAACACGTACACCGGCATCGAGTACCGCAACGACCCGACCATCATGATGTGGGAGCTGGCCAACGAGCCGCGCTGCGTAACCGACCCGACCGGCAACACGGTGCTGGCGTGGGTGACCGAGATGTCCGCGTACATCAAGTCACTCGACGCGCACCACCTGGTCTCCACCGGAGAGGAAGGCTGGTACACGAACAAGGGCAGCGACTGGCGCCACAACGGCCTCGAGGGGGTCGACTTCCTTCGAAACAGCCAGGTCGCCACGGTGGACGTCGCCTCGTTCCACCTCTATCCGAAGCGTAACGCCATGACCGAGAGCGAGGCGCTGGCGTGGATTGACGAGCATGCCGCCGATGCCCACACCGCCATCGGCAAACCGGTCTTGCTGGGCGAGTTCGGCTGGGAGGCGCCGCGTGAGGTTGTGGGCGATTTCTCCACCGGCGCGGAGACCTGGAAAGTCGACTTCGGGTATCGCACCACCCCACCCATGCGGGTCACGAGCCCGAGCAAGAACGGCAACGGCGCGATCTCCTACAACACGCCGACCAGCAAGCTGCAGCGCAAGGCCACCGCCGCAGGGGAGCGGTGGCTTCCGGGAAACGGGTTTGATTTTCGCAGCTACCAGACCGTCACCGGATGGGTGTACATCCCCTCAAGTGCGCCGAACGATATGAAGGCCGACCTCTATACGAAGTCGGGCAGCGGCTGGACCTGGCGCGACGGGGCGGACGTACCGCTCACGGGAGGGGCATGGACGGGCGTATCGATAACGGCCTCCGCAATCGCGCAGCCGGACCAGGTCAAATCGGTCGGCATCCGGGTCTTCAACGGCAACACCCCGTACGACGGCCTCATCTATTACGATCTGGTGACCGGGCAGTCCACCACCCCAGGCTCGACGATGGCTGACCGCAACCGGATCTACACCGACTGGTACAACCGCTTAAACGCGGTGGACGCGGACGCCGCCGTGTTCTGGGTCCTCGATGGACATCAGACTGACACGACGTTTTACCCGGATTACGATGAGTTCGGGGTGTACTACCCGGAGGATAGCGCCACGTCACCCGTGATCCTCAACTACTCCAACATCGTCAAGAGCAAGAGCACCGCCCCAGCCCCCTAGCGTGGAAGGACAGCTTCCCTCCCGTTTCTGGCCCTCAATCTGTGTGACCCTTCCCCTCTTTTAAACCACTTGCAGAGAGCGTTCCGAGTTGTTTTGGTTTTGCTTCTCGTCCCGCTTTAAGAATTCTTCCGGTGTCTGATCCTTCAAGGCGCTATGCGGCCTGAAGCCCTTGTACTCCACTCGCCAGGCCTCGATGAGGCCCTGGGCTTCCTGCAGGTCCAGGCAATAAGGCTCGTTCAGGCATTCGTTCCGGAACCGGCTGTGAACCCCGTACCACGGCTTCAGCCGTGGCTTCGTGGTCTGACCCTCCGGGAGCAGCGCCCTGTTCCTCCCCGCCTTGATAGGCGGGGCTTCCGCGTGGTACGGGGTGAAACGACTCCACGTAGGCGTTCTCCACCGGCTCGCTCGGCGCGGCCAGCACCGTCGCGATGGACGGCGCGCCAACCGCTCCGCACATCAGGAGAACGTCGACCCGGGTCCCGCTCCCATGCCGCCCGCGCTTCATCGGATCAAGGAGGCCTCGTCGACGGACACCACAACGACTCCCTAGCGCGTGTCATCTGCGACCCTTTGTTGTCTCGCGCGCGCCGCGCCGCGTCTTGTCCGTCGCGGCCACCAGGATGATGGACAGTTCATAGAGCCCGACCAGCGGGACGGCCAGGAGCGCCAGATTGACCGGATCCGTCGTCGGCGTTACGAGCGCCGCGAGGATGACCAGCACCAGGATCGCGTAGGACCGCTGCTGGCGCAGCCACGCTACCGTCACGACCCCGACGCGGCCCAGCACCCAGAGGACGACGGGCAGTTCGAAGGCGACCCCGCTCCACCACATCAGCGTGGTGACAAACGAGAGGTACCGGCTCACCGAAACGGCCGGCTCGAGATACCTCGACCCGATGCCCAGCAGGAACCGCAGCGCGGCCGGCAACAGGAGGTAGTACGCGCAGGCACTACCCAACAGGAATTGGGCGCTCCCCCACCCGACGAACGCCAAGCCCAGCCGGCGCTCCGGCGCATGCAGTCCCGGCCGGACGAACGCCCAGGCCTGCCAGAGCACCACCGGCATGGCCAGGAGCGTCCCGGCGAGGACGCCGACAGTCAGGTAGGCTTGCAGCGGCTCGATGGGACTGAAGAAAACCAGCCGGCCCAGGAGGCCGTCGGCGGGGCGCTTGAGCCACCCGATGAGCCGCTCGGCCTGGGTGAGCCCGATGCCGGCGCCGACCAGCACCACGGCGAGGCTGAGGCCCAGGCGGCGACGCAGCTCTTCCAGGTGGTCGGCGAGCGTCAACCGCGGCTCGCCAGCGGGCTCCTCGCTGGACACGGCACGTACTGCTTGAATCGTCTCGGTTGGGTTCATGGCGGAATGACGGGGGTGAATGATCGGTTTAGTGTATCACGTCTGGCGGCCCATGACGAGCCGCGGCGGACGCCACCCCACCCCGCCGCTGTCCAGGAGGCAGTCAGCGGAGAGCCGGTGTGCAGTAAGCAGGTGGCAGTAGGCAGAAATCCATGAAGACCGTCTCTGGTCCTCTGCCTCCTGCCTTCTGCCGACTGCCGTCTGGCTCTTCGCCCTCTGCCTACTGCCGTTTGCCGACTGCCTACTGACCACTAAGCTCTCGAATGCCATCTGCCTACTACCTTCTGATCACCGAAGGAATTCATCCATTCAGATTGAGGAGAGTCACTCGCCGGCGAGGTGGTGCTTGATGGTCTTGCCTGCCGCGAGGTAGATGACGTCCTCAGCGACGTTGGTGGCGTGGTCCGCGATGCGCTCGAGGTGGCGGCTGACCAGGATGAGGTGGACGGCGCGCGTGATGGCCCGCGGGTCCTGCATCATGTAGGTCAGGAGCTCCCGGAAGATCTGGTCGTCCAGGCGGTCCACCTGGTCGTCCTGCCGGCACACCTCCCGCGCCCGCGCGACGTCCTGCTGGACGAAGGCGTCGAGGCTGTCCTTGACCATCCGCTGGGCCAGCTCCGCCATCCGCGGGATGTCGATGAGCGGCTTCAGGAGCGGTTCTTTGAGCAACTCCAGCGTGCGTTCGGCGATATTGACCGCCTGGTCGCCCATCCGCTCCAGGTCGTTGTTGATCTTCAGCGCCATCGCGAGAAACCGCAGGTCCTTCGCCTCCGGCTGGTAACGCGCCATCGTCCGGAGGCACCGCTCGTCAATGTCTACCTCGAGCGTGTTGATGGCATCGTCCGAGGCGATCACCTGCCGCGCCATCTCGGCGTCGCGGCTGACGAGTGCCTTGACCGCCAGGCCGATCGCCGCCTCCGCCAACCCGGCCATCCGCACCAGATCATCCCGCAGTCCGGCGAGCTCCAGATCCAGATGTCGTTCCATCAGCGTCAGCGCTCCACTTTTGTGTCCAGCGTCTTGGGATCCAGCCGCGAGATGTCCACCTTGCGCGGGCGCCGCACGACCGGCTCGATGCGCCCCCGCAGGTCCTGCTGGATGTCGTCGATGGGACGGTGGATGGTGTCCACCACCTCGAACTTGAGCTCCTTCGCCATCGCCTCATATTCGGTGAGGATGCGCTCCTGGTAGACGCAGAAGCTGTCGTAGAGGTCGTTGCCCAGATGCATGTCCATGCCGGACTCCCAGTAGTCCATGCCCTTTGAGCCGATGACACGCGGCAAGAGCGACGGCAGGTCAGTCTTGAGGTAGAGCACCAGGTCCGGAATGATCGCAAAGCCGTAGACGTCCCGGATCCAGTCCGGGCTGCCCCCGCGCACCGCGTGGCGCGCGAAGGCGGTGTAGACGTAGCGGTCCGACAGGACAACGAAACCGGAGCGGAGGGCCGGGAGGATGTGGTTCTCGAGCCGGTCGGCGAAATCGGTCGCGTAGAGCAGGCTGAAGGTGTCCCGGGTCAGGGTGTTGCCTTCCTTGGCGAGCAGAATGAGGTTGGACATCAGCGCTGAGCGGGTCCAGCCGGTCTCAACGACTCCGTGGCCCTGCACCTCGAGCCAGTTCCGGAGCCCCTCGATTTGGGTGGTCCGTCCCACCCCGTCGGTGCCCTCGATCACGATCAGCTTACCCTTGAGATTCAGGGAGGAGGGTTCCAGGTACGGAATCCCCTCCCCGAAGAACTTCGGTTTTGACATCGGTCCGCCGTCCGTCGTCTTTCGCCAGCGCGCGGGTGACCACGTCCCGCACGATCTCCTGCTGTTCGTCGATATCCGCCGTCGCATCGATCACGGTGAGGCTGTGCTCCTCCACCACGCGGTCGTACTCCTCCAGGATCTTCGACTGGAACCGGCTGAAGCTCTCGACCGGGTCCTGGCTGAGGTTGAGGTCCATGCCGGCCTCGTAGTACTTGACCTTCGCGCGGCCTGAGAGGATGCGGCCCAGCGAGACGTCCACCGGCACCTTGAAATAAAACGCGATGTCCGGCCGGATGGCGAAGGCGTACAGCTTACGCACCCAGGCCCGCTCACAGCCGCGCGCCACGTCGCGCGCGAAGGCGGTGTAGACGTAGCGGTCGGCCAGGACGATCATCCCGGCCTTTAGGGGCGGGATCATATTATAGAAGAGCCGGTCGGCGAAATCGGTGGCGTGGATGAGACTGAAGGTCAGCGGAGTCAGGGTGCGGTTCTTCTTCCCCAGCTTGGTGGTTTCTTTCACCAGCCTTGAGGAGTTCCACTCGGTGAAGAAGACCGTATGGCCCTGCGAGACCAGCCACCGCTGCAAGAGCTGCAGCTGGGTGCTCTTGCCAGAGCCGTCGATACCCTCGACGATCATGAGCCGGCCGGGGTACTGGTGCGGCTGTCCGTAGCCGGTCATCGCTTCTCTGATTCCCTTAACCGCGGTAACGGTGTGACCCCGGCCGTGAGCATCTGGCGCGGCACCGACCAGTGGCGGCCGTTCCCGTTGGCCGGCTCGGCTAACCCGGCCGAGGAAGCCAACCGCCGGCTGGCGCGCCGATGGTGTTTGATCAGATAGTCTACCACGAGCCCCTCGCGAAGCGAGCCGGGAGCGTATCGCAGCCGGTTGACCCGGCAGCCCTCCATCCAGCACAGCAGCGCGACTCCGGTCGTCAGCGCCAGATCTTCACGGCGCGGGTCCAACCCGGGGAGCTGAATCCGCTCGCGCGCCGTCGAGTCCGCCAGCCAGGCGACGAGCCGCTGCAGCGAACGCCGGCTGATCGAGAGCGACCCCTTCGAAGCGCGCGCCCTGCGGCCCCGCGTGAGCAGGTCGGCCGCTGCCATCAGCTGATAGATGGTCGCCGAACTGCCCAGCGACATTTGCCAACGGTGGCGGCGCATGACGCGCACGATCGGCGCCCACGTCCGCTCCACGTGTTGCCTGAGCGCCTCCACCTCCTCTGGTCGCGGCGGGTCATGCCGGATGAACCGCTGCGCTAACCGCGCCCCACCCAGCGGCACGCTCGCCGTGTACTGCAGGCGCGTCCCGTCGCCGCACATCCCCTGGGCGCTGCCGCCGCCGATCGTGACGATCGCGGTGGGCCGCCGGAACCGCGCGGCCTGCAGCACCCCTAGGTAAATGAGCCGGGCCTCTTCCCGGCCGCTGATGACGCGCAGCGGGATCCGGAGCCGGTCCCGCACCTGGCGCACGAGCGCGCGGCCGTTGGCGGCCTCGCGCACCGCGCTGGTCGCTACCGCCTCCACATGCTCCACCCCGCAGCGCTTCATGATGGCCGCATAGCGCGCCAGGACTTCGACGGCCCGATGCATGGCACGCCCGGTCAGTCTCCCGCGCGCCAGGCCCCCTTCGCCCAACCGAGTAAGATCGCGCTCCTTGAGGATGATGTGGAACGTCCCGCTCAGGCCGAGGACCCCGACGAGCAGGTGGATCGAGTTCGTCCCAACGTCGATGATGCCGAGGGTCATTTCAAATGCGGAGTTCGGAATTCGGAATGCGGAATGTCGCCACTGCGTGTTTTACTCCGCACTCCCCACTCCGCATTCCGCATTCCTAAGATGCCTTTCCGATCAGTGCCAGTTGCTTGGGTGTCAGAAACCAGCGCAGCGTCCCGCTCCCCTGTGCGGGCGGGAGACGGTCGATCGCGACACACGCCACCCCGGCTTTTTTGAACACACAGCGCAACGCTCCCGTCTCAACCACGAGCCAGCTCAGCCAGGTGCTCATGTGCGGCTCGTGTCCCACGAGCACGACGTGTTGCGCTCTGGAATAGTCGACCAATGCGGCCGCCGTCGCCTGTGGATCGGCCTCCGGTTGCAACGCCGCCAGCGTCTGAACCGCTCCTGCCAGGTGGAAGGCCTTCGCGACAGGCTCTGCGGTCTGGGTGGCGCGCAGGTACGGGCTGGCCACCACCGTATCCACGGGGAGTCTCAGGCGCTTGAGCCCCTCGGCGACCGCTCGGGCCTGCGCATGGCCCTCCTCGGTGAGGGGTCGCTGGGCGTCATTCCGTGAGCCGGGCGTCCCGTGGGGAACGGCTTCGGCGTGCCGCAGGAGATAGCAGCGCATGGGCGTCGTACTGCGGGTCACTCGGACAGCGCGGTCGAGATGCTGGAGGAACCGCGGAAGACAGCGAAGCGGCGCTTGACGTGGCGACCCTCCACGAGGGAGATCACGTCCTCGGCGATGTTGGTGGCGTGGTCGGCCACCCGTTCGAGATGGCGGCTGACCAGAATGAGGTGGACGGCGCGCGTGATGGCCCGCGGGTCCTGCGTCATGTAGGTGAGGATCTCCCGGAAGAGCTGATCATCGAGGGCGTCCGCCTCATCATCCCGCTGGCAGACCGACCGGGCCAGCGCGGTATCGCGTCGGATGAAGGCGTCCACGCTGTGCGTGAGCATCGCCTGCACGAGCTGCGCCAGGCGGGGCATGTCAATGAGCGGCTTGAGCGACGTCTCCTTGAACAGCTCGAGGGACCGCTCCGCAATGTTGACCGCCTGGTCGCCGATGCGCTCGAGGTCGTTGTTGATCGTGAGCGCCATTGCGAGAACGCGCAGGTCGCTCGCCTCGGGCTGGTATAAGGCTAACATCCGCAGGCCCTGCTCGTCAATCGCCACCCGTAGGTTTGCCCCAGGCGCTTTGCTTCGCAAAGCGAAGCATCTGGGGCAAACCTGACACGGGTGCCCCCGTGCTTAGCTTTCGCGGTCTCCGACCGCGAAAGCTACGGGGGCCAGCTCCATGAAGCGTCATCAGGCTTACCCAAACCGGCCGGTGATGTACGCCTCGGTCCGGGAGTCGTGCGGCGTGGTGAAGAGCCGCTCCGTGGCGTCGAGCTCGATCAGCTCCCCCATCAGGAGGAACCCGGTAGAGTCCGACACGCGGGCCGCCTGCTGCATGTTGTGGGTCACGATCACGATCGTGTAGCGCTCCTTCAGGTCGTAGAGGAGCTCCTCGATCTTGCCGGTCGCGATCGGGTCAAGCGCCGAGCAGGGCTCGTCCATCAGCAGGACGTCGGGTTGGACGGCCAAGAGCCGCGCGATGCACAACCGCTGCTGCTGCTCCAGTGACAGCCGCAGCGCTGAGCGGCGCAACCGGTCCTTCAACTCATCCCACAACGCCACCGCGCGGAGGCTGCGTTCGACGATCGCCGTAATCTCGGCACCGCGCGCCAACCCATGAATGCGCAGACCGAAGGCGATGTTCTCATGCACCGAGAGCGGAAAAGGGTTCGGCCGCTGGAAGACCATCCCCACCCGCTTCCGCAACGTCACCAGTGCGTACCCGGTCCGCATAATGTCCGCTCCATCAAGTAGAATCCGACCGGTCACCCGTGCCGAGTCGACCAGCTCGTTCATCCGGTTCAGACAGCGCAAGAGCGATGACTTGCCGCAGCCCGACGGACCGATCATGGCCGTCACCCGGCGAGGCTGGATCGCCATCTGGATGTCCTTCAGGGCATGGAACTCCCCGTAGTACAAATTGAGGCGCTCCACCGCCATCTTGGCCGACGGGGTCGTCGGGGCGCTCATCCGCGGGGGATCAGCCAAACCGCCCGGTAATGTAGTCATTGGTCCGTTGGTCTCGCGGCGCCGTGAAGATGCGGTCGGTCCGGTCCAGCTCAATCAGCTCGCCCATCAGGAAAAACGCCACCCGGTCGCTGACCCGGGCCGCCTGCTTCGTGTTGTTGGTCACGAGCATGATCGTGTACTGCGCTTTGAGCTGGAGCATGGTCTCTTCGACCTTCGCCGTCGAGACCGGGTCGAGTCCCGAGCACGGCTCATCGAAGAGGATCACCTCGGGTTCCATGGCGAGCGTGCGCGCGATGCACAGCCGCTGCTGCTGGCCGCCGGACAGCTTCACCGCCTGCAGATCGAGCCGGTCTTTGACCTCCTCCCACAACGACGATGCGCGAAGGCTGCGCTCCGTCAGCTCCTCCAAGCGGTGCGGGTCCCGTTCGCCGCGCAGGCGCGGCCCGTACGTGACGTTGTCGCGGATGGAGAGCGGCAGCGGCAGCGGCAGGGCGAAGACAATCCCAATGCGACGTCGAACCTGCTGGCCATCCAGATCGCGGTAGAGATCCCGTCCGTCCAGTGTCACTCGCCCAGTGTAACGAAAGGACGGGTTGATGTCATTCATGCGGTTGAGGCTGCGGAGCAAGGACGTCTTCCCGCTGTTCGCCGGCCCGATGACCCCGAGGATTTCTGTATGGCGGATCGCCATCGACACCGACGTGAGCGCGCGGAGGGAGCCGTACCACACTGACCAGTCCTCGACCGCCATCTTGAGGGTCGGCGCGGCGTCCACTACCATTGGCGCCTCCGGCGAAAGCGCGCCCGCAGAATGACCGCCAGGAGATTGAGCGAGAGCACCAGCAAGAGCAAGACCAGCGCGGTCCCATACCGCTGGGTCTGGGGGATGTTCGGGATCTGCGTCGAGATGACGTAGAGATGGTAGGGCAACGTCATCGCCTGGTCGAAGATCGAGCGCGGCAGGCGCGGCAGGTAGAACGCGGCCACGGTATACAGGATCGGCGCTGTTTCTCCAGCCGCGCGGCCGATGCCGAGGATGGTGCCGGTCATAATGCCGGGAACGGCGAACGGCAGGACCGCGTGCCGGACCGTCTGCCAGCGGCTCGCCCCCAGCGACAGGCTCACCTCGCGGAAGCTCTTCGGCACGCTGCGCAGCGCCTCTTCGGAGGCGGTGATGATCACTGGCAGAATCATGATCGCCAGCGTCAGCGCCCCGGCCAGCAGTGACGTCCCAAATCGGCAGAAGATGACGAACAGCCCCAATCCGAAGAGACCGTATACGACTGACGGGACACCGGAGAGGTTCACGATGGCCAGCCGCACGAGACGTGTCAGCCAGCTTTCCGCTGCGTACTCGGTGAGGTAGATCGCGGCGGCCACGCCCATCGGCAGCGCAAAGATCACTGTCAGTCCGACCAGCTCCAGCGTCCCGACGATCGCCGGGAAGATCCCCCCGGCGCGCATGCCCTGCGTGGGCATGGTGGTCAGGAACTCCCACGAAAGCGCCCCGGTCCCCCGGACACAAATGACGCCAATGGCCGCCAACGCGGCCAGTCCCACCAGCAACGTCGACGCGAAGAGGAGCGCAAATGCCACCCGCTGGATCGCCATCGCGCGCTCCGGCATCAGTTCCGCTCCCGATGGAGAAAGAGATCCGCGACCATGTTGATCGTGAACGAGATGGTAAAGAGCACAATGCCGATGGCGAACAGCGCAAAGTAATGGTCCGACCCGCGGACCGTTTCCCCCATCTCCGCTGCGATGGTCGCGGTCATCGTCCGGACTGGCCGCAAGAACGTATGCGGGATGACGGCGGCGTTTCCCGTCACCATCATGACGGCCATGGTTTCCCCGATCACCCGGCCGATGCCCAGCATGACCGCCGCGACGATGCCGGAGCCGGCCGCCGGAAGCAGCACGCGCCACATCATCTGCCAGCGTGTCGCTCCCAGTGCCAGCGCAGCTTCCCGGTGGCCCCGGGGGACCGCCGCCAGCGCATCCTCGGTGATGCTGACGACCGTCGGCATCGCCATGAACGCCAGCGTGATGGATCCGGTCAGGGCGGTCAGGCCGGTCGGCAGGCCGCACGCCTGCTTGATGGCGGGTGCTAAGACGGTGATCCCAATGAATCCCAGCACGACGCTCGGAATCGCCGCCACGAGCTCAATCCCCGTCTTCAGCACATCCTTGCTCCACCCCGTCGCGATCTCCGAAACGAAGAGAGCGCTGGCGATCCCCACCGGGACGGACAGCGCTACCGCCCCGGCCGTCACGAGACCAGAGCCGAGCAGGAGCGGCAGGATGCCAAATCGCGGCGGGTCGGAGATCGGGTACCAGCGGTTCCCACTCAGGAACTCTGCGATTGAAACGGTCCGAAAGAGCGCGGACCCCTCCTGAGCCAGAAAGAGGAAAATCAGCGCCACGATCGCGATGGAGGAGATCCCGCAGAGCCGGATGGCGAACTCGATGAGCCGCTCGCGCCACCGCTGCCAGGCCATCTCTTATCGCTGCCCCTCAGCCACCGGCACAAAGTCAATCTTCCGTACCACCTGCTGTCCTTCCGGGGACATCACGAACTCCACGAACGCCTTGACCGCCCCCTGGGGAGTGGCGCGCGAATAGAGCAGCAGCGGCCGCGAAATGGGATAGGCGCCTGAACGGACCACATCCTCGGATGGAATGAGCGCTGGATCGGACGCGGTCTTCGCCACGGCGACCGCGGTGTTCTTCGGATTCAGGTAGCCCATGCCGTAGTAGCCGATGCCGGCGGAGTTGGACGCCACCTCATCCGCAATCGCCTGCGAAGAGGGCAGCAGCAGCGCTTCTGGCGAAAACTCTTTTGGCCCGTCCCCCTGAGACGCCGCCAACACATGCTCCTTGAAATAGACGTGCGTGCCGGAGTTCACCTCGCGCGAGAACAGCACCACCGCCTGATCGGCGCCACCCAGCTCCTTCCAGTTTCGGGTCTTCCCGGTGAAGAGATCCGCCAGCTGCTCGAGGGTGAGACGCCGGACCGGATTGCTGGGGTGCACCACGACCGCCAGCCCATCCAACGCGGTCAGAAACTCCTGGGGCGCCGCCCCATGCGCTGTGGCTACGGCGACTTCCTTTGCCGTCATCTTCCGGGAGACGGCGGCAAGGTCGCACGTGCCGCCGAGGAGTGCCGCGATCCCCGTTCCCGAACCCCCGCCGGTCACCGCGACGGTCACCTTCGGGTGCTTGGCCATGAACGCCTCGGCCCAGGCTTGGCAGAGGTTGACCATCGTGTCCGACCCCTTGATCTGAATGGAGCCCTGCGGTTCGTCGGCGGCCACCGCGCATGCCAGCGATGCCGCTCCGACCAGAACAGTCGCCGCGCACATTCCCCATCGCCTGAGTCCCATGCTGCTCCTCCTGTTTCCCCCGCACGCATGACCTGCGCGCACCGGTGCGTCCGCAACCCAAACACGTGCTCGCCACATGGATTAAAACTTGGTCGCCCAATCAGCCTGGAGCGTCTCCACGTGGTTCTTGGACCCCTTGATTTCCCGTCCACTGAGATATTTGAGCTGCATGGTGGAATGCTTCAGGACGGCGAGCTTAACCCACCAGACATTGCCCCGGTGATTCGTGCCCCCGTTGACGAAATCAGAATCCGTAAACGCCCCCAACGTCGCATCCGGCTCGAGCCGCTCGAAGTAGTACCCCCCCTCCCAGCCTTTCTTGAGGTTGAACGGCACCCGGGCCTTGCCCGCTTTTACTCCCAGCTGGAAACCGTTATCGTTGGACGAGGCCCGTGCCGTGTTGTGGACGAAATCGCCGAAGAACCCGAACGGGATGTCCTGGTACTGGCTGGCGAGCTCGAACGTTGGATTCAACATATTGACGTCCGCCAGGCCTGCGGTGTTGCCCTTCAAGCCGCCGGCGGTCGTCAGTGCCGTGGACTCCGATGCGGGGTTGGTGACGTTCTTGTAATCGTGGTAAGCCAGGGTTGCGGTCGCCTTCAGCGACTTGAGCGGCTCGCTGGCGTCGTCGGTAAACGGCGTCACCGCCACACCGCCCTGGGTGGACCACAGGGTCGCCGCCTCCGTGATGTCTGTCTGAAGCGAGAAGACCCCATTGTTTGTGAACATCGTCACCGGGCCGAAGGCCCTGGCCAGGTGTACCGCCGCGCCGTCGAAGTTCAGATCGTCATCCCACACCAACTGCCCGACGGTCCAGAACGGGTTCTCGATGATCCCCCCCGAGACGCGGAATTCATCCAGCCCGGGAAGCGCCGGACTGTATTCGACAAACGCCCGGTCCAACAGGAAGTTCTTGTGGTTGAAGGCGGTATCGAACGTCTGGTTGGTGGAGATCGGGCTGGTCGTATTGCCGGTGGCCAGCCTGGCGCCGACCCGGAGGTCATCCGACACCTTGGCGTCAAACCCGTAGCGGAACCGGATGCGGTCGCGGTTCACATCCTGGCCGCTGCCGGTCTGATTGCGGTATTCATGCCGCAGGCGCAGGTCCCCGTTCCATGTCCAGTCGCGTGCCGATTCCGGTACGATCTCCTTCGCAAGCGCGTTGTTCCGCGCCTCTTTGGTCTCGTTGATTTCGCGTCGAATCTCCCCCGCTTCAACATCCGAGAGGACGCCTTTTTGCACCAGCTTGTTCAGCAAGATATCCACTTCGCTCTCCGCCCACACCGTCCCAGGAAGACCGCCAAGCACGAGCGCTCCTGCGAGGAACCATCGCCTCACCGCTTCCATGCCGCTTCTCCTCTCGTTGCCCCCCCACCGAGGGGGTCACTGGTTCGTCGTCACAAGAGAGTCTGGCTGGGGGGCGTCAGAGCTATTTGAGGGCGGCGTAAAATGTAGGTAAAGTGTGCGCCCCAGAAGCGGGGACGCCTCAGCGGGGAGCGGGGGGCGAGGCGAGCGGAAGGGTAACGGTGAACGTCGAGCCCTGGCCTGGGCGGCTCTCCACCGTCACGCGACCCTGGTGGAGCTCGATGAGGTGCTTGACGATGGCCAAGCCCAGGCCGGTGCCGCCGAGCTCCCGTGAGCGAGCCTTGTCCACCCGGTAGAACCGCTCGAAGATACGGGGCAGGTCAGCCTCGGGGATGCCCGTACCGGTGTCCTGGACGTTGACGCGCAGTGACGGACCGTCCACGGCGGCGCGGACAGTCACCCGCCCGCCGGGCTTGTTAAACTTGATGGCGTTGTCGAGGAGGTTGGAAAAAATCTGCCGCAGCCG
>Ga0209515_10003363_pt1 | contig 23072 bp, 19 predicted proteins | sample Subgroupgradi54m_FD_187454 | JGI IMG/M metagenome (GOLD analysis project Ga0209515, IMG submission 187454) | Subsurface groundwater microbial communities from S. Glens Falls, New York, USA - GMW60B uncontaminated upgradient, 5.4 m (SPAdes)... ... | reverse complement strand
CATTATAGGAACAAAGTTCAGTACCCCGTTAGAACAATTGAAGATACAGGCAGACTTAAAGCAGGATATTTCGAATGGCACAGTAATGACCTTGTGAACATAAAATATTGTCCTATTCAAAATAGCCTTTTTGATAGCATTGTAGAAACAGTTCGTGAGCTGGCTCCAAAATATAAAATCACTGCTTATAACAGTAAGCGAGGTCCCGGTACCTCGCATTCCGGCTGGCTGCGTCATATTTGTGTTCGTATAGGACAAAACACAAATGAGGCCTTGCTTACACTTGTAGCAATAAATGAAAACTTATCCCGCTCTCAGGAGTTTACAAATGAAGTCACAAACAAGCATCCAGAACTTGTAGGGGTTTGCATAAACATAAATACAAACACTACAAATGTAATTTACGGACCAAAAACAAAAGTTTTAAAAGGTAGAGGTTATCTCTTTGAAAAAATCAATGACTTAAAATTTAAAATCTCAGCAACAAGTTTTTTTCAAGTAAACACCTCTCAGACAATTAAAGTACTAGACATAATGCAAAACCTTGCATCACTCACAGGAAAAGAAACCGTTCTGGATGCATACTGTGGAGTAGGATTAATGTCACTATCTTTAGCAAATAATGCGAAACAAGTCATAGGAATAGAAGAAATAAAACAATCAATTGATGATGCTATGTTTAGTGCAAAAGAAAACAATATACAAAATGCTGTTTTTATCAATGCAAAAGTAGAAAATAAAATTAAAGATTTATTAGAAAAATACAATCCTGAAGTAATTATTCTTGATCCACCAAGAGCAGGTTGTAATAAAACAATAACTGAAATTCTTTGTGACAAACAATCAGTAAAAAAAATTATTTATGTAAGCTGCAATCCAACAACTCTTGCTAGAGATTTAGAAATCTTGTGTAGGGGTGGGTTTGAAACCCACCCCTACGAGGTTAAATCAATCCAACCTATAGATATGTTTCCACATACTTATCATATGGAGTGTGTTGTATTACTTACGCGTATTTCCTGACCAATTCTTCATCTTCTCTTCTTCTTGTTTGATATCTTGCTTTTGCATCATCGATATAAAGTTGTCCTACATAAGTAGGATTTTTTAATTTCTTACCACTTGCAATCCTAAGGAATGCCTCAAGTGCAGCAATTTCTTTTCTATTTCTTTCTGGAGCCATATTTAAATCTTTTAATTTAAAGTGTACAGCCGTTCTTGCAAAAATATTTGCTTCTTTGTGAGCTATTTCTAATAAATCTAACTGTCTATCCCTCATTGCCATTTGATGAATAGCTCCTTTAATCATGGTAGGAAGTGAAAGAGCTTTTGCACTGAGCTGAAGACCAAATGCAGTGCCAAAACTCAAATCTCCTGTCTCAAATGATGGTATTTGATTCCAGGCTATTTCAGCTTTACCACCAAGTGATAGTGACTTAACCATTGCAGGTCCTGCCGAAACACCAGCACCATGCTGCATCAGGGCAGGATTTACACCTTCTACAATTAAAGGTACCCATGCATCTCTTAGCATAAGTTCAATGATTTGACCTTTCATAAGTCCTTTTCCACCATGTAATCTATTGGCAGTTTGGGTTACATCCCATGCAAGTTCTGAAGCCATTGCTTTTCCAATACCTGTTTCAGCTATTAAATTCATTTCATGATTGTTATCCAATATTGCTGAGGTAAGCTCAGAATAAGCTTTTAACATTTCTGATTTAATAGCCATATCAGTTATTTGTGCTTTTACATACTCCATATTTGATAATGGTCCTTTAAATCTAATCCTATCTTCATTTACAACTTCCATTAAAGCTTCATTTAGAGCTAGGTCAGCTAGTCCCTGACAAAGTGCAATAAATCCACCTCTACCTTTATAAAGTCCGCCAAAAATATATTCATCGCCGCGTCCTATACCATCAAATCCGCCAAGAATTGATGAAACACCTGGAGCATATTCTATCGGGATTTGCCCATCATGTGCTTCTGAATATCCTTGAGTACTACCACCAATTCCTAACATTTCCTGAGCGTTTTCAGGTACTTCAAACCCACGATCCCAGAGCCAATCTATCTTTTGTTTTGTAATTTCTGGAGTATCGTTAAATCTAAACGGGAGCATAAATTCAATTACAGTAGGAAGTTTTGTTTTTGTGTTTTCATCTATAAAATTTACTGCTAAGTGACTTAATCCTGCTACGTAGAAATTGGTACTGTAAATTTTACCTCCATTTATAAGTAAGGATTTCCCATCTGGGGATATTCTTGCAGTTGTTTGCATACCAGAAATAGCATCAGTTCCTGAAGCTTCTTCTGTAAGTTGGAATGTTGCAATTGATCTGCCTCCACTATCTCCTTGGATCATATACGGTAAAAAGAAATCTTTTTGTGCTTCTGTACCAAAAGCAACAAGAGGCTTGGCACCAATTGATTTATTGGATGCTATGTTTCCAAGAATGCCACCACCATATATAGGAAGGCGTCTGAGTAAAAAATCTGTCTTTTGATGATTTAAATTTAGTCCACCATATTTTGTTGGAAATGCAGTTTTAAAATATCCTAAATCTGCAGTTCTATTTAAAACTTCTGGGCTTATTCTTTGTCCTCTTCCTCTATCAATTTCAAATGGATTAAGTACTGGTGCTAATAAATCATTTATGCCAAGTTTATGCTCTCCCATCCAGTATCTTACCTGGGAGTTTTCTTTTATTAATTTTTCAAATTGAACTTTAGCATCTTCTTCTCTTGCTCTATAGACTGTTCTTGATTCTTCAATTCTTGCTTTAAGATTTCTAGGAACTCTTCCTGTATGTGCTCCATACCCTCTAAGTTTTTCATCTACTGTAGCTTGCTCATTCCATCTCATTCCAAAGTCACCAACTGCCAGAAAAGCTTCCATTAATTTTGTTTCTTCTTCGGATAACCTATTATTCCAGGCTTCAGATACCATGTTTAATGGAACACCTTTACCTGATATAACTTGTTGGAAAAAGCCAGGTTTAGTTACATCACCAAGCATTGCAGTTGTTCCAGCATCTTTGTCTTTTCTTCTTCTTATAGCAGCTTGTCTAACTGCTGCTTGTAATTGAGCTGGTGTTACTGAAGGAGTTGAAACTTGCATTCCCATAAATAAATCTCCTTATCCAAGAAGAGCCTTTTTAAATTTTCCAAGACTAATCATTGTCCCTGTAAGGATTTCAACAGCTCTTGCCGCATATTTATTTTGTGCTATCCAGAGCTGTGGCTGAACTGTTTGATCTGAATACTCTAATGCTCCACTGATTATTTCTCCAAGTCTTTCTCTTGGTATTTTTCTTTCTCTATATGATGGATCGTGAGCATTTTCAATTAATTGTTTAATAAGCACTTCAGAACCTCTGGTTCTGAAGCTAAGACTCTTATGTACGTAATGTGGTTTTGTATCTAATCTACCAAGCCCAAACTTTCTCCTTATTTCATAGTCTATTATTCTCTTATCAAATTCTGGTTCTCTTCTTTTTAAGCTTCTTATATCTATGCCGGGTACTTTTCCTGCAATTAAGTCAGCTTTAAATTGATAAAGTTCACTGCGCAAAAGTGGTTTAGGATTATCATAGAAGCCAGCTTTACATGCCATCTCTGCAGGCATCCAGGCAAACTTTTTGCCCCTTGAATTACATGCAAATGGAATTGTAAGTTCTTTACCAATCAATGCTGGTACATTTTCTGTCCCTCCCCAAAGAGGGACTAATTTTAGTGACCTCTCAGGAAGAGCAATAGATGCATTTTCAGTTCCATATCTAGCTGTGCATGCAGCAAGAAGTTCAACACTTCCTCCTGCTGAGGATCCATCAGAAAGCCCGATTACAGGCTTTGAGCAATTTTTTATGGTTTGCATAGTATCATAACCAAACTCAACATATTCAATAAGGTTTCTTATATTACCTCTGTTTTCATCTACGTATTTTAAGCTAGCACCAGAGCCAAAAACTTTTCCACCTTTACTTTCAATAAATATTGCTTTTATATTTGGATTAGCTGCAAATTCTTTAATAGTATCTCTAACAGTTCTTAATATTTCTGGAGTCAATGAATTTGCTGTGTTCATTAAAAATTGAATTTGATTGAAGCCTATTTCTATAGTGGCAGTATCACCTTGAATATAGGTTTGTACACCGGATAGTTCTTGTTCTGTAGGTTCAGTATAATTTTCTGGTTTTGCAATGCCTGTTTCTTCACTGGCAGGCAATCCTTCATTTACTAAGCTAATTAATCTTTTAACTTCTTGTTCACCAAGTTCTTTACAAAGAGAAAAAGGAGCTGTATTGTATTCAAAAGCGGTTCTTACTAAAAGATCTGTATCAGATGATGTTGCTAAGCCTTCTTCTCTGATTTTCCGTGCTGTTGCTATGAATATTCCTTTTAATTGATCTGAAATATATTGTTTTTGAGCTTTTGTAAAATTTTTATCAGGAATATCAGGAATTACATATGGTTCAAGTCCTTTTCCAGTTATTTCTTTAACAGTTTTAAGTTTGTTTGCTGGAACATATTTTATTGCATTTAAATATTGGTTAATTAAGCTTAATTTTTCCCCAGCTTCTTTCTTTATAAGCTTAACTAATTCAGGAGTTTTAAATGCAGTACCAAGGACACTGGCATTTTCAAGAATACCTGCATAGAGAATCGTTTGACCCAGGCTATCACCAGCTTCTTTTAAAAGTTTTACTTTTTCATCTGTAAGCTTATCTCTTTCTTGATATTTTCCTTTTAATGTTAATTCTTCAATATTCCTTTCAATTCCAACAATTTTTTTATAGATTTCTACTTCATCATCAAAGAAATCTAATTTAATTGCTTTTTTAAAACCTTCTTTAGCTTTTTGAAATTGTATGCCTATCTGGTCTCCATAAAATGTTTGTAAGTATATTTGATCTAGTTGTTTTCTAGAAGCAAGTCCTTTTTCTGCAAGCTCTTGGAGCTTTCTCAGTACTGCGACAAATATTCTATTCCCAACAGCAAGAGGACTGTCCTTAAATACCATAATTGGTTTTTTACCCTCTGCTTTTAAGAGGTAATATGCAGCCATTAAATATTTGTCAGATGTTTTTGATCCACGAATTACTTCTGCTGCTTCATTTTGATCAGCAGGAAAGAAGTAATGTATTCCAAGTACTCTTTCAGGATTTGGTATATTTTCTGCTATTTCATCTATGGAAAGCGAAGAAGTGTTAGTAGCTATAATTGCATCTTCAGGTACAACATAAGCTAAAAATTCAAGAACTTGTTTTTTTAATTTCAAATTCTCAGGTAATGCTTCAACTATAAGCATTTTCTTTTGAATCTTTTCTCTAATATCATCATCAAAATTTTCTTCTAGAAATCTAAGTGCAAAGTCTCTTTTTTCATCTGGAGTACCACTTAAAGAAGGAACTCTACCATTTGGGAAAACAAGAGATTTTTCTAAAAGCTGAGCAACAACAGAATATGCTCTTTGATTTGGTCCTAATGCACGTGCTCTAACTGCTCCATCATCTCTTTTACCTATACCAGCGAGATTTTCAGTTACTGCTTCCGTACTAATATCCATTGGCATGACAGTTAGTCCTGCTCTTTTACCCAGAATTGAAATCCCTGCACCCATTGTTTTAGTCCCTGATTGAATAGCACCACCAGCAGTAATTTTTTTTAATAGTTCTGCAAGGTCAGTTGGCGGAACTGTGCTAAATACTGAGCTATAAGAAGGAGTTATTATTTGGGTTGACATATCTTTTCTGTAATTGAGGTACATTCTATGATTTCAAACCCAACTTGTAAATGTGTAAATTGGATTTTTGTAATTAGCTAACAGGTTAAAGGAGCATAATCTCGTATTTGGTTATTCCACATTAAATTAATTTAATGTGGAAGTGATTTTTTTTTCCTTGAACCACAACAAATATTTTTTATTATTTGCTATCCTTTATACCAGTTCAAATTTAATGAGATTTTTTTAGGGAACTTATGGTTGAAATTCTAACCTCATATATACCAAGAAATAGTGCTGTAAGAACACCTGCAGGGAAAAAAGGTGGTGGCTTAAGTAGAGTAGGTGCAGTTGAGCTACAAACAGCTGTAATAAATGCAGCAGTAGAAAGATCTGGAATTCCAATGGAAGTAATACTAAAAATCATCCGTGAGATTATAGGTACTTGTGCTACCCAAACTGGTGAAAAGCAAGGAAATAATTTTACATCAATGGCATCAGAAAAAACCAGGTTAATGATTCCAGCTTCAACATTAAATATGCTTTGTGCCTCTGGGCTTAAAGGATTTGATAACGCAAAGGCTCAAGTAGTAAGTGGTACAGCTCAAGGAGTGATTGTTGCTGGGGCTGAAAATAACCACTTAGTGTTTCATGGACAAGATTTAATGCCTAATGCTAATACTTTAATGGGCCTTATCACGAACCTTATTAGAACAATTAAAAAAGGCCCAAAAATAATTAATGATTCATTGCCTAAAGACTATAAGCTATATGTAATGGGGCGATATGCTGATGAAATCGCAAAAGTTTTAAAAATCCCTGTTGAACGCATACATGAGTATGGTTTTTCATGCCAGATGAGGGCAACTGAAGCTCAAAGGACCGGTAAATTTGATGATGAGATAGTAGCAGTAAAAACCCCATATGGAATTGTCTCCAGAGATGAAGGTATAAGGCCAGACACCACTTTAGAAGCTTTGAAAAAATTACCTCTTAAATTTGGAAAAACAATTCCACTTTTTGGATTACCTTTCTTCCCCTTTACAAAACTTGGAACGAAAAAAGGATTTCATACTGCTGGAACCTCAAGTCAGGTTAGTGCTCAAGGAGCCGCTGGAATTGTTACCAATGGATATGTTGCCAGAGAATTTGAACTTAATAATTTGGTAAAAATAAAAGCTATAGAATTTGCGAAAACAGATTCACAAGATTTAGTAGAACATTTGCTTGGACCGATTCCAGCTATTGAAAAAGTGCTTCAAAGTGCTAATTTAAAACCAGAAGATATTGATTTGTGGGAAATAAACGAAGCTTTTGCAGCAGTTGTATTAGCTACAGTTGATAAATTTAAATTAGATATTGATAAAGTAAATGTAAATGGTGGTGCTATTGCACTTGGACATGCTTTAGGTGTGAGTGGAGTTAGAGTTCCTGTCTCTCTTATTCATGAAATGAGCAGGAGAGGGGCTAGATACGGGCTTGCAGCCTTTTGTGTAGGCGGTGGACAAGGTGGTGCAGCGATCTTTGAACTATGCGATGATAATGAATTCGCTAAAATAAAAAATCTTCCACACAGAGCAACAAGCTTTAGCACCCATTAAATTTTATTCCCACAAGTCGGGCATAGTTTTACATTTGATTTTTCAACTTCATTTGACCAGTAATTATCAAATATTAAAAAATGACAGTGTGAGCATCGGGATAAATTCTTAATTGATTTCTTTATTTCACCAGGTGATGATAGGTGTTCACTTATGCTTAGCAATGGTTCAAACATTTTTGATTTATTTTTTTTAGGTTTTAGTGTTTCAAGCAAAGATTTAAGTAGAAACATGATGATCTCCTTTTGATGTCAGGACTTTACATAGACTACATATTTTATATTTTGTGCCAACTTGTCACGTCATTGCGAGGAGCATTAGCGACGAAGCAATCCCGATCTAACTTTCGCAAGTAGTTTGGGATTGCCACGCCTCCCTTCATTCGGCTCGCAATGACGTGTTATCCGCACTTCATTTAACATTTCCTTAAATATGGGAAAATAAACACTAGGAGTAATACAAACAAATGAAACATTCTGAAGCGTACATAGTAGATGCAATACGAACACCGATAGGCCGCGGAAAAGAAGGTTGTGCATTTTCAGAAATGCATCCTGTTGATCTTGGCGGTATTCCTGTAAAAGAACTCTTAAAGAGAAATAATCTAAAACCTACAGATATTGAAGATCTTATATATGGATGTGCAAGCCCAATTGCTGAACAAGGTTTAAACATAGCGAGGTTAATAGCCATAACTTCACTTGATGTAACTATCCCGGGAGTACAGTTAAACAGAATGTGCGGCTCAGGACAGCAGGCAGTACATTTTGGTATTCAGGGAATAATGTCTGGTGCACACGATCTGATCATAGCCGGTGGCGTAGAGTGTATGGGTAAAGTACCTATTGGCTCTGATGGTTTACCACTTCCAGGAAAAAACAACATGACACTTCCTGAAAGTTTTTTAAAAAACTTCAAAGCAAATCCAATGGGAATCTCAGGTGAACTTATGGCAGAAAAATGGAAACTAAGTAGAAAAGACCTTGATGAGTTTTCCTATAACAGTCACCAGAAAGCAGCAAAAGCTACTTCTGAAGGGTATTTTAAAAAAGAAATTGTACCTGTACAAACCTCAAAAGGAATTGTAGAAAGAGACGAAGGGATAAGACCAGATACATCTATAGAAAAAATGGGCACTTTACAGCCAGCATTTAAAGAAGGTGGAGTAATTACTGCAGCAAATGCAAGTCAGGTAAGTGATGGAGCTTCTGCACTTTTGCTTGCAAGTGAAAGTGCACTTAAAAAATATAATTTAAAACCACGTGCAAAGTTTACCGGCTTTTCAGTAGTTGGAACAGAAGTTGAACTTCAGTTAACCGGCCCAATTTATGCTATTCCAAAAGCTTTAAAAAGAGCAGGGCTTGAAATTAAAGACATTGATTTATTTGAAATCAACGAGGCATTTGCATCTGTCGTAATGGCTGCTCAAAGAGAATTAAAACTTGATCCTGATAAAATCAATGTAAATGGTGGGGCTATTGCACTTGGGCATCCGCTTGGAGCAAGTGGAGCAAGACTCTTAACCACTCTACTTTATGAATTAGAAAGAAGAAGCTTAAAACGTGGTGTATCTAGCCTATGTATTGGTTTTGGGCAGGGAATTGCTGCTGTTATTGAACGGGTATAATTAAATATTTTGTAAAGCCAGCATTAGTTTATTAGAACTTGTTAAAATAATTACAAGTATTTTCTAATATGAGAAATAATGATCTTAGAATAGGCTGGGGTAGTCCTGTTAATCGCAGGCCTCAAAATCTTTATGTAAAAAAAATACTTAAATATTTTCGCAGCGTAGTTGACGAAATTGATAAAGGATTAAAAAGGGGGAATGATAATGCAGTAATTATTACATTAGTAAAAACGTTTAGTGATTTCAGAGAAACTAAAGAAGGACTTGCAAGTCACAAAATAACTGTAGAGAGACTATCAGATATAGCAGATTTAATAGCCGTTAAAAGTACCAAAGGTAAAACACCTGAAATTGAAGATCTAAGAAACTGCCTATCTTCTTTTGAACCCATTTTGCAAAGTTTATATAGGAAAAAAGCATTTGTACTCCTTAGAACTTTTAACAAAGATGAATTAAAAGACTCTGCAAAAGCTAAAGAAATATCTTTTGCTCTTAACATACTTTTTATTAGGGATCGAAACAAAGATGAAATTATAGAGATAGCAATAAAACTGGCAGAAGAAATTGAATTAAGAAAAAGTGGTTATATTGTTGTTAATTACTTGTCTGATGGAACATTTGTTGAAAAAGAAATGAGTGAAGAAGAAAGAGCTAAAATATCATCTTTCATGGCTGATGAATATATCTGGTACATGAAAAGACTTGGCTTTGACGATGGACAGATTGAATTAGTATCAGGAAAGTTCAATGGAATAACTTTTGATGATTTCGCTAAAAATATCAAAGGAAGATTAACACCTGTTCCTATTCATGTTCATCTATCAGGCAAAAAAATTCATGTAAAAAACACAACTGGAAATGGTAACGGTATTGTTAAGCCAGCACAACCTGAAATTACAAAATCTCCTGGAAATAGTAATGGCTCAACTGTCAAGCCAACTCAACCTGTAAAGAAAGCTTCCCCTAAAGAAATTACACCTCTGGATGATACTTCAAGAGACAAGTTAATCTGTGAAACTTATCGTGACCTTGTTCAATATCCTACATCCAGCTATGAAGATTTCCTGGAGAAGTTATCAAAAGAATTAAATAAACAAAGAGCATTTAAAGAACTTGGATTTGATAGTGACAAACTAAAAATACACATTGAGAAAAAGATTGGACTAACTGAAAATCATTTTAAAGTTTTAAGAACTTATAGAGAGCTGTTAAAAACATTTGAAAGAATATCTTTTGAAGCTCTGCTAACTGCTCTTGGCAAGGATTTCAATACTGAGATTGTAGCTTTAAAAACCCTAGGAATTATAGAGCTCTCTTCAAGCGTTCAGGATTCTCCCGTACAATTAGCTGAACAAAATACAGACTCAATAGTTGCTCCTAAAAGTTTAGTTGATTCATTAATAGATGGAGATACTGGAAAAGTTAACCCTAAAGGACATGTACTATCAATAAAATCAAATATTAATGAAGTAAAAATTATCGACGGACCAGATGGGAGAACTATGGAGGTTCATAATTCTGTATCAAATGCAAACCTACATCAAGTAAAATTGAATCATGCATTAGAGCTTTTAAATAATGGCTCGTTAGTAATTTATGGCAGTCAAGCTAAAGGAAATTTACCTATAAAGATTGAAACCGTAGTTGATGATGGTAATTCAATTGCACTTGTATGTTTACACTCAGATACCAGAAATAGAATATGGGGTAAATATAATATTAAAACCGGTGAGTTGGTTTTCCTTGGAATGATAAAATCCCATTCAGTATGGAAATCCACAATTGAAGATAGTAAATAACCTTAGAACTGGTTCTTCAGGGTATTGCTGGAGTAATTGAAAGAGTCCAGTCCTTAACCAGATGCTAAAAGCTTAATTTATTCTAAAATATATCAAATGTTTTTTGTGACTTGATATTATAGAATTACTAGTTAAAAAGAGTAATTACAATGCGTGCAACTTTTTCTTATACACATCTGAAAGATAATTCCAGAGATTTCTTAAGGTGCAGACTTAAACCTGAGATAGATGTACTGTCTTCATTTTTTGACGGTACAAACGATTTTATTATCAATGGGAAAAGCCTAATAGATGACGGAATTAAAAAATTCAAAATAGGAATTGATAGTCAAGCCTCTGCTGAGTTAGAGTTTGGAGCTTATTACCTTTATATCATGGCAACTGTTGATGAGATTGAAAACCACAGAGGACAAGTCATTGAAGTTGCAAACGATCAGTCAACATTAAAATTAAAGGAAGAGCTTTACAAAGAATCTATTCGTTATGCACCTATTACTAATGCTATTTATGCTAAAAAGCTTGCTATCTTTTGTCATCTTTTTTCACTTGAAGAATTAAATGCTGCTAAAACCGATAACAATGTTCTTCTCAGGCTGAACAGAGCTCTAGACGAATTATTCAATTGCCACAACAGATTACTAACAGCTAAGCTGGGAGATGCTGCAAAAGATATAGTAGCCGGATTAAAGATTCGTTTTTTAGGCAATACATATTTTGTAAGATCAAAAAATATAAGATTTAATATTGGTGGTGATGAATATACTTCTTTACTTACTGATTTAAAGATTAAACTTGAGACAGTTCCATTATTAAAATATGATGGGGGTTCTTTTGAAGAAAATGTCAACCATCTTAAATGGCTACTAAACAATCCCTATCAGTTACACTCTGGAAATGTCCCTATTCCTGCTAACACAGTATCTGAAATTTTTCGATTAGTAGGTGAAGGAACAATAAACATAATTACTCCTGCTCAAAGAATTTTTTGCGACCGCCTACCACTAAACCCGCTAAAGCCACAAATAAATGATCCAGGAGAAGAAGCAAGAAAACTAAGAGAAGTTTCTTCTCCTACTGCAAATATTAAACAGCTAACTCCTTTCATGGAATGGAAAAACAGTGGGAGTAAAGAGCCATTTCCTCTAGCCAAACTGACTCATGACGATATTTATCAAGAAATGCAAATCCCAGGAGGGCAAAAAGAGCTTTTGTTTAGATACTGCAACCTGTTAGAAAATGGCAAGCTCCCTCATGGAGAGTATTCACCACAAAAAGCAAGATTAATCCTTCACAATCATGATAAAAGGAACATTGAGCCACTTAACAATTTTTTAGTTGGCTCCGATATAACTCCTATGTTTTTATTTTCACCAGAACACTCTATTCTAAAAAGACTATACTCTACTTACAAAGAAATCACTTCTCAAGGTATTTTTAATTTTGCAAAACTGAAGAAATTCTTAGCTAACACTGGACACCTTAAAGAAATTGGGAAATACCTAGAATGCCTCGAAAAAGATAAAGATTTTTTTGAACTGGCAGCACTTGATCCTGATTTTCATGAAGCTATTTCATTAGAAAGATTTTTATATAGCCTGTTTGATTATCTTACAAAACCACAGGAACAGGTTTCTTTAGATAATGAGTTAGATTCTGGAACTAACGGGAAATTACCTGATGAATACATTTATAAACCATTTGAAGTTAAGAAAACAATAACAATAGCTTCTCCCCAATCCCACAATGGTTTAGATATAGTTGCTTTGAATTGTCCTTTACTTGCTGAAATAGGTGTTAGCTATGGTCCTGCAGAAGGGCTTCCTTCATATCATCAATTAGCTATTAAATATACTGCTATAGGAGACCCAGTTAAGAGAGAAAGGTTACACAATGATTTCCATAACTATAATATGAAAAAAATTATCCCTGTTGAAATAACATATTCAGATGGAACAAAAAGATCATTAACAATTCATACTGCTGAATGTAAAAGAATCTTAGAAGAGCTTCATGAACAAGGATTTAGTCACCTTAAACCAGAGCTAACTCACTCAATTTAGCTACATTTTGTTTTACAGCTTCTGCACTTTTATGTAATGCTTCGAGCTCTTTAGGAGCTAACTTTAATTCAATAATTTGTTCTATCCCTTTCATACCAAGCTTTACCGGTACTCCTACAAACACCTCCTTTAAACCATATTCACCGTTTAGGTATGCAGCTACTGGAAATATTCTTTTTCTGTCTTGAATAATTGCTTCTACCATTATAGCAGTAGAACTGGCAGGAGCATAAAATGCACTTCCAGTTTTTAAATAATTTACTATTTCAATTCCACCATTTTTAGTTCTTTCATTTATTTCATTTATCTTTTGCGGTGAAAGAAGCTCTGTAATCGGGATTCCAGATACAGTGGAAAAACGTGGAATAGGAACCATTTGATCACCATGTCCACCTAAAACCATTGCCTGTACATCTTCAGCAGAAACATTTAGGGCTTCAGCTATAAAAAATCTCATTCTGGCTGAATCCAAAACTCCTGCCATTCCAAAAACTCTATTTGGCGGAAACTTACTTTTTACATATGCAAGGTGAGTCATTACATCCAGTGGATTTGAAACCACAATGATAATTGAATTTGGGGAATGTTTTGTTACTTCATTCGTTACCCCACCAACTATTTGTGCATTGGTTTTTAGAAGATCATCTCTGCTCATACCGGGTTTTCTGGCTATTCCTGCAGTAATCACTACAATGTCAGAATCTTTTGTCTGCGTGTAATCATTTGTCCCTGTTATTTTCCTATCGTGTAATTCAACCGGTCTTGCTTCCATGAGATCAAGCGCTTTGCCTTGAGGTATACCTTCTACAATATCTATTAAAATAACATCACAAACATTTTTTTCAATTAATCTCTGCGCACATGTAGCACCGACATTCCCTGCACCAACAACAGTAACTTTTGGATTTTTTAACGGCATATTTTTCACCTCAATGTGTTCTTTCTTTTGATTTTCATGTCATTCTGAGCGTTAGCGAAGAATCTCACACATAAGATATCACTTTTAAGAGTTATTTTGTAACTTATTTTGAAGTTATATTATTTCTGAGATCCTTCGTCGCTTATGCTCCTCAGGATGACAAATGTATAAATTAATTTACACATTTGTCATCTTACCAAGAATAATTTTTTTAATGGCACCGGTGCAGGATGGTATATTATTTGGCTTTTTAAGATGACATGTATAACCAAGCAGTGCAAACAGTATGGCTTCTTTGTACTTATAAGGTAGGTTATATTTATCCGATTGCACAAGTAGAGACGCCCCATGGGGCGTCTCTACAATTAATAATCGCCTTAAATGTCTCATCAAGGTTTTGTTTTTTAATCCGCCACCCGAAATCACAATCTCACTTATTTTGTATTTTGGAAAAATAAAATCTTTAAATGCTTTTTCAATTACCTTAGCACTAAAATAAGTTACGGTAGCAATCTTATCCTCTTTCCTCTTTATTTTAGAAAAATATTTCTCTAAAAACTTTTGATTGAAGTACTCCTTCCCGGTACTTTTAGGGGGCTTTTTCTTGAAATAAGGATCTTTTAAAGCTCTTTCAATAAATTTGTAATCGATCTCACCTTTTGTAGCCAGCTTTCCATTAAAATCAAATTCTTTATTAAAATTTTTCTTTGCAATTAAATCTATCAGAGCATTTCCAGTACCAATGTCAAATGCAATAGGATTTATATTTTTCCCTACAACTGTTACATTTGATATACCACCAATATTTAAAGTTACTTTTACATCTTTGCTGTTTCCAAAAAAAACATAATCAAGAAATGGCATAAGTGGTGCTCCCTGACCACCACATGAAATATCTGCTTCACGAAAATTGGATACTACTTTTATACCAGTCCTAGCTGCAATAACAGAGCTTTCCCCAATCTGAAAAGTAGATCTGATCTTATAAGATAAAATATGTTCTAAAGCAGGGTGATGATAAATTGTCTGTCCGTGAGATGCAATAAGTAAAATATCTTCTTTTTTTAATTTATTTCTTTTAATTATTTTATTTGCAGCTTCTGCAAATATTTCACCAAGCAAAAAATTTAATTGTGATATTTCCCGTAGAGACGCATAGCCATGTGTCTCTACGGGGTTGATTAATTTTCTTATTCTCTCCTTGACAATCCCTGGATATTCATAAACAAACCCATTAACAAATTTTGGCTTTAAATCACGAAAAAACTTTACTAAAGCGACATCCACCCCATCAAAGGAAGTGCCTGAATTTAATCCGATTACATAGTATTGTTTCATTTGCTTTATATACTACACTGTAACAGCTTTAAGCTAAGTCCATATGCAAAATTACTTGCCGGATTTTTTCTTGCAATTTTTTTATCTTCCAGCTCCAGATCATAATTTGGATTTTGAATTAACCCTTCAGCAAATCTGGAGAATGGATTACCTCTTGCAATTTTTTTATCTTTACTTTCAATTTTATATTTTGGATTTATAGTAAGGGAAAGAGCAAAACTATTGTTTAAATTTTCTCTTGCAGCTTTTTTATCTTTACTTTTCCTGGCTACAATTCTGTCTCTTTTTTTAATTTTATAGCTTGCGTTTTGCATTAACGATTTTGAAAGCTGTACATTAGAGTTCTTTAAAACAAATTCATTATCATCTCTGTCAACAAAATAAGTCTTATTCCTCCCTATTGCCTCAGCAAATCTTGAGTTAGGATTTTCTCTGGCAAATTTTTTATCTTCAGGCTCTACTTTATAGTTTTTGTTTAAGCAAAGACCAAACGTAAAGCTGCTGTTAATATTTTCTTTTGCTAATCTCTTATCTTCTGGCTCAACCTTATATCCTAAATTTAAAGACAAACCACCAGCAAAATCACTATTTATATTATTTCTGGCTATTTTTTTATCTTCCTGTTCAACCTGATAAGTGGGGAACTGGACAAGTACTGATGAAACCAATTCATTTATATTTTGCCTGGCAAATAATTTGTCTTCATTGTCAACTCTAAAATTTAAATTTCTAATCAAACCATTTGCAAATTGACTCTTAGGATATTTGTAAAGGATTTTTTTATCTGCTTTATCAACTTTATACTTGAAAAGTTTTGTTATTTCACTTACAAAATCAGAATCAAAATGACTTCTGGCAAACTCTTTATCAGATTCACTGATTATAAAGTTAGGATTTTTAATTAGTCCCACACTTAATTTTGTATAAGGATTATTTTTAAAATATTCCTTATCTTCATTTGTAATTTTGTAACCTGGCTTTTGAGATATTTGCTCTGCAAAGTCACTATTAAAATTTCTTTTAACAAATTGTCTATCCCCTTCATCTACGATATAGCTTGGATTTTCTAACAATCCAAGAGTAAAATTTGAGCCCAAATTCTTTCTTGCAGCTTTTTTATCAATTTCTTCAATTTTATAAATTGGATTCTTTGCAAGATTTAATGAAAAAAGAGTATGAGGGTTATTTCTTGCAGATTCCCTGTCTTCCAAATCAATTGTGCAGAATTGATTTGGAATTTTCTTCGCACAAATGTCCGGGCAGTACAAAAATATTGTCAGGATTACCAGAAATAAAAGAGTCAATAATTTAGTTAGATATTTATTCAGCATCAGGTTAATTTTAAAAAATTTGTCAGTAACTTATGTCCATGTTCAGTCAAAATCGACTCCGGATGAAATTGTACACCAATTAAGTTTTTGAACTCCTTATGTTCAAGCGCCATAATTAGATTATCCTTTGTTTTAGCTGTAACTTTTAAAGGTTTGTCTTTTATACTTTCCAGATCTACAATTAATGAATGATATCTTGTAGCTGTAAAAGGATTTGGTATATCTTTAAAAACAGAATTACCTTCATGAACAATTTCAGATGTTTTACCGTGCATAAGAGTAGGTGCATTCGTAACTTTCCCGCCAAACACTTCGCCTATACACTGATGTCCTAAACACACTCCTAAAATAGGAATCTTTCCTGCAAATTCCTGTATTAAACTTTTACTAATACCTGCATCATCAGGTCTTCCAGGTCCGGGAGAAATAACTATATGTGTTGGTTTAATATTTTTAATTTTATCCAAAGTAATTTCATCATTCCTATAAACAAGCACATCCTGCTTTAATTCTCCAAGATATTGAACTAGGTTATAAGTAAAACTATCGTAATTATCGATTACAAGTACGCTCATGAAATATATTTTACAACATGATTTTGTCATTGCGAGGAAGGGCGAAGTCCTGACGAAGCAATCTCACAAAAATACCAACTTTATTCAAATAGTGGCATTATTAATTATTTATCTCTACGACTCTCACCGGAAAAGCAATTTTATGATTACCGAAAAGCTCATTAACAGCGCTATCAACCAGTTTCATTTCTTCGTCTGTAGGTTTATTATTTTTTATTTCAATTCCAATAAATGGATCTTTTATAAAAAGATTTAAACCTGCCACCTTCTCTCTATTTTGAAGAGAAGTCAGCCAGCTTTGTTTTACTTTTGTACAGAGAAATTTCATTCGTTTTATTTTAACAAGTCATGTCATTCTGAGCCAACGGCGAAGAATCTCTGTTGACCGATAGCATTTTTGTGAGATTCTTCAGTCGCCTTGCTTCTTCAGAATGACACAGTATTTATTTTATACTATGGAGATAATTTTTCATCTCCTTAACATCTGTAACCGCCGTACCATACTTCTTCACTACTATGCTTGCAGCAAGATTACCTAAAGTACAGGCAAGCTGTAGGTGCAGGTCGCGACCTGCACCTACAACAGATATCGCACATGCTATAACACCAGCCACAGTATCACCAGCGCCAGTTACATCAAAGACCTCACTTACATTAAATGCAGGCAAGATAAAAGGATTATCAGATTTCTTTGCATTAAATAAAGCCATTCCTTCTGAACCCCTTGTAATCAGAACATTCTCAGCTCCTGAAATTTCTATAAGTTTTTTACCTGCTTTTATCAGCGAACTCTTATCAGTTATAGAAAATCCAACGGCAGATTCAGTATCAGGCTGATTTGGTGTAATTAAATATGAACCACGAAATTTTTGAAAATCATCTCCTGCATCTACAATAACCGGGATTTTGTTTTTACTTGCAATATTAATTAGACTTTTTACAATCTTCTGAGAACAAATTCCCAAATCATAATCTGAAATTAAAACTGCTTTTACTTTCTTAATATAAGATTCAAAACTCTTTATTAAATCAACCTCAATATCATGACCAATATTTTTTCTGCTTAAGCGATCCAGTCTTAAAAGCTGCTGTTTAAAAAACACAGAACTTGTAGGATGCTTATGTGCAGTGGATAAAAGCCTTGTCTTAACAGTAGTAGGTCTGTTTTTATCAAGAGACAGGACAGGATTAATTTTATTTTTCAGACATTCATTCTCAAGTGCTTTTGCATAAAGATCTTCACCAACAACTCCTATTAGGTGACACTTTGCATTCACAGAGCTTATATTATGAGCAGCATTTGAAGCACCACCAAGAGCATAATCACTAGAAATATGTTCAAGAATAATTACGGGTGCTTCACGGGAGATTCTCTCCGGTGAACCAATAATAAACTCATCTAAAATAATATCTCCAATAACCAGAACAGATCCACTAGAAAGTTTCCCAATCAAATCAGATAACTTATTTTTATTTGCTCTTAGCATATTCCTTCTTAGAAATTTTTTCTTTTAATTTTCTAGTCACTTCTTTTGGATCTTTAGAATCCATTATTGCTCTTACAACTGCCACTTTACTGCCACCAGCATTAATAACTTTATCAATATTACTCTCATCAATACCGCCAATTGCAAACCAAGGAATATTTTTTAAATTATCTTTAGCCCATGATACATATTCCAGCCCTGCTGGTTTGTAATCAGGCTTTGTAGGAGTTGGAAATACAGGTCCAACACCCAGATAATCTGCTAAGGGCGTATTGCCATACGCCCTTACAGCGTTTTTTCCTTGTTCCATTGAGTGCGTTGAAAGTCCGATTATAAAACCTTCTCGTGTAATTTTCCTGGCTTCAATAACAGATAAATCATCCTGACCTAAATGCACACCATCAGCATCAGCTGCCAATGCTAAATCCACACGATCATTAATTAAAAACAAAACATCTGTTCCTGAAATAATCTTTTTAATTTCTTTTGCCAGACTTAAAATCTTAGTTTCGCTTTCATCTTTTTCTCTAAGTTGAATAATATCTATTCCACCTTCAATGGATTTTTCTATTACTTTTAAAAAGTCTATATCAGATTTAAAATTACTCTTGTTTGTAACCAAATACAATGTGGCATTGTAAAGCCGCAATATTCTTTCATTTTTTAATAATTCTTTTTCAATCGTATAAATTTCATAGCGATTATTTTCAAGTGATTTAACATCAATATTTGCAAGTTGACCATATTCTGATAAAACCCTAAACGACTCTTCAAGCCTTTTACAATTTGCACGGATAATATCTCTTACAGATTTTCTTTTTGAATTATTTTCAAGCTCTCTGCCAACATCATAAACAGATTCCCTACTCATTACAAAATTTGGACAGGATGAAAGCATATTATTTAATGAGTGTCTTATTTTCTTTAGCTTTTCTGAAATTTCTTTATCATCTTTTGAATATCTAGCCCAATCCTCAAGCACTCTTAAAGCTTCAGAAGAGCGGTTAATGTTTGCATCGATTATTCGATAAATGTCGTTTCGGAGCATGGTTATATTTTAGTCGATGTAATACATTATCAATGAACAAAAAAGTCTACATATCCCAGTAAATCTAACTTAGCCTGAATAGGTAAAAATTTATTTACTTCTTCTGCAAGTTCCATACGATGTTCTCTCTTTAAAATCTCAAGAAGTTTATGATAAGCAGGAATTAAATATAAAACATCACTTGCTGCATATTTGATTTGATCTTTGGTTAATTCAGGTGCTCCCCAATCAGTCTGCTGAGTATTTTTATCAATTTCAATGTTTAAAATTTCTTTTAATAGTTCTTTTAAACCATGCTTATCGGTATATGTTCTTGCCAGTTTGCTAGCAGACTTTGTACAAAACACATTTACCAAATCAATTTGCTGCCAGTAGTAAAGAAAAGCTAAATCTGTTCTGGCAAAGTGAAATATTTTTTTCACTTTAGGATTTTCAAAAAGCTTTTTTAAGTTTGGTGATTTTGCCCCTGCATCGATTTTTACTAATGTTACTTTTTCATCTTTGTCACACATCTGAACCAGACAAAGCCTGTCTCTAAATGGATTTAAACCCATCATTTCACAATCCACAGAAAGCAATTCACATGAAGAATAATGATTTAAAAGTTCATCTGAAAGATCGTTTTTAAGCACTTGAATGTTTTCTACATTTATTTTCATTATCTCTTTGAGAACTGGAATCGTTTTCTTGCTTTTTTACGTCCATATTTCTTACGTTCTTTACTTCGCGGATCTCTCGTCAGTAAACCTTCTGGTTTCAGTAACAGTTTATTTGAAGCATCAATAGTCACAAGCGCACGTGCAACACCAAGTCTGATAGCATCTGCCTGTCCTGAAAGACCACCACCATGCACTTTTGCAACAACATCATATTTTCCCTCTACTTTAGCTGCTTCAAGAGGCTTTTTAATTAAATTCAAATAGTTTATAACATTACCTAAATGCAAAGATGGCTCTTTACCGTTTACTAAAAATCGCCCTGTCCCTGGTCTTAAAAATACCCTTGCAATTGCAGTTTTTCTTCTGCCTGTTCCAATGAATTGAGTTTTTTTATCGTGTTTTGTAACTGTTCTTACCACAGTGTTTTACCTTTCTATGCACGTCATTGCGAGGAGCGCTAGCGACGAAGCAATCTCCTACCGTTTCTTAATTTCCCATTTTACAGGTTTTTGAGAACCTTGAGAATGATTACCACCCTCATACACTTTTAACTTTGTAAACTGTTTTTCTCCCAAAGTATTATGAGGAAGCATTCCTCGTACAGCAGCTTCAATAATTTTTATCGGTCTTCTTTTTCTTACCTGTTGAACTGTTTCAGTTTTAAAACCACCCGGTGTTCCACTATGTCTTTGATAAACTTTTTGAAGTTCTTTTTTTCCTGTTAATTTGATTTTTTCAGCATTTATAACTATTACAAAATCTCCTGTATCAACATTTGGTGTGAATTCAGGTTTCATTTTTCCTCTTAATAAAGAAGCTATCTGTGTAGATAATCTGCCAAGTATCTGGCCTTCAGCATCAATAAGCCACCACTTTCTTTCTACTTCACCTTTTTTTGCAAGGAATGTTTTCATTAGGTTTTTAATTATAGCAAGTTATGTCATTCTGAATAAAGTGAAGAATCTCTGTCGATCGATAGCAATTCTATAAGATTCTTCGCCTACGGCTCAGAATGACATGAAACAAAATCGTCTCTACAATTATCTTGCTCTGCTTCTTGTATAAGAAAATGGCTTTCTTTTGGCAGTACTTTGTAATTGATTTGCAGTTATAGTTTCTTCTCTTGAGGGTAAACTGTATGCCACTAAATCAAAGGCACCAGTAAGACTTCCATCATCTTGTTTCTTTGCTTTTGCTTTTGAAAGCCTGCTGTCAAATCCTTGTTTTGTCCCAGCTTTTCCAATTGAAATATTGTTTACTGAGATTACTCGTCCATATTTTTCTAGTTTCTTAAATAGCTCAAGTATATCTGTAAAATTACCTGTAACCCTTACTTCAATTGGATAGCGATACAAATCCACAGGCAAATCCTGCCCTTTCAGTTTATCCAGAACCTGTCTTAGTTTTGTAGTTTTGCCTATCCCTGGTACATCACCTTCTAATTGCTTTTCAAGAATTATATTAACCGGCTCTGGATCAGAAGGAGTAAAACTATCTAAACTAATAGAACTTTCATCACATATTTTTTTTAAATCCTGAACTAAAAAATCAATTTCATATGTCTTAGCCAGAAAAAGTTTCTGGTCATCAATTTTTTGGGATAATTTCTGATTCTCACCTTTTATTTTTTCCAGTCTTCTTGTCTGATTTTCAATTTCAATTAATTTATTTTTACTTTGAGAGATTTTACTGCTGAAATCAGCATAATGATTCCAGGCAGGAACCGTAACATAAAAAAATGGCATCGATGCAATTATAACTAGCAATGCACCTACAATATTTTTTTCTCTTTTTGAAAGCTGATTAATTTTAGTTAATAAATCAAAAGCCATGGTGAAATGATAGACGCTTATTTAATGATTTTGTTTTTAGCCCTTTTTTGACCTACTTAACCAGTGAATTGCTATTCCTGGGACCAAAATAACAAAAATCAAGTAAAGCCTCAAATATAAAAATGAGTTTACAAAAAGCTCTCCTAGCTCTTTTTGAGGCACTTGAAATTTTGTATAAATAAAGCCACTCCATTTATCCCAGAAAATTACTGTCATTACAAAAAGTAATATTGCAAAAGCAAGACCAATAACAAATGTTTTTAAAAGGAAGTCTCTTATTAAAATTAACTTTTGTTTTTCCATAATTCTTGAATACAATGCTAGCATAATTTCCTAAAGGGATTATGAGTATAAAACAAGACTTTCAATATTCGTCAGCAACATGTGGTTTTAAAAAAACGAAGAAACCAGATCTGGCAGTTATTTATTCGGATATTCCATGTACCTATAGCGGTGTTTTTACTACAAATCAAATTCATGCAGCCTGCGTAGACACAAATAAAGACCTTTTAAAGAAAAGAAAAAAAATTAGAGCAATCGTCATAAACTCTGGCAATGCAAATGCATGCACAGGAAAAAAAGGAGTTTATGCAGCAAAAAAAACTCAACGGATCGCTGCAACCCTGCTGAAAATAAAACCTGATGAAATTTTAATAGCAAGCACAGGCGGAATAGGTATTCATCTGGATATGGAAAAGATGAAAAACGGGCTTGAAAAAGCTGTATTAAATTTAAATCCTAAGAATTTAAAGCCAGCAGCAAAAGCAATTCTAACTACTGACAGATTTCTAAAGATTGTTATAAAAAAAACAAAGGACTTCAGCCTAACTGGTTTTACAAAAGGTGCAGGCATGATTCATCCAAACATGGCAACCATGCTTTGTTTTTTTATGACTGATTTAAACGTTTCTCAAGAACTCCTGCAACATGCTCTAAAAATCGCTATTAATGAGAGTTTCAATAATATTTCCGTAGATGGAGATATGAGCACAAATGATATGGTGATTTTAATTTCAAACAGGCAGAGTAAAAAAGAAATTAAAAGCAAAAATGATTCTGTTTATG